>Ga0326513_10000849_pt1 | contig 25597 bp, 25 predicted proteins | sample 2_2465_0518_D_FD_203654 | JGI IMG/M metagenome (GOLD analysis project Ga0326513, IMG submission 203654) | Bovine rumen microbial communities from UC Davis, California, United States - 2_2465_0518 | ecosystem: Host-associated > Mammals > Digestive system > Stomach > Rumen | place: USA... | reverse complement strand
TTTCTTCGCCTCCTCGCGTAGCATTTCAATCTCTTGTTCGCTTGTATCTCCAAGTTCTTTTTGAATAGTTTGCATCTGCTGATGGAGGAAATACTCACGCTGCTGCTTACTCATTTCCTCGCGGGTTCGATTGTTGATATTGGCTTTTAATTCGCTGATCTGTTTTTCTTTATGCAACAAAGCCAATACCATATCTGCACGCTTATCGTAATTACTTTCTTCCAAAAGTTTCTGTTTATCTTCGATATCGAAACTATAATTTGTGCATATATAGTTAATAAAGGAGTAGGCATTGGAGATACTGCGCATCGCTTGAGTTATCTCACTCGGAACATTATTCAGTTTGAATATCTCTACGGCTAATTCTCTGATTTGATTTACAGTAGCGTTAAATTCGTTCGATAAATTGGCCATCACCTCGTCCATAATATGCACATTCCCGGCAAGGTAGGGTAGTTCTTGTGTGATAGATTGTATCTCTATACGCTCTTGCCCATCAAGAATAGCCATTACTGTATTATCAGGCAAGTCAATGATTTTCAAGACATAAGCATATACGCCGATAGAGTATAAATCGTTTTTACCGGGCATTAAGAGTTCTGATTCTTTTTGGCAAACGATAGCAATAGGTATTTTGCGTTCGTAGGCAAGTTTGACCACCTGTAATGACGATGAACGTCCCACAGATATGGGTAACATTATATGTGGGAATAGGACTTTATTTCGAAGTGGTAGAATAGGCATCGCGTCGCCATCAACCGGTGAAATTCGCTTTGAAATTTCTTCGCTTGCATCAATAGGAATAATTTCGTGAAATTCTTTGTTAGACATGTTGTTATATATTTAATTCTGACAATTTTACATAATATATGACATTATGTCAGTTTTTGACTAACTTTAAATGCCATATAATTGTTTGTTTTACACATTTGCAAATCGTATGCCAAAAGAAGACTATATCGACAATATAAGACAACGAAATCAATAATATCAACATAAGAAATTTGAAAAGATTATTTTGAATCTATTTAACATAATGTAAATTATGATTTAAAAATTAAATAAAAAATAGTTGATTTATCGGACAACTATGGCTGTAAATTGATGCGTTGGTTAATAATATCTCTAATTTGATGAAATGACACGGGTGTATAATTATTATTGTCAACTCCGACATCATATTGCGTTGGAAAACAATTTTTTACACGTTCAGAATCGTTATTAACCACCACCTTCGGTCCGGAATGAACATGTCCAAAAAAGTTCCATTTCTGACCATTTTGAGCACCATCAAAACATAGAAGCGGAAAATGTGTTAAATAGATTGGCTGATTTTCTATTCTGATTAGCATACAACGTGAGATATGTTCAAACAGCAAGTCAAATGACGAACTCCAATTTTGGTCGTCATGATTACCTTTAATAAATATTATTTTACCATTCAGACGGCTTCTGAATTGTCGCCACACACCTACTCCGCCAAATGCAAAATCACCGAGGTGAAACACAATATCTGTTGTGCTAACCACTGAATTCCAATTATTTATCAACGCTTCGTTCATTTCCATAATTGTTGAAAATGGACGGTTGCAATATTGGATAACGTTAGTGTGATTGAAATGATGATCAGCAGTAAAATATATATTACTGCCGTTATCAAACATCATGTCAATTTTATTCATAGTTATTATATTGTTGATTATAAAATGGTTATATCTTTATTTATTTTGCGAATAAGTCCTTTCAGCACATCTCCCGGACCAAATTCTTGAAATTCTGTAGCACCATCTGCAATCATATTTTTGATTGTCTGTGTCCAACGCACAGGCGATGTGAGTTGAAGAATAAGATTATGCTTTATGATTTCAGCATCTGTCTGCGGCAAAGCATCTACATTTTGAAAAATTGGACATTGAGCATTATGGAACGTAGTGCTTAATATCGCATCTTTTAGACTATTTGCAGCCGGTTGCATCAACGGTGAATGGAATGCTCCGCTTACATTTAGTTTCAACGCTCGGCGTGCACCTTTTTCTTTTAGTAATCTGCATGCTTCATCAATACCTTCTATGTCGCCTGATATTACAACTTGTCCCGGGCAATTGAAATTTGCCGCGCGAACAACATGGTTTAAAACTGTATTACATACTTCGTCAACCACTTCATCATCCAATCCTATTATAGCCGCCATAGTTGACTCTTGAAGTTCGCAGGCATATTGCATGGCTTGTGCACGCTGACTAACAAGTTTTAAGGCATCTTCAAATGTAAGAACGCCGGCTACAACTAATGCACTAAATTCGCCTAATGAATGACCGGCAACCATATCAGGTTGGTCGGTTACTTGAACGATTTCAGAAATGACGGAATGTAGAAAGACTGCAGGTTGAGTTACTTTTGTCTGTCGTAAATCTTCGTCGGTTCCATCAAACATAAGGTCTGAAATACGAAAACCAAGTATATCGTTGGCTGATTCGAATAGTTTTCTTGCCTGTTCGTTGGATTGGTATAAGTCCCTACCCATTCCTGAAAATTGTGCCCCTTGACCGGGAAATACAAATGCTTTCATTTTGATTTTAGTTAGTTAATTTGTTTTGCAAAGTTACTATGATTTCAGATTATTTCAAAATATTATTTTTCTCAATTAGACCTCCACCAACAAGAAGACCGTCTTTGTACAGTACTACTGATTGTCCGGGCGTAATTCCCCATACGGGCTGTTCAAAGTGTAAGGTTATATATTGTGAATCGACAATAGTTATTTTAGCCCTAACCGGTTTTGTTTTATATCTGATGCGTGCTTCTACTTGAGGATCAGCTGAGAGCCATTTTCTATCGGTCAGATGGTAATGTGAGGCAACTAAAGTATCGGCAAGCAAATCATCGTGGTCGCCAAGTGTAATCTGATTGGTTTCGGCATCGATGTCGGTTACAAATCTTGGCTTACCCAATGCCACACCTAACCCTTTTCGTTGTCCGATAGTATAGAATGGATAGCCTTGATGTTGTCCCAATATATTACCATCAGAATCAACATAATTCCCTACTCTACATCGTTGGTTGAAATCAGGAACTTGCTGTTCGAGAAATGAGCGATAGTCGTTGTCGGTAACAAAACAGATTTCCTGACTTTCAGTTTTTTTAGATAACTCAACAAATCCTCGTTCGGTAGCCATTTGTCGTGTCTGCTGTTTAGTATATCCGCCGAGCGGAAAGATGGTATGTTTCAAATTATCTTCGGTCAGCATCCAGAGAAAATAAGTCTGATCTTTGGTTGTATCAACAGCATTAGCAAGATACCAATGGTTATCACGTTGCTGTATTTGAGCATAATGTCCGGTAGCAATCATGTCGCACCCATATTGACGTGCAGTGTCAAGCAATAGTCCCCATTTGATATGCGAATTGCAAAGAACGCATGGATTAGGTGTTCTACCACGCATATATTCTTCAACAAAATTATTGATTACATGTTGCTTAAATGATTCTCGGAAATCAATTATGTGGTGTTCAAATCCGAGTTTAGAAGCAAGATGCTTAGCCTCCATTATTGACTCTACACTGCAGCAACCTTTTTCTCTTGCCAAACAACTTTCTTTGATGCTGTCGAACGTGCGAAAGGTGGCACCAATAAGTTCACAACCTTGTTCGCGGAGCAGCATGGCACTAACTGCACTATCAATGCCACCGCTCATTGCCATTAAGACTTTCATATCAACTCAATAAAGTTTCCTTAAAAATTTCTGATACTGTCGGGTGCGGAAAGATAATATTTTCAAGTGTTTCAACAGTTCGATTGCAACTAAAGACAGCCGACATTGACGATATAATTTCAGATGCATAATTACCTATAAGTTGCACCCCAAGTAGATAGCCGCTATTTGTATAAGCCATTTTGCACAAACCATTCTCACCTTCATTTTCTGAGACAAACCTACCGGAATATGTCAGTGGTATTTTTTTTATGTACGTATTAGCATCTGCATCTGATGGTATGGAACCAATAGCCGCTATTTCAGGATTGGTATATATAACCGACGGAACACAATTATAATGCATTGATTTATCCCATATGCCACAAATAACATTTATAGCAATACTTGCTTGTTCAGATGCTACATGTGCAAGCATTATTTCGCCGGTAACATCACCTGCTGCATACACATTAGGCAATGAGGTCTGACAATAAATATCAATACCTATTCCCCTACCCTTTATCGTCAAATTGAGGTTTTCTAAACCTTGTAAGTTAGGACGTCTGCCCACGCATACAAGAATTTTATCGGCTTGCAATGTTAATTCGTTGTTGCCTTGCAAGCACTTAACATTATTGTCGTCAATTTGTATGACCTTTGCGTTAGTATAAATATCTAAACCTGCTTTTCGGTATTTCTGAGATATATAATCCGTTATGTCGTCATCAAGATTGTTAAGAATTTGCGGCAATGCCTCTACGATAGTTACTTTAACTCCCAATTCATGATATAATGTAGCAAATTCCATACCTATAACCCCACCACCGATAATGATAATACTTTGCGGTAGTTCAGTCATATTCAGTGCTTCGGTAGAATTGATAACGTAGGGGGAATCAATACCCTGAATTGGCGGTACAAAATTAGTTGAGCCGGTGCAAATCAACAGTTTTTCAGCCTCATATATTTCGCCCCCAGCATCAATAGTAACACACGTATCGGTATGCTGACGCACAACGGCTGTAGCATTGACATACTTGCAATTAGGATTGTTGAGTTTGGCTCGTATGCCTGCTTGAAGTTTTCGTATAACTCTTGTTTTACGTTGCTGTATTTTGCTCCAATTATACTTTATATTTTCTGCCGAAACACCATATTTTTCGGCATTTTGCGTATTGTAAAATTGCTTGGCAGAATATAATAATGTCTTGGTCGGAATACAACCTTCGTTTAGACACACACCGCCTAATGACTGCTGTTCAAACAGGATTACATTCATTCCATTTTTAAGGGCTTCATGAGCGGCAGTATATCCTGCCGGTCCGCCACCTATAATTGCAAGTTGATACATAATATATTACAATTTATTGATTATCAGATTATATTGTTAGCATTGCTGCTGTATTGACTATATTCTCGAAAGCAATGTTAGGTTTCATTGCCTCTTCTAATGGTAGCGATTGAGGTGTTGCTTGCGCGACTATATCAAATCCAGCTGTTTGAAATATATCCGGATTGGTAACTTGTCCGGACAGCAAACAACATTTTTTATTTTGTCGCTTGCACTCCGTAAGTACAAGGTATGGCAATTTGTTCATCAAAGTCTGTGCATCGCTTTTTCCTTCGCCAGTAATAATAACATCAGCATCGGCAATAGCGGAAGTAAAATCAATAGTGTGCATCCATAACTCGCCACCGGAAACAATATGCGCATTGCAGAACGATAGTAGTGAGAAGGCTATTCCACCTGCAGCACCGGCACCACTAAAAGTAGCATAGTCTGTAGAAGTCGTTTGCGCAACTACTGAAGCGTATTTATTCATGGCAGCCTCCAACATGTCTTGATCTTCAGGTGTTGCACCTTTTTGTTTTCCAAACATCATTGTTGCACCATATTCTCCGCATAATGGACTACTGACATCTGCAGCAATAGTGATATTGCCATCTTTCAACGCAGCATGTAAGTTGGAACAATCGCATCTACATACGTCAACGATATGATTGCCGTTATGTGGTATTAAGTGTCCGGAATGATTGAAGAAATCAACGCCAAGTGCCTGCATCATGCCCATGCCACCATCATTAGTTGTGCTACCACCAAGCCCGATAATTATATCTCGGCAATGCAAATTAAGCGCAGCAAGAATCATCTCCCCCACCCCGTATGATGTATTGCTCAGAATGTTGCCATAATTATTGCTACCGAAGCCTATTGCTTGAGCCGATTCGATAATAGCAGTCGTTCCGCATATTCCTATTTGGGCTTTCGTTGATTGCATCTGTGGATTGTGCACATCAATAGTTACAATTTGACAATCAAGCACATCTTTCACTGAATCTAAAAAGCCTTCGCCACCATCTGATGCCGGCAACAGAACCATGTCAGCATCAGCATTTTTGCTACACAAACCATGCTTAATGGCCAATACCACTTGGCGTGCAGTGAGACAATTTTTATATGAATCAGGTGCAATAACGATTTTCATTATGGTAAAAACATGTTTTCAAACATATAAAGTACTATTGTGTGATTGTAAAAAAAGCAGTAATTTTGCAACGCATCTAAAGAAAATCCCATTAGATGTAACACAATCTTTATTAGTACCTTAAAAAACAAACTTAATACCGTATAATAATAGACACTGTGAAGTGTCTATTATTGTTTTTATATTCAGTAAAAAAATATCAGAACAAGATTGAGTACAAAGCCACGTGCAGACCTGTGGTTATAATTCCTATTCCAACTAAAATGCCTATAACATTTTCAGCCTGAAGCGGATAGAAACACATTACTATGCCCATCGCAATAAGCACTATGCCCGCAATTAGAATAAGCCACCATTTTTTGCCTAACAATTCGGTCTTAAATTCGATGTGGAAATCGCGTAGTTTTAATGACGAAACGATACGCAATAGACCGCAGATAACGAGCCAGCCGCCGAAGACATAAATCATTATCTCGCTGAATTTCTCACGCACACCGAAACTACATATAAGTGCGATACCGATAATTAGAGAGATTATAGAGCCTATAATATCCCATTTATTCCAAAAATTGATATTTTTCAGATGGTCCCACGTGTATAATTGCATCATAGAGTCAATGATTATGACAAATCCTGCAACCCACGACAATGATATATATGCCTGCTGAGGCATTTTGGTGCAATACACACCGCACATTACTATAAATGCTCCCACAAGGAAAGCCAAAATTCTTCTTACTACCATATTTATTATATTTATAATTTACTAACAGCGCAGCGGTCTAACATCTAATTAACCACTGACTGTTGACGATACTCGCGTGGTGACATACCTGTGGCATTTTTGAAATACTTGCTGAAAAAGACCTGACTTGAAAAATTCATTTCATTGCCTATTTCCATAATAGTCTTGTCGGTACATTTTAGCATCATCTTAGCCTGTTGTATGACAGCATCGGTTATCCAGACGTAAGCCGTTTTGCCTGTAACTTGCTTGACTACTCTCGAAAGATATTTTGGTGTCATGCAAAGTTTTGATGCGTAAAAATTGAGTTCACGTTCATGAAGATAATTATCACGCACCAGATTAAGAAAACGATTGACTATAGTTTCAGCATGCCCGCCAACCTGTATATTACGCGCCTGCGGAGTGAAAAAACGTTTCTTATAGGTAAAATAAAGCGATTGTATTAAGCATCTGACCGCCTCAATACGATGCTCATTTTCCAACTGTGACATTGCCGCACGTATTAAATTCTTATTGGCAAGGATATTTTCAAGAACATCATTATCAATGCTAAAAGCCGGACGTTCGCGCATGCAACGATTAAATTCGTAGGTGTCTTGCAGTTGGTAAAACAATTTGTTGGCAAAATCGGCTGACAGACAATAATAGATCGCCTTATAGTCATCGCTCACGAAATGCACATCACCTATCTTTTTATTTCTAATTGTTGCCATAAATGGTGCTTTGAGTTTGTATTCACGCATATCAAGTCTGAAATGTGCTTCGCCTTGCGTGCAAAAAATCAAAACCATCATATTGTCTAAAGCAAAAGGCTCGGAATTTTGTCCAAAAAGAGGAGTTGCCTCATTGCTATCGAGCAACAAAAATTTATCGTCAACACGGTCGTATTGCGTTGTCAAATTCCAAATGATTGATTGCCAATCTTTGGGAATAGTAATTGATTGTCTCATTATATGTAAAAATTTGATTTGCAAAAATAGTCATTAAATCCGAAATATACAAATTTTTGAGCATATTATGCAAAATAATTACTTTTTTTTAGTCTTATAGTTAATTTTATTAGTAAAATAGATTTGTCTATATTATTAAAATAGTGTAATTTTGCGAGTGGAAACAAAATTGATTTTTACATTATGTCATTCAACCCTCAGAAGAATTTTGTTCAACTCTTTGAAGAGTCGTTCAAACAGCATTGGGATTTACCCGCTTATACCGATTATGGTACTGACTACACCTTATATTATCGCGATGTAGCCACTCTTGTAGAAAAAATTCACCTTATATTTGAACAATGTGGTGTTAAGAAAAACGATAAAGTTGCTCTTATAGGTCGCAATTCTGCCAACTGGTGCGTTACATACGTTGCTACTGTCACCTATGGTGCAGTGATAGTACCTATTTTGCACGATTTTTTGGGCAAAGATGTAGAACGCATACTTCAACATTCAGAGTCGAAACTCTTATTTACAGCCGACTATAAATGGAAAGAACTTGATGCCACACAATTAGGTAATGTTGAGGCAGTCTTTTCACTGACCGATTTTGAACCATTAGTAGTAATTGACCAGACATTAACTACCGAAAAATTGCAGCAGAAATCTATTAAAGCACTTTTCGATAGTAAATGGAGCAAAGGCTTTTCAGCCGCAGATGTTAAATATGATTGGAAAGATAATGAAGAATTAGCCGTTTTGAGTTACACTTCAGGTACGACAGGCAATTCAAAAGCCGTAATGAGTCCGGGTCGTGCTATGGCAGCAAATGCTGAATTTGGTGACTATCTGCATATCTTGTATCCGGGCGATAGAATGGTTACATTCTTGCCATTGGCTCATGCTTATGGTTGTGCTTTCGATTTTCTCGGCAATACATATAGTGGTGGTCATACATATTTGATTACCACATTACCTATTCCAAAGATTCTGCTCCAAGCATTTGCTGAAATACGTCCGACTCTGATTTTGTCAGTACCCCTTATAATAGAAAAAGTGTATCGCCAGAAAGTAGCGCCTATGCTTCAGAAAGCACCACTAAAATATCTGATTAAAATTCCTGGCATAAAGCAATTGATATATAGCAAGATACGCAAACAGTTGATAGATGCCTTCGGTGGTGAATTCTATGAGTTTATCATTGGTGGTGCTGCCATGAATCCTGAAATAGAAGCCTTTTTCCATGACATCAAATTTCCATTCACTATCGGTTACGGAATGACCGAAACGGCTCCGCTCATCAGTTATAGTGATTGGAAAGAGTTTGTACCACAATCATGCGGTCGAGTTATGGACAACATGGAAGCACGCATTGACAATCCCGGCAAAGATGGCATCGGCGAGATAGTGGTACGTGGTCAACACACTATGTTAGGATACTATAAAAACGAAGAAGCCACTAAGAGTGCATTTACTGATGATGGTTGGTTACGTACCGGCGACTTGGGAACAATAGATAATGGAGGACATATATTTATCAAAGGTCGCTGCAAGACAATGTTGCTTGGCCCTTCAGGTCAGAATATATTCCCTGAAGAGATTGAGGATATTCTGAACAATCTACCATTCGTTGCAGAGGCAATAGTGGTGCAACGAGAGACCAAACTTGTTGCGCTTGTAGTTCCTGATAAAGTTAAAATCAAAGAAGCCAAGTTAAGCGAGGAAGAGGTAAAGATTAAGTTTGAAGGATTGCGCAAGAAAGCCAATGCCCAACTGCCGCAATATGAGCAAATCCAAGCCTTTGAACTTCAAGAACGCGAGTTCAAGAAAACACCTAAAAACTCAATCAAACGCTACTTGTATAGTTGAGTTTATTAAGTTGATTGAGTTTATTAAGTTGATAGAGGTTCTGAATTTTCAGAATATTCCGAATACTCCGAATTTTCCGAAAACTCCAAATACTCAGAATTTTCTAACTTCTAACCTCTAACTTCTAACAACGCAGCGTTCTAAAAGATGCTATAAAATTATAAAATATCGGAAATCTATTCCGACAAAGTTGCAACATAAAAAAATATATTGTAACTTTGCAAAACCCTTAAATATTGTCAGTCACGTTACACTACCGCCGAATGGCTTGTGGTGTAGGTAGCCAAATATCAGTTTGGCTACTTTTTTTATTGTTCATTTCAAAAAAAAACAGTAATTTTGCAGTCTTAAAAAATGATTTACCAACAATGTATAAGTCAACAGATAAGATGTGCGATTTGATAGGGTCGCAACATGATTCACTACAGATAATTAGTCGTTTTGGATTACCTCTCGGCGTGGGTGAAAAGACTATTGATGAAGTATGTAGAGATTGCAAGGTTGACACTTCTACATTTCTAATAATTGTCAACTACAAACTGTTCGGTCAGCAGGCAGTACTGAATTTGCAAGAAATCAATCTATTGGATTTGATAAAGTATTTGCGCAATGCGCATACCAATTTTTTTGAGTTCTCGTTACCATTGGTTCGACGCAAACTAATAGAGTCTATCAATCAGACAATCGACAATAAGATTCCGATGCTGATAATTAAGTTCTTCGATGAATATGTTCAAGAAATAAGTCAGCACATGCAGCATGAGAACGAGCAGATATTTCCATACGTTGAAGGACTTGTTAGCGGCAATAATTCACATGAATTTACTATCGAACAATTTGCTAATCAGCATCGTGCCATCGATGACCAGCATATAGCATCTAAATTAACTGAATTGAAAAATCTAATCATTAAATACTATCCAACGACATCAAATAATACCCTACTCTTTTCTGCTCTATACGATATTTTTGATACTGAACAAGAACTTGCAACTCACTGTGATATTGAAGACAATATTCTCTTGCCGGCAGTTCGATTGATGGAAAAACGTCAACTCAACCAGCTTAAGAACAAGCAAAAAAATGTAAGTCAAACCGAAGAATTGAGCGAACGTGAAATAGATGTATTACGAGAAGTCGTACAAGGTTTGAGCAACAAAGAGATTGCCGACAAATTGTTTATATCAGTCCACACAGTAATCACGCACCGCAAAAACATCACCCGCAAACTCAATATTCACACTACCGCAGGTCTGACAATCTACGCCATAGTAAACAATATAATTGACATATCAGACTTTCATTAAGATTTAAATTATTGCATGCTATTAATAATAGAGCAAATATCGCGAATAAAACATTAGATATATTGATTGAAAGTCGGAAAACCGCATCAGCGGTTTCATATTAATAGGATTTATAAATGTCATATCAGTTTTTATTTTAGATTTTTTCGGTGTATCGAACCCTTGAGCAAGTCAAATGAACAAAGAAAATATATTTGCTTTGTCATGACGTAGCCAATGGCCTATCAAAGACGAACACCCGATAAAATCAGAAAGATAGACATGAGGAATACAATCTTTTACTATTAACATTGAACGGCTAACGCCGTATGCTCCGATAACTAATACACTTCGCAATTTAAATTACCTGAATTAACATCTAACATAATAGAATTACACAGATTCGTAAGCGATGGAAATTTGTTAATTCTGTTTTTTTCTGTTAATTTTGTGAGCCATATATTTATAGAGGCTATACAAGTAGGAAAGGTATAGTGAGTTGATATTTCAAACAATATCATTTTTTCTCCACATGGATATCCCATGCTGAACTACAATTAGGTAGATTATAATAAGTCATATTTGACTTACTCATATCATACTTACATAAGTAATAATACTTCAACGCTCCTGTTTGCTCGTAGCATAAAATATATAAACAACGACCATAAGAAACAAGACGAATAGGTTTAAAATCCTCAAAAGGGAGTTCTATTGTATTACCTGTAATAACATTAGCAACAAATGGATTGGACCTTTTATAATCGGTAGAATAGCAAATTGCAAATATGTATCGGGATATAATATAAGCAAAATCTTTTGCACTCTCAATATTTGCAGGAAGTGGAATTGAATCATTAATGTTCCTTTGTATAAACATCATTTTGCTACTATTATTTTTATCATAAACACCAAAAAACACATTTTTATGAGATACACGCATTCCCTCAAATATATACTTGTCACATAGTTTCCAGTCAAATGTAAAATTCTGTCCTCCAATCACATAACCTTTCGATGTATGTTCATATCTCGCGCCATTGTAATATGAACCGTCTATAGAATAACACAATAATCCATTTTCGACACTTATGTATTTTCCATATTCTATTTGTCGTTGATCAATTTTATCGTTTTTTATTAAACAACAAGGAGGTAGTTTCCTATCATAATCACGTACTATTTCTAAACCTAAATAAACATTTCCATTGAGTACTGCCATACTTGAAACAGAAGAATAAGATTCTTTATAATATCCATTATATCCCTCATAAGAATACAACTTTTTACCATTCTTATATACCGAAATCGTATCAATGCGGTTCCCCTTATATCTATAACGATAAGAATATATATCACCATTTTCAATCTCTAAACCTGCACTCTCTTCTTTTGTCAAAGGTTTACTATTTGGAATATGACAAAGAGTTCCATTTTTCCAATAAACGAGTTCTCTATCTATTCCATCTGTAATCTGACCATATACATAAACATTAACTGTTGAATCCATTTGTATAGAATCATTCTGTCCAAATACAAACAGCGAAATAGTCAATACGACTAACAAAATTTTTATTTTTTTCATATCGCAATAATCTGTTATAAATTATTAGAACATCAATAATTTTTATTCACATAAATAATATCGCATAATTATGCTACTTTAATATTTTAATCCAAATGCGACACCTATCTTGACGTTTATGGATGGAGCAAATACTTTATTTATCACATCATAAGATGCACCAGCACTCACACCTAAAAAGAAGCCAGCACCACCAGAAAGATCAGTTACAAGATTATAGCCAGTGTGGAATAAAATGCCATGACTATTTTCAACCATTTTTTTTACTTTATCATGTTGTTCTTCAATACTATCATCATCAAAAAAGCGTAATGAATCGAAAGAAGTCTTTGATTTAGCTATTGTTCCATAGCCACAATCTATAAATAGTCCTTTATAAGGATAAAATTTTAGTCCACCTGCATAACGAAAAGCTGTTTTTAATTCCTTATTATAATAGGAATATTTTCTATAACCGTCATAATAATAATACGAATAATCAATATTAGTAAAATTCATTCCGATATTTCCATAAAGACCTATTCCAACAGTTTTGCCTCCACGAAATTCAATCCCTGTTATTAGATTCCACGGATAACCTGTGCCGGCAATGCTCCATGCTATGTATCTATTCCTATTTTTTTGAACATAATTGCTATTATTGATTCTCTCTTCCCTCTCTATCTTTCTTTGTATTCTATCGTATTCTCTATCTTCTTTTTTTTGTTGTTTCGCATTTTCTCTATCTTTTATCTTTTGAGCATTTATTTGATCTTTATACTCATTTTCTAAAATTCTTCGTGTTTCTATAGCTTTACTAAAATCATAGCAATCACCAGTAAAGGGTTTAAATTGTGGAATAGTATTACCATTAATCGCAATTTGAAGCAATTGATAGTAATACCATTTCCCATCTCGAGATCGTTCTGAAAAGTTACAAACTTCTTTCATCGGAATTTTGTAATTAGATGCTAATGTATTGAATTCTTGACCTGTTTGAAAAGCTTTGAAAATATCTTCTGAATTTGTCCATACACCTATTCTTGATTGCATTTCCACTACAGCTTTTACAAATGCATCTTTTCTGGCTTCTATTTCTGAAGTTCCAATACCTTTACTCACATAGTATTCATAAGAATAATGTTCAGCTTTGGGTGTATTAAAAGTCCAATTTGGGCGCATTGATACATAAGTTTGTGCATACATTTGTAAAGAAAAAATTATGCACATACTAATTATAACTAATTTTTTCATAATCATCTACAATCATTAAATTCATCAAATTTTGGTTGTACAATGCCATTTTCTGCTACCTGCCATAATACATATAGTCTTATATATGTGGCTCTTGTAGTACGCACTTCTTCCCAATAATCACAAACCCTATTTAGAGGTATCTTTACTGACTGTTCATTCACATTAATTCCATTAGTTACAGAATCTTCAAGCGATTTGATATCATCAGTAAAACTCACACTTGCACCAAGTCGCCATTTGGCTTCCATCAAAGCTTTGGCGAACGCACTTGCATAAGCCTTGTCGTAAGTAGGTGCTTCTGCCATAGTAACACGATAGTAATAGTGACTTCCTATTTTTGCCTTAGGCAATTCTTTAACCCACGAAGGTAGCATCAACCCTGGCTGTGCTGTTGCACTTATTGTGACACACAACAACGATACAATAATCAAGAATTGTTTCATAAATAATAGTTTTATGGAAACTGTCCATCAACCTTTTAGTTAGCAGACAGTTTCCAATTAATTAGCAGTTATACAAATTACTCTTTGAGTGCTTTTATTCGCTCTAATTCTGCTTGTTTTTCTAGTTGTTGCTTTGCTGATTCAGCATCAAGTTCGGCTTGCATTCTCTGTCTAAAGATTGCTTTATCAATATCTATTTCGGCAACTTCAACTGCATTATTTACTTTTTCTAAAACCTTACCACATGGAAGAGAAAGAGCAACATAACAACCAAAAGTTCCTTGTTTTTCATGTAGATACTCTCTACATCTTGGCCTCATCAATTCATTTATTGCTTTTTCTCCTGCAGCAACACATAAACCTTCAAGCTGTGCTTTCTGCTCTCTTGTAAGACTTTTTGTATGAGTGTCTTTCGAATACTGTTCAATACCATTTTTAATTACACCTAAAAAGCGAGACATAAATTCTGACCCAGCAACACGGTTAGCATCAATAAGGGCATCTTCTTGATATGTTTTTCCTGTAGCCATTCCTTGCGCGCCCCATTGGTTTTCGGATTCTAATGCTAATGCTTCTTGCATACATGGTATTAAAAGTTTTATTGCACCATTCTCAAGACTTGGTTGTAAATTTACATTGCTTATAGCTTGATTGAGTTGTGCTTGCACTATTTCCAATTCTGCTTGAGCTTTAGCCAATGCTATTTGCTCTTGTGTCTCACGAATTTTGCGTTGTGTATCAGATTCTTGCTGCACTTGCGGTTGTTGAATCGGCTGCTGTTGTACCACTTTTTTGCTTGAACCACATGATGCAAGGATTGTAGCTGATAATGCTACGGCTGCAATAAGAGTTATTTTTTTCATAATCGTGCTTGCTCACTTATATCCCATCGAGCATCGGTTTTAATGATTGTTTATTTTTTGCCTACTCACTTGGCTTTTCGGCTTACTCCATATAGGTTGTTATATATGGTATGTTAACCATATTGAAATCTTTATTCATTCTTCGTCTTGTTTGTCTATATATTCTTGCATTTGTTTCTTGAATTCTTCCTTGCTTTTTTCGTCAATTTTTATATCTATCTCGCCATTTTCTTTTGACATTGTATTTATTCTCACGCTTATTGCTGCATTTACTATATATTTGCGTTTTTCTTTCTTTATATGTATGCAAACCAATTGCGCTCTACTCATATAATCACCATAATAATCAAGGTATTCTATGCTATCTACCCAATGAGTTATAGTGTCACGATACCAAACATTATGAGGTGATCTACCGAATATTCCACCAACTCCAGCTATCTTTGCCTTGATTATTGCACTATCTAATCTTTCGTGCTCTACTATTGCATGTTCAACCATATATTTTGCATTATCAAACGAACATTCCATGCATGGGAAATTATACTGCGTAGTGTCTTTTATGTTCGCACTTCTAAATACGGTTCCTGATTCGTCAAAAACGAAAGCTGGCTTCACTCCATCTGCCCATACTATTCTGCTGATTACCTCATTAGCCGAATCTGACGCATAGAAAATGTCTTTACTATTTTGCATTGCTTCTCTTGCTACTTCTTGATAGTGTATATACCAATCAAGTAAAAGAATCTGATTACTTGGTTGTTTCGAACAAGAAATAGCAAAGACAGCTATCAAAGATAAAATAATGACGTGTTTCATATTGTGCATTTTTACTTTATTATTATATACACACAAAGAAAGCGCAGACCCCGAGTTGTTTATTCACAATTCGAGGCCTTCGCAATGCCCTAAGAGTCAAAATAAACAACAAGAAACCTACGCCGATATGACAAACATCTTTGACAAAACGCCAAAGTAGTGTATATCACACCCATAGGCATCTATTGCTCACTTTGGTTGTGACTCTTATAACGAAAGTTGCGAAGTTTCGAATTGTCGAACACAAAGCGTCAATAAACGCGAATCCAATAATGTAATGAATCCCTCTAACCCTTCCTCTTTCAAGGAAAACGGCGTAGTAGATGATTCCGACAGAATTTACTTCTGCGCTGCAAAGGTACTATATTTATTTTATTTACGCAAATTATTTTTGGAAACAATGATTAACAATGATTGAAAACAATGATTAACAATTATAAAAACAATAGTAAACAATGATAAACAATGATAAACAAATATGGATGCAATAGAATCACAAAAATAAGGTAATCAAATACATTGATTAGTAATTGACTACCTTGATTTGTTGGACAATTGTATATGATTTTTACCTATAATTAGTTATTGCACGTGATTATAATTCATAGTAATTTTGCATCATCAAAGAAATATATATTTAATTGTTGAATCAAATGTAAACTATTATGTATTGTGTGTCGTCGGGAGATGGCACACTTTTTTTAGCAAATAGTTTCCGTTATTATCATTCAACATTGCGATAAACTAATTTAAGTGTGCGACGCGTTGTTTGCTTCAATAACACATTTTTGCCTTGTTCGACTTCTTGTATGATAGATAGTGTCGTACCACGAATAGTTAACAAACACAAATTATCATTGTAAGTAACGTTATATAACATACTCAATTCTTCTAACGCTTCCAGTAGATTGCGTGAGTTGTCAACGCATATTGAAATGGTAACTGCTGAACTCTGTATGAGAGATACCTTCAATTTATTAGCGTCAACGACTTTAAATAGATAAGCCAATGATGGTTCAAGTACAAAAGAGAAATCTTTAGGTCTGATAGTTACTAAAACTTGATTTTTGCGGAGTATATAGACCGGTACACTTATTGGTTTAGATATCTTACTTTTTATTACTGAACCTTTCGCGTCGGGATTTGCGAATGGTTTTACATATAATGGAATATCCTTATTCTCAATGGGGCGAATGGTTTTTGGATGAATGATTTGTGCTCCACTATAAGCAAGTTCGACAGCATCGTTATACGACAATTCAGGTATATGGATTACGGGGCTAAAGAGTTTGGGATCGGCATTCATAATTCCGTCAACATCTTTCCAGATAGTAACGCTTTGCGCATCCAATAGGTTAGCCACTACGGCTGCTGTGTAGTCGGAGCCTTCGCGACCAAGCGTTGTAGGATTACCTTTTTCGTTGCCACCTATAAAGCCTTGAACAACAAAGAGATTAATGTCGGATTGTTGTAGTGCTTTATTCAGATTATTGGCACTCGGTTGGAATATGACATTGGCTTCACGATGGTTGCTATCGGTGAGAAGCAATTTAGTCATATCTAACCATAAATTGCTAATACCTACTCTATTAAGATAGGTGCTAACAATAGTTGTTGACAATAATTCACCATGCGAAACGATGGCGTCATAGGCAGTGTCGAAATCTGACTCGTTGATATTGACAATGTAATTGCGCAATGCTGTAAGATAGTGTTCGACTGGTTGCGAGTTGATTTCCAATTGTTCAACGACCTTGAGGTGTGAGTCTGCTAATGTCTGCCATAAAGAGAGGGCTTCAGAGATATTCTTGTTGAAATATGCTGCATGGATTTGTTCCAACAAGTTGGTTGTTTTACCCATAGCAGAAACGACAACTACTAAACGTTCGTTAAGATTTTGGCTGACTATATGAGCCAAGTTTTTTATACCATCGGCATCCTTAACAGATGCACCGCCAAATTTAAATACTTGCATATAAGTGTGTAATAAATCAAAAAATGTGGAATTAGACTTATAATTCCACATTTTATATATTCAGATTACGAATAATATTATAAGTTAGCCATTCTGATTGCTGCTATGGCACCTTCGATACCCTTATTGCCTAAACGTCCGCCTGCACGATCTAATGCTTGCTGCATATTCAGAGTTGTCAAGACTGAAAATATTACAGGGATATCGGCTTTTAGGTTAAGGGCTGTTATGCCTTGTGTTACACTTTGGCATACATAATCGAAATGTGGAGTTTCGCCTTTGATTACACATCCGATAACAATAATTGCATCAACATATTCGCAACATGCTGCGGCATAGGTTAATTCTATTGTACCCGGAACATGTGTAATCTTGATATTTTCGCGTTCAACGCCTCGCTCGACTAATGTTTCCACTGCCCCATCGAGCAATTTGTAGGTTATTTCGGAGTTCCAATCAGCAACAACGATAGCATAACGTTGGTGAGCCAATACGTCCGCTTCAGGCAAGCCGTCAGCAGAATAATCTGACAAGTTGTGATTTTCGGTAGCCATAAAAAGTCAGAATTATTTTACACGAGCGATAAATTTATCTATATCGCGGGCTTCATCGCTTGAATTGAAATCGTCTTTGATCTTTTGGTAAACGCGCAAAGCGTCAGCCTTTTTATTCAAAGACTCGTAAGCGATACCTGCTTTTTTAAGAGCGCGAGGACTCATAACTTGGTTGTTTTTCTTACCAACCTTTTCAAACAGGCTAACAGCCTTCTCTACTTCGTTGAGTTCAACATAAGTGTCGCCAAGCAATATCTGGGCTTCGAGATTGAGCATTTTGTTGTCAGAACTGAAGCCTTCAAGATAGTCGGCAGCGTCTTCAAAGTTGCCTAATTTGAAAGAGCATACACCGGCATAGTATTTAGCGACATGACCTGCTTTTGTTGAACCGTATTGATCTAATACACCAACAAAACCAATACAATCAGCACTATCGCCTTCGAGTGCTACTTGCCAATTCTTTTCACCGAAGAAATACTCTGCTTTCGACAATTCGTATGATGCTTTTTCGCCACGAGGACCTATAACATATTTATTGAGTGCGAAAATACCGAAAACAACAAGTATGATAATCAGAAGTCCCCAACTGATTTGGTTTTGATACTTTTCAATAACACTTTCGGTGCTATTGAGAGCACCTTCAACATTCTCCAGACGTTTGTCTGCATCACTTTGTTTTTTGTTTGCCATAATAGATTATTAAATTTCAAAATTTCGTGCAAAATTACTATTATTATTTGAATTGATAAAATTTGGCACTACTTTTTTTGTAAAAAAACGTCGTTTTACATTTTTTTTGAGTAAAAGTTTTTTTGTTTGCAGTGTTTGTATTACTTTTGCAACAGATTTATTGTGGTCGTATTGTACACCGAGCGGAAAACTCAACAAAAAAATTTAACCGGGCAATGTTGGTCTGTAATGGCGGGCTGCGGCCTTCGGGCTATCCTTCGGACGGCAGATTACAAAACAGGCATACAGCCCAAATCCTGTCTTCAGGAGTTTTCTCAGCAATACACAATGCGACCACTTTTTTTGTCATATCATAAACTATTGTAAATGAAATGAGTAGTAATATCGTAGCAATAGTGGGTCGTCCTAATGTCGGGAAATCGACCCTGTTCAATCGCCTGACTAAGACACGCAGGGCGATAGTGAACGAACAAGCAGGCACCACGCGTGACCGTCAGTATGGACAGTCGGAATGGTGCGGTAAGGAATTTTCAGTTATCGATACCGGTGGCTGGGTGGTTAATTCAGATGATATCTTTGAAGATGAGATATGTCGACAAGTTAATCTGGCTATCGATGAAGCCGATGTGATTCTTTTCGTTGTATCGGCACAAGAAGGAATAACTGATTTAGATCGAGATGTGGCTCAAATACTGCGTCAATCGAAAAAGCCTGTTATTCTTGCGGCTAACAAGATTGACACATTCGATATGCAGTATGCAGCATCGGAATTTTATGCCTTGGGGCTAGGCGAACCCTTTATTCTATCGGCAGTCAATGGATTGGGCAGCGGAGAATTATTGGATAAGATTGTAGGTCTGTTTGACCCTAACAAAAAAGAGGAAGACACTGAAGGATTGCCTCGTTTTGCTATTGTGGGGCGTCCAAACGCAGGCAAGTCAAGTCTGCTTAACGCGCTTATAGGTGAAGGTCGAACAATAGTTACCGATATTGCCGGAACAACGCGCGATTCTATCTATACGCGATACAATAAGTATGGTAAAGACTTCTTTTTGGTTGATACAGCAGGTATTCGCAAGAAAGCCAAGGTAACAGAAGATCTTGAATACTATTCGGTTGTTCGTTCAATCAGAAGTATCGAAAATGCCGATGTGTGTTTGCTCATGATTGATGCCACACGTGGTTTAGAGGCTCAAGACATGAATATCTTTCAGGTGATTCAGAAAAACAAAAAAGGCTTAGTTGTTTGCGTCAACAAGTGGGACTTGATAGAAGATAAGTCTCAACAAGCCGTAAAAACATTTGAACAAGCCATACGTCAGCGTTTTGCGCCTTTCACCGATTTTCCGATTATTTTTACATCTGCACATACAAAGCAACGTATTTATAAAGTATTGGAAACGGCTCTGCAGGTATATGAAAATAAGCAGCGTAAGATTCCAACGGCTCGACTTAATGAGGTGTTGTTGCCATTGATGGCAGCCTACCCTCCTCCTGCTATAAAGGGTAAGTACGTGAAAATCAAATATGTTACACAACTACCTAACACTCAAATACCGACGTTTGTGTTTTTTGCTAATCTTCCGCAATATGTTAAAGAGCCTTATCGTCGTTTTCTTGAAAATAAGATTAGAGCAAAGTGGCAGCTTACCGGTACACCGATAAATTTGTTTATCAGGCCGAAGTGAGAGGTTAGAGGTTAGACCGCTGCGCTGTTAGAAGTTAGATTCAAAACGAAAAACCGCATAGCGGTTACATGTTAATAGAATCTATGGATTATCCTATCACTTTTTGTCTTTGATTTTTTCGGTGTATCGAACACCCGAAAAAATCAGATTGATGTGGGGGGAGGAATAGAACATTCATTTCTATTAACATTGAACGGCTAACGCCGTATACGCTGATATATTATTCGCTGATATGCTATTAACATTGAACGGCTAACGCCGTACACATTTTAGAAACTTAATTACTTTCTATAACAAATATGTATTACGTACAGAAACGAATGGAGATTTCGTCTTGTCATCAGTTGATGTTAAGTTACGAAAGCAAATGCGAAACTTTGCATGGTCATAATTGGATAATTACAGTATATTGTAAATCTGAGACTTTAAATCAAGATGGTATGGTCGAAGATTTTACGATTATCAAGCGTAAGATTCATGGCTATTTAGACCATCAGAATTTGAATGAGCGTTTGCCTTTTAATCCTACAGCCGAAAATATAGCACGTTGGTGCGTGGAACAAATTCCAACCGCTTATAAATGTTCGGTACAGGAGTCGGAAGGCAATATTGCGATATATGAAGTATAGAGGTTAGACCGTTGGCACTGTTAGAGGTTAAACTGTTTCACTATTAGATTTTAGATATTTATGAGAACGAAAGAAGAACTTAAGGGTGTGAGTTTGTTAGGCAAACGCGAAAGTACTCCCTACCCAAATACTTATAACCCAGATATTTTGGAGGCTTTTGTGAATAAATTTCCTGATAATGAGTATATTGTTGCACTCGATTGTCCGGAGTTTACCACTTTATGTCCGAAAACGGGTCAACCGGATTTTGGTCATATCATAATCAGATATATTCCTAATAATTTGCTTGTTGAGAGTAAGAGTTTGAAACTCTACTTGTTCAGTTTTCGTGAAAATGGTGATTTCCATGAGGATGTTACCAATATCATTTGCAGAGATTTGGTAGCCTTGATGAATCCGAAATATTTGGAAGTTGAGGGCAGGTTTAATCCTCGTGGTGGTATTTCTATTATTCCATTTGCCAATTATGCAGATGCTGACCATCAGGCATTTGCCGATGCTCGCAAATTAGCCTATATGCAACGATGAGAGATTGTCTGATTGTTTTTTCCGGTGGTTTAGATTCAACTACCATGCTCTATGAGTATCGCGATCGCATTGGTTTGGCTGTAAGTTTTGATTATGGCTCTAACCACAACAAGCGCGAGTTATATTATGCTCAACTCAACTGCCAAAAATTAGGCATTGAGTGGTTGTGTCTGCCTTTGAATTTCATACATGATTATTTTCAGAGCAGCCTACTCGCCGGTGATGATGCAATACCGGAAGGAAAGTATGACGAAGAGAATATGAAGTCAACTGTCGTTCCCTTTCGCAACGGCATCATGCTATCTATTGCATGCGGTCTTGCAGAAAGTCGAGGATTAAAATACGTGATGCTTGCTAATCATTCGGGCGACCATAATATCTACCCTGATTGTCGTCCGGAATTTATAAATAGTATGTCGAACGCAATGCAAAGCGGAACAGATACTAAAGTCGAAATTTTTGCGCCATATACACATCTGACAAAAGCCGACATAGCACGTAAGGGTAAATTATTAGGTATAGACTATAGTCTGACATGGTCGTGCTATCGCGGAGGCGAACATCATTGTGGCAAATGTGCAACTTGCATTGAACGACATGAAGCACTTCTTGAAGCAGGAATAGATGATCCAACTATCTATGGCTAAACGATATCCCATAAATGAAATATTCCATAGTTTGCAAGGCGAAGGTCGCTTTGCAGGCAGATCTGCCGTGTTTATTCGATTCAGCGGATGTAATCTACAATGTCCGTTTTGCGATACCGACCATTCGAGCAAAACGATGATGACAGCAGTAGATATCTTGCGTGAAGTTGCTCAATACAGCAGCAATAATGTTGTATTGACAGGAGGTGAACCTTCATTGTATGTTGACGACGAACTTATTTCAACATTAAGATCATATTTTCTTTTTATTGCTATTGAAACTAATGGAACCCATAAGTTGCCAAAAGGTATAGATTGGATTACATTATCACCTAAACAACATGTTACAAATAAAGCAAAGGTAGTATTGAAATCATGCAATGAACTTAAGGTTATATGGGAAGATCGAATTGACATGTCTAAAATACTTAACGACTATTATGGCGATATTGCGAGCAATAATTACTACGTACAACCATGCGATACGGGCAACGAAGAGATAAACAAAAAACTATTGCAACAAGCAATAAATTTTTGTCTGAATCATTTCCACTGGTCGCTATCTATTCAACTACATAAAATACTGAATATCAAATGAGAGATTTTACGCTTGATATATATCGACAACTGCTTATAGCACTTCAACGCAATGACTATCGATCCATGACTATGCAAGATTATGTCATACAGCAGCAAGCAGGATTTGAAAATTCAAAGATTGTTGTACTACGTCATGATGTTGACTTGCGTGCTGACCGCTCGTTGGCGACTGCCAAAGTAGAGAATAGTTTGGGCATGAAAGCCACCTATTATTTTCGAGTTATACCACAGAGTAATCAACCGCATATTATTCAAGAAATCATATCATTAGGACACGAAATAGGTTATCATTACGAAGATATGAGTATTTGTGATGGTAATATCGACAATGCTTTGCACCACTTCGATGAGCATTTGGCTTATTTTCGTCAATTCTACGATGTGAAGACAATCTGCATGCATGGTGCCCCGACATCTCGTTATGACGGTCGCGATTTGTGGAAAAAATATGATTATCGTGATTATGGTATAATATGCGAACCGTATTTAGATATTGACTATTCTCAGACGTTTTATCTTACCGATACCGGTCGTCAATGGGATGGTTATAAAGTGTCGGTTAGAGATAAGATACCTGTATATCAAGACCAATGGGTTAGTCAAGGTTTGGTTTTTCATAGCACCGAAGATATTATCAAAGCAGCCGATGAGGGTACACTACCCTGCCGACTGATTATCACATCGCATCCGCAGCGTTGGACAAATAATTATTTCGGTTGGGCAAAAGAATTGATGACACAGAAAGCGAAAAACATCATTAAGGGGTTAATTGTTAAATAGTTTATTTGTTTATTGGTTTATTAGTTTATTGGTTAATAACAAAACATTACGAAACACATTCTTTCTGTCATATTGATGTTAATTGTGTATTGTCAGTTGTATGCCGATACGACAGATACGTGTCGTGCAAGTGAATGGTTCAGATATGCCGCTTACGGGCAGTCGCTCTATGCTGACGAACATCCGGATTTTGTCAGAATGGATATTGCTTTAACTACCAATAATCCGGCATTTGACTATAGTGGAGACGGCAAGCGATACACGATGCAGACATTTGGCAATTTTGGTGCTCGTCTGCCTATATGGCGAGGGAATTATCAGAATTTCCGTTTCGGATTGAGCATAACGCAGTTTTTTAATTTCAATATCTGGATGGATATGGTGGAGCAGACGACCGCACCAATCGTAAACACTGACTTCAGAATAGGTGTACCATCGCTGACATTCATTCATCGGTTCAACCAATCGAAACTATCGGATAAGAATTTTATAAAAAACTATAGTATCACACTTTTCCCACTTCGCCATGAATCAACACATATAGGCGACGAGTTGGTACTCCAGCGTTCCGACCTCGGCTATGCCTTAAGGAGGGTTAATGTGAGTTATAACTACTCAGAACTCAATCTTACTCTCAACGAGCCTGAAAACAGATATTTGCAGACTCATACTTTCCGATTAGGACTAATGGTGATGTTGCAACCTAATGAAGGTTGGTATTTTGTAGAAGAGCGTGATGGAGACATCAATAATATAGCGACAAATGGCAAGACCATTGTTAATCGGAAGGGCTATCAGAGACGATATGGTCCAAGCGGTTTACCCTTTGAGGTCTATTTGCAATATCAATATCAGTCGCCATGCAGCAAACATGGTTTTCAGGCAATCGTGTCAGCCGAAATACGCAATCGTGCGTTATATGGATATTCGCTATTAGAAACACAGCATAGTGAAGAGCCTCGATATAGCATAGCGGATAAGCATGTTTTTACATATAATCTGTTCGTCGGTGCTCGTTATAATATGCGTCATTATGATGGATGCTTTTCGCGCTTTTCACTTGGATTGCGAGCCTATCATGGTAATTGTCCGTATGGCATGTTCAGAAGCGTAGATAATTTCTCACATATCGGATTGTGTTTTATTTATCAGTAGCAGTTAGTCGAAAGATTATTATTGCCCGATTAAATTTTATTGTATCAATATATTGTTGCAGGTCAAGCCAATATATATATTAGCCTTTGAGGAACTTATGGTTTCTATATACTCCATAGGAGTTTTCTTTTAATGGCGGATAAAGATTTTTATTCGATGTCTTTACGTAGGAAATTTCTTTTCATCTATATAAATCAATAGGTCAAGAGAAATTTCCTAACTAACTCTCACGAAATATTCAATCAGCAGTGTGCAAAACGTACTGCTAAGATGGAATTTGGAATTCAATCATCACAGAATGGAATCGGATTAGCAATGAAATTCTAATATATTAAACCATATAATTGAGGGTGTGTAGATATTTACACACCTTTTTTGGGGACTATGCT
>Ga0326513_10000848_pt1 | contig 25599 bp, 44 predicted proteins | sample 2_2465_0518_D_FD_203654 | JGI IMG/M metagenome (GOLD analysis project Ga0326513, IMG submission 203654) | Bovine rumen microbial communities from UC Davis, California, United States - 2_2465_0518 | ecosystem: Host-associated > Mammals > Digestive system > Stomach > Rumen | place: USA... | reverse complement strand
CTTTCATTTTGCATAAAACACCGTTGACAAGATAAGACAAGACCGGAAACGGGGTGAATATGGCCGGAGATAACTGGATTTACACATATTATCAGGGAATTAAGGGCGGGACTTACACCGTTGGCAGATGGATCGCGCTGGTATATGAGCAAATCGTGAAAGACCTCGAGGCAAAGCGGTATTTTTTCGACCAGAAGAAGGCAAACGACGCTATCGAGTGGATCGAATCACATTGTTTCCACACCGAGGGACCGCTCGCTCCGGGATTCATAGAACTGGAGCCGTGGCAGAAGGCTTTTTTTAGCTGTGTTTATGGTCTCGTCGATGCGAACGGAAACAGACAGTTCCGGGAGGTCGTTCTGCTCGTTGGACGCAAGAACGGGAAAACAAAAATTGCCTCTTCATCGGCAGCGTATACGTTCAGGCTCGAAGGCGGATTCGGTTCGAGGGTGTTCTGTATCGCACCGAAGCTAGACCAGGCGGATCTCGTCTATAACGATATATGGACGATGACTACGCTAGATCCTGAATGGCAAAAGCTGAAAGAAGAGACGAGCGTCCTCGACGCACAACACCGAAAAGTCAACGACGATTCGATGCTGGCAAGGCATAGGCAGACGGACTTATCTATACCGGGGACAAACTCGACTGTAAAAAAGATTGCGTTCTCAGCAAAGAAGTCAGACGGTTTCAATCCGTCGCTGGCTATCTGTGATGAGGTCGCTGCGTGGGCCGGTGATGCAGGACTGAAACAATATGAGGTCATGAAGTCGGGTATGGGTGCAAGGCCTGAGGGTATTCTTCTCAGCTGCACAACAGCCGGTTATATATCCGACGGAATATTTGACGAGCTGATGAAGAGGTCAACTCGTTTTTTATTAGGCGAGTCCAAAGAGACAAAACTTCTGCCGTTCCTCTATATGATCGATGACCTCGATAAATGGAACGACATAAACGAGCTCAGAAAGGCGAATCCGAACTTAGGCGTTTCGGTTTCGGTCGACTATATGCTCGAAGAGATAGCGATTGCAGAAGGATCTCTGTCGAAAAAAGCAGAGTTCCTTTGCAAATACTGCAACATCAAGCAGAATAGTTCTCTTGCGTGGCTGCCGGCTCAGGCAATCAACGCGATTAGCGGCGAAGCGATAGATCTCGAGGCTTTGCGCGGGTGCTATTGCGTAGCGGGCATCGACCTCTCGCAGACAACAGACCTCACGGCAGCCGTTGCGGTAATCGAGAAGGACGGAAGGCTCAACGTAGTCGCTCACTTCTGGATGCCATCAGAACGAATCGAGCAACGGATTGCGGAGGATGGCGTTCCTTACTGGAGCTGTGTGAAGCGCGGATTTTTGTCGTTGAGCGGCGAGAACTTCGTCGACTATCACGATGTAAAGGACTGGCTCGATTCTTTGCTCCGCGACTCGGAACTGTATCCGCTTAAAGTCGGATATGACCGATACAGTTCACAGTATTTGATAAAAGACCTCGAGGGCTCCGGTTATCAGACAGACGACGTTTATCAGGGAGACAACTTATGGCCGGTGCTTCAGGAAATGGAGGGGCTTATCAAAGACGGTCGGATCTACATCGGAGACAACGACCTTCTTAAATCGCACCTGTTAAACGCTGCGGTAAAAATGAGCATTGAACGAGGCCGGGGACGTCTCGTCAAGATAAATCAGAGGGCGCGAATTGACGGAGTCGCTGCTCTCGCTGATGCTATGACAGTCCGTCAGAAGTGGTATTCGGAGATTGGGTACCAACTCACAAACGAGGGTTAAATTTATGAGCTTATTTGACAAAATCTTCAGACCGGCAGAGGCCAAGAAGTCAGACGAAGCACTCAACAGGGCGCGTTCTCTGTTTCAGACGCTGACCGCATATCAGCCGATTTTTACTAATTGGGGCGGGGCGATCTATGAGAGTGAGATCGTCAGGGCGGCAATCGATGCAAGAGCGAGACACATTTCAAAGCTGAAAGTCGAAGTAGAGGGAACGGCAAATCCTTCGCTTCAGGCAAAGCTCAGGCTCGGGCCGAACCAATGGCAGACGTGGAGCCAGTTCCTTTACAGGGTGAGCACTATTCTCGATGTCAATAATACGGCTTTTATCGTTCCGGTGTTCGACGAGAGAATGATAATCACGGGCGTTTATCCGGTGCTGCCGGCATCGTGTACGCTGGTCGAGTATGATGGCGAGATATGGCTTCGCTATCGGTTCAACACGGGGCAGTATGCGGCGGTCGAGTTCCGTAAATGCGCGATCCTGACAAAGTACCAATATCAGGACGACTTCTTCGGCGATTCAAACAGAGCACTCCGGGAAACAATGCAGCTGATACACATACAGAATCAGGGCATTGAGGAAGGCGTAAAGAACGCGGCAACATTCCGCTTTATGGCTCAGCTTGCCAACTTCGCAAAACCGGAAGATCTCGCAAAAGAACGCGAACGCTTCACAGCTGAGAACCTGAGCACCGAGTCGGAGTCCGGCGGATTCCTTTTGTTTCCGAACACATATAAGGACATCAAGCAGATTGACGTCAAACCTTATTCGATAGACGCGGAACAAATGAAACAGATCCGGGAGAACGTATTTAACTATTTCGGTGTCAATGAGGACGTGCTTCAGAACAAGGCGAAGGCGGAAGAGCTTGAAGGCTTCTTCGATGGATGTATCGAGCCGTTTGCGATTCAGTTCAGCGAGGCATTGACAAAGATGCTATTCAGCGAAAGGGAACGCGCTCAGGGTTCTTACTTAATAGCAAATGCGAACCGGCTTCAGTATATGAGCACTTCGCAGAAGGTTCAGATGGCTCAGCAGCTTCTCGACCGTGGCGTGATGTCAATCAATGAAGCGCGTGAGCTGTTCAATTACAGCGAAGTCGAGAACGGTGATGTCCGCTTCATTAGAGGCGAATATATAAACGCAGACGAAAAGGTTTCCGACTTAGGAACGGAGGACGAAGAAAATGGTCAAGAGTGAAAGAGAATACAGAAATATGACGATGGAGATCCGCGAGGCCGTTGAAGGCGAAGAGGATCAGAACAAAGTCGTAACAGGATACGCGAGTACATTCGACGAGCCTTATAAGCTGTTCGGCGGCGAAGGCTGGGAACTTTGGGAAGTGGTCGAACGCAGCGCATTTGACGAGACTGATATGTCGGACGTCATTATGCAGTACGACCACGAGGGCCGCGTATTCGCAAGAACAAGAAACAACACTCTTCGAGTCGAGCCGGATGAGAAGGGTTTGTTTATAGAGGCTGATCTCGGAGGAACAGAAATCGGACGCGAACTGTACGAAGAGATCGCCGGAGGCTACACCGACAGAATGAGCTTCGGCTTTACGGTCACAGGTGACAGCGAAGAGCGTGAGCAGAACGACGCTGGCATCTGGATCTATACGAGGCACATAACGAAGGTGGGCAAACTCTACGACGTGAGCGCAGTTTCGATTCCGGCCAATGACGGCACTTCGATTGCAGCGGATGCGGTAACTCGAAGCATTGGCAATCTGACCGACGGAGTGATCGAGCGGATTCAGGCGGAGCGACTTGAGGAAGAGAATAGAGCACTCGAGGCGAAGAGGGCAGAAGTTAGAGCTAGAGCGTTAGGAGGAAACAACTAATGACACGCGAAGAAATTATGACGCTCGGATTTGACGAGCTCGAGGAAAGACGTGCAGCTATCGTCTCCGAGACAGACGAGGCCGACGCGGAAAAACTCGACGCTCTGAACGCTGAGCTCGAAGCAATCGAGGAGAGAACGAAAGCTCTGAACCTCGAAATCGAAGAGTCCCGCAAGGCAGCCGAAGCGGTTGCAAATGGCGCGGGCAAAAAAATCGAAACAAGAAAGGACGAAAAGAAAATGACTGATATGGAAATCAGAAACAGCCACGAGTACATCGAAGCATTTGCGAAGTACATCAAGACCGGCGACGCAACAGAGTGCAGAACACTCTTCAGCGACAACACAACAAACGGCACAGTTCCGGTTCCTTCATTCGTTGCTGACATCGTAGCAAAGAGACTTGAGGACAGCGAAATCCTCAGAAGAGTCCGCAGAATGGAAGCAGCCGGAAACGTCAAGGTCGGATTCGAGATCTCGGCTCCAGCAGCTTCACAGCTGAGCGAGGGACACGAGGCTATCACAGAGGAGGCTCTGACTCTTGGCATCGTTAATCTCGTACCTAAGACATATAAGAAGTTCGTTCAGATCTCGGACGAGGCTCTTGACTCAATGAGTGGCGAGGCTTATCTGTCGTACATTTACGACGAGGTAGCTCGCGGAATCATCAAGGCAGAAGAGAACGCTGTTGTTGCTGCAATCCTCGCAGCTCCACAGACAGCCACAGCATCGGCTCCGGCTGTTGCTAAGACAGGTTCTGCTGCTGGTTCAATCGATGACTTCGTACAGGCAAGAGCACTCCTGAGCTCCGCAGCAAGCGATCTCGTTATCATTTGCACACCGGCTCAGTACGCTTCTTACAGAAGCCTCCAGATGTCTGCATCTTATGCGGTTGACCCGTTTGACGGTCTCGAGGTTCTGTTCTCTGACGCAGCAACAGCTCCGATCATCGGAGACCTCGCTGGCGTAATGATGAATCTTCCAAAGGGCTCTGCTGTTGAGTTCAAATACGACGACAAGACTCTGATGACTTCGGACATCGTCAAGATCCTCGGCAGACAGCCGGCAGCTATCGGCGTAGTAGGTAACCTCTTCTTCGCTAAGGTATCTGCATAATGAAGGTCAAGCTGACCAAAGACACCGTTGTTCGTTTTGCAAAGGATACAGTTCTCGAGGTTTCTGATAAAGAGGCCTCGAGGCTGATAGCCTTTAACAATGCGGTCAAGGTCGAAGAGAAGAAGGCAGCAAAACCGAAAAAGAAATAGTTTTATTGTGAGGTAATAAACAATGCTCGAACAGGTAAAGCTCGCATTGAGAATATCGACAACTGCATACGATTCGGAGCTGACTTATCTGATAGCAGCCGCTCAGCTCGATTTAGGCATCGCGGGTGTCGTACTTCCGGCAGAATTAGACGAACTCATTAAGAGGGCAATAATCACTTATTGCAAAATGTCGTTCGGTATTCCGGAAGATTACGACCGCCTTAAAATGTCATACGACGAGCAGAAGGCTCAGCTGATAACAGCGACAGGGTACACGAACTGGGGTGATGAGTAATGTATGACAGCGTGGCAACACTAAAGGCATACGGCACACCGACTTATGACGCGTATGGGAACGAGATCCAGAACGTAACGACTACGGAGGTCTACGTTCAGCCTCGCGGTGTATATCAGAGCGAGTTCTACAATGCGGCTCAGGCGGGTCTGCATCCGTCTCTGACGCTTATGTTGACGAACCGCGAAGATTATTCCGGAGAGAAGGTTGTCGAGTTTGAGGGCAAAGATTACAACGTGATCCGCGTCGACTGGACAGCACAAAGAGACTCAATATCTTTGATATGCGAGGAGCGTGTTCACAATGGCTAAAACCGGCAGCGTAACGGCTCAGATGGCCGAACTTCTGGACGAGGTCAACAAGGATGTTGAGCGTTCGGCAAAGACTAACATTCAGAGGGTCGCAAAAGAGTCGGCTCAAAAGCTGAGGAACACATCTCCGGTCGATACCGGCTCCTATGCGAGCGGCTGGAGCGCTAAGCGTCTGGGCGATATGGACGTTGTTGTGCATAACCGCACCGACTACCAGAAAACGCACCTCCTCGAAAACGGTCACGTTATAAGGAATAAAAAAGGCACCTACGGACGCACTCACGGAATCAAACACATTCAACCTGTTGAAGAGTGGGCGGTCGACGAGCTGCCGCGTAGGATTATGGGGGATATATGAGCATATATCAGACATTACAGAGCACCGGCCTTCCGTGTGCGTATTCGCATTTCAAAACACCGCAGACTCCGCCATATATCGTTTATATAGGCAACGGTCAAGACACAATGGATGCAGATAATACGCACTATTGGCGAAATAATCGCTATCAGGTCGAATATTACTTCACAACTAAAAACGAACAGAACGAGGCCAGCATAGAGAACGCACTTCTCGGAGCTGGCTATTTATATGAGAAAAGCGAGGACATTTTCATCGAAGAAGAGGGTGTTTTCGTGATCTATTACTACATTTAAACGAAAGGGGCTTTTAAATGGCTAACAAAGTTGAATTTGGTATAAGCGAGCTCCACGTCGGAACATACACCGTCGATGATCAGGGCGTTGTAACTCTTGGCACTCCATATCATCAGGCGGGAGCTGTTTCGTTTTCGCCTGAAGAGAACTCCGAACAGAATACGTTCTATGCGGACAACATCGCTTACTGGAGCGGATATTCTGGCGGAACAATCGAGGGCGACCTCGAAGTGGCTATGTTCGACGATGCTTTTAAGACTCAGTTCCTCGGATATGTGACACTTACGAACGGCGGTATTGCCAGCGTGAAGAACGCAACAAAGCCGAACGTTTATATCGCATTTCAGGTAGAAGGTGATGCTGAGTCGAGAAAGGTCATTCTGTACAATTGCTCACTTGGAGCAATCACAAGAGAGTACGCGACCATCGAGGAAAGCAAAGAACCGGCAACGGAGACTCTGAGCGTAACGTGCGTGGGAGACAATGCGACAGGCGTAACAATGGCAGTTCTGAAACCAGCTGACACAGGTTATGCGACATTGTTCACAGCACCGACAGCTCCGGCTATTGCACCATAACAAATCGGGGCGGGTTCGAGTTGAGCCCGCTCCTTTTTTTCATAGGAGGCGAAAGATGGAAAAGATAGTCAAAATCGGAAATCAGGAAGTCAAGCTCAATAATAATATGGCTTGGACTATGGAATATAGAGACCAGTTCGGAAAAGACATTCTCCCGGTCATAATGCCTCTTCTGGCGTCAATGATCGAGGGCGTTTCGACCGTTGTGGCTGAAGCATCAGAAACCGGCGAACTAACGACTACGAACATAGCCGAAGCACTCGAAGGCAGAGCGATGGAAGTGCTGCTCCCAATGTTTCAAGCTGAGTTCGTTGACCTTGCTATTAATGTGACATGGTCAATGGCAAAGGTCGCGGATGAAAGCATTGATCCACCGAAAAGATGGGTAAGGCAGTTCGATGAGTTCCCACTCGATGTGGTGGGACCGGCCGTTTTCGACATGGTGCTTAAAGGGTTCGTAAGCTCAAAAAACTTGAGAAGGCTGAAGAAAATAGGCGAAAGCATAAAGACTCTTCAGCCGACATCACACTCGATGACATCATCCTCGCAGGACTCGAAAGAGGATTAACGATAACAGATATTCGTAATATGCAGCTCGGGCAAGTGGTTGATTTTGTAATCGCCTACAATGAGCGTCAGAAGGCAGCGGAGAAGGCTCAGAAATACGCTGAGAAGCACGGAACTAAACGCAAAGGAACACAGAACGATATAAATGCGTTCTTCGGTTAGAGGGCAAATAAATGGCAGGAAACATAAAGGGCATTACAATCGAATTTCAGGGCGATACCACGAAACTCGATAAAGCCCTCAGGCAAATCAAGAATAGCACGAAAGACATTGACAACGAGCTAAAACAGGTCAACAAGGCTCTCAAGTTCAATCCAACATCGGTCGAACTATGGAGACAAAAACAGGACCTTCTGAAGCAGAAAATAAAAGAGACCGAGAGCAATCTGAAAGAGCTGAAGAACATTCAGGCTCAGATGGATGCGAAAGGCGTTGACAAGAACTCTGAGGCTTACAGACGTGTCCAGCGCGAGATCATAGAGGCTGAATCCAAGCTAAAGACGTTCAACAACGAACTGAGGAAGGTCGGCCAGGTCAATCTTCGGGCGATGTCGGAACAGTTCAAAGACATGGGCAACAAGCTCACGGCAGCGGGACAAGCGATGCAAGGACTTTCCACGGCAGCGGCAGCGGTTGCGGCCTCTATCGGTGCGGTAACGGTCAAATCCGGTAAATGGGCGGATGACATTAACACAATGTCGAAGGTTTACAGCATCGGAACAAAAGAGCTTCAAATGTATTCGGCTGCTGCTGATCTCGTCGATGTATCTGTCGAAACGATAGCGAAGTCACACGTTAAACTCGAAAAAACGATGTTATCCGCATCGAAGGGAACCGGCGCGAGTGCAGAAGCGTTCGAGAAGCTGGGCGTAGACGTGACAAACGCTGACGGATCTCTCCGCGATGGTGACGCAGTATGGCAAGACACCATAAAGGCTCTCGGCTCAATGCAGAACGAGACCGAACGTGACGCACTTGCTATGCAGTTGATGGGTAAGTCGGCTGCGGAACTGAATCCGCTCATCGAGGACGGTGGCGAGACCTATAAAAACGTCGCTGAGACGATGCAGAAGTACGGTCTCGACTTCGTAGATCAGGAAACGCTCGACCAAGCAAACGAGTTCAACGACGCACTCGACACAATGAAGCTCGTCGGTATGACAGCATTTCAGCAGCTTGGCACACAGCTCGCGGCATATCTCGCACCGGCTATGCAAAAGGTCGTGGATCTTGTCGGACAGATTGCAGCGTGGTTCTCGAATCTGTCGCCGGAGACTCAGGCACTTATCGCGGGTATAGCTGCGGTCGTTGCGGTATTGGCTCCGCTTCTTATAGGGCTCGGCAAAATCTCATTCGCTATTAGTTCAATAATGGGTTTGATGGCTACGCTTGCCCCGGCTATCGGTGGAATTGTCGCCGGGATGGGGCCGGTTGTTTTGGCAATCGCTGCCGTTATCGCAATCGGTGTCGCTCTTTATAAGAATTGGGACACGATAAAAGCGAAAGCGATAGCGTTCAAAGATGCGGTAATAGCTGCGTTTGACAACTTAAAGGCAAACGTATCGGCTACATTTAACGCGATAAAGACCGCAATCGTAACGCCGATACAAAACGCAATAGATAAAGTTAAAGGGTTAATCGACAAAATAAAAGGCTGGTTCCCGATCAAGATAGGAAAGATATTTAGCGGACTTAAACTTCCTCACTTCTCTCTTAATTGGAGCTCAAAAGATTTCGGCAAACTTGGAAGTATTAAGTATCCGACCGGATTCAATGTTGATTGGTACAAGACCGGAGGCATTTTCGATAGTCCTTCAATTATCGGTGTAGGTGAAGCCGGTGCTGAGGCTGTCGTTCCGCTGGATAAATTCTGGAATAAGCTTGATAACCTGAGCGGCGAGACCAATATCGTTATCAATATAAACGGAGCAAATCGTGATCCGCGAGAGATAGCCGAAGAGGTCAAGCGTGTTCTGATAAAGGAAACAAACAATAGGAGGCTTGCATGGCAATAGCACCAACCGGAGCGATATATAAGTCGCTCATTTTTGATGGCGAAGATTCAAGAGGCTACGGCGTTTATATAACCGGGCAAGCAGTCTACAACGCACCTGAAAGGGATGTGGAAATGATCTCGATACCGGGCAGAAACGGCTCTTTTGCACTTGATAAGGGGCGTTTTGAGAATATCGAGGTAACTTACCCGGCTGGAATCTTTGCTGATACTGAGGCGGATTTTGCTGAAGCGATTTCTGACTTCAGAAACTTTCTTTGTTCTCGAAAAGGATATGTTCGTTTAACTGACGAATATAATCCGGACGAGTTCAGAATGGCCGTGTATAAAAGCGGTCTGGAAGTAGAGCCGGCACAATTAAAGGCGGGAGAGTTTAACATCGTTTTCGATTGCAATCCGCAACGCTTTTTAATAGCCGGCGAGCAGACTATCGAAGTCACAAACGGTCAGACCATAACAAATCCGACAAGGTTCGAGTCCAGTCCAATGCTCGAGGTGGAAGGGTACGGCACTATCGGGTTCAACAACCATGAAATAACCATCAATGATGTCGTTATCGGCGAGATTGAAACCTCGATGAAAAACTCACAGAATATCGATAAAATGACGCAGCAATCAGTCTCGAAAACATATCAGAGGGTGATTGACTATTCAAGCCACTCCGGTGCGCTTGAGAGTGGAGATTCACTGTTTCTTAGCTCATTAAAAATAACTGCAAAATCCCTTTATTTTGGAACAGGGTTAACGCCAGCTCCGACGGTCTCGGGTGATATAAGCACAGCAACAGCATCAGGTGCGGTGCGGAATTATACAGAGACTTCGGGTCCAGGAACAAGTTATTACGCTGACTTTACAAACACAATATCCGTCGGCCTTACTGAGCTTACAGCATTTACAGACGAGTCTTATTCCTCAACTGTTACCTCGGTGCTCAAAGACAATGGCAACAACACGATTGGTACGATAACCATTGTCATCAACATCGCCAATACGGCAAGCGGTGTGCTGACAATTCAGGTGATCTGCAACGGCACCAATAGCGGTCTTGGCGATATTTACGAAGGCGGCTCGATTGAGTATGGCAGAACCTATCTGTATTCAACTCAGTCTATTCTCGGAAGTCCACTATATGTCGATTGCGATCTGGGCGTGGCGTACAAGTATGAAGGCGGAACTGTTGTCAGTATCGACCAGCATGTCGACTTAGGCTCAAATCTGCCGACATTAGGACCGGGAGAAAATCCGATTGCCTATGACGTTACAGTAACGGATCTGAAAATCACTCCGAGGTGGTGGAGAATATGAGGTGGTTTAAATGATACCAATTTTATATGACGCCAACGAAACTGTATTCGAATCTAATGGTCTCGGTAGACTGCGTGACTGCATAAGCTGCATAGTGACTGAGGAGCGCAACGGCATCTATGAGTGCGACTTTGAATATCCGATAGATGGAGCGAACTACGACCTTATACAAGTGGGCAGAATAATCGGTGTTACGCATGACAGCGCTACCTATACAACGGAAATCCCGACAGTAGGAGCGTTATCGGACGAGAACAATGACTTGCTCACCGATGAAGAGGGACTGTCCCTGACTGCTCCGTCTACAAGGTTAGTCATCGAGCGTGATGTTCAACCTTTCGATATTGTGAGTTTCACACGGCCAATAGATGGCGTGGTGACATTCCATTGTGTCCACATCAGTTATCGGCAGAGTTATCTGACAGTAGCGGGGCGGAACATCAACAACATTTCCGACGCTTTTGCTCTGCTGAAGAACTACGCAACGCCGACAAATCCGTTCACATACGAAACAGATAAAGGCTCTACTGGCTATCTCGCAAGCGCAGACGGAATACCGAAAACGGTTCGGTCTATGCTCGGTGGTATCGAGGGCAGTATCCTGGATGCTTACGGTGGTGAGTATGAATGGGACAAATTCCGCGCCATACTGCACTCGGCACGTGGACAACTCCGCAATTTCACTATCAGATACGGCGTGAATATGCTCGAATACAACGAGGAAATGGACAGCTCAGGAACTTACTCAAGCTGTGTTCCTTATTGGACAGACGGAACCAATGCCGTAATAGGTACAAGGCAAGACAGCGGTGTCTCCACGATCACGGGCAGAGGCGAGTGTGTTCCGCTTAATGTCTCGGACAAGTTCGACACCTCCGAAGATCCACCGACACAAGCTCAAGTCGAGGAGATGGGCAGAATGGTGATGGCTGCAAAGAACCCGATGATACCGAGCCAGAACATTCACGTAGAATTTGTACGGTTACAGGATATGGGTTATGAGAACTTGGAGAACCTACTCGAATGTAAGCTCTGCGACACCATCAATGTTGTATTTCCGTTCTACAATACGAGCGGACATTTCAAGATTGTAAAGACCGTCTGGGATGTGTTAGCCGACAGGTATGAAAGTATGGAACTTGGAGACTTATCCGTGACACTCGCAGAAGCTCTCGGCATCACAAACGGTGGCGGAAACAGCGGTAGCGGTGTTGAGTTCCAAGTGCTGAAAATGTCGGGGACATTCTCGAACAGCTACGCAAGTCTGACCGCATCGGTACCGAGTGGATTTAAGTTCCTCTGCTGGGTACAAGTGGCAACGGTGAACTTCGTTGCGGCGGCTTATCCGAGTGACGCTAATATGCCGACATCGGGCTTCTGGTGTACAAGTTCAAGCGGCGACTTCGATGCGTTTTATATCGTTTACAAATAGGGAGAAAATAATGAACATCAACTTCGAGAATTACTTAATACCAATCATCACGGTGGGGTGTCTGTGTGTCGGTTTCGTACTGAAAAAGTGGATACCGACAGACGATAAATGGATCCCGACCATTCTGCTCGTTCTCGGTGCCATATCGGGAGCGATTTTATTCGGCTTTGAATATGAGGGCATTGTCAAAGGTATGCTGAGCGGTCTTGCATCTGTGGGACTGCATCAGGTCTTTTATCAGTTTATCAAGAACGCAATAGTGCCTATCGACATCGAGGGAATGGAATACATCGAGGATGGTGAAGAGGATGAACAAGACGAAGTATTTACAGACTGACTCAAAGTGGGGCGGCCTCTTATATCCGAAAAAGCCCTGGTACATACGTAATTGTGGATGCGGTGAGGTCTCGATAGCTAACGTGATAATCGAAATGGCACAGTATGCCAATTACACACCAGCGACCATCCAACCATATTGCAAGCGGTATGCAGCGCCGAATGGAGACGGAACGTATTGGAGCGGGATACCGAAAATGATGGAGCACTACGGTCTGACAGAGGTCAAGGAACACGCCACAATGTCGACTCTTTGGAAAGAATTAGCAAAGGGTGGCAGAGTGGCTATTTACTTGATGGGCAAGCGCTCGGGCGGATCTAAGCGTGTGCATTGGACGAGCGGCGGACATTTCGTCTGCTCTGTGGCGTACAAGTACGAAAACGGTCTCCACAAGGTCTATGTCAAAGATTCATACTCAAACAGTTCACTCCGTAACGGGTGGATAAGCTATGAGGAGAATATGAGGAACGATGTTGTCAAGGTGTGGAGCGGTAAGCTGAACGGACCCGCACCAGCACCGGCACCTGAGGATGGAAAGCTCGAAGAGGATGGCATTGGTGGCACTAGGACCGTCAACAGGCTTCAGGAGTTTCTTGGCGTTCCGCAGACCGGCGGTATCACGATACGCAAGGACCTCAAGCAGTACGTTCCTTCTTTAGATGCTTATGAATACGGCAAGAGCTCTCCGACAGTAAAGGCGATGCAGAAGTGGCTCGGTCTCTCTGATCCGGACGGATGCTGGGGACCGAACACATCGAGGGCGCTTCAGAAAGAGATCGGAGCAGGAGCGGACGGTGTTTTCGGCGTCAAGTCGATGAAGGCTCTCCAAAAGTATTTGAACGAGCACGACAAAGCCGTATATCCATCAGCACCGGCACCAACACCGGCACCGACTCAGCCGGCAACGCCTCAGGACAAGATGGTTGCTTATGCGAAAAAACTCGCGGCGAGTTCGTACCATTACGTCAACTACAACAAAGGCAAGAAGGCTCACGAATGTCCTATCTGCCACCATCACTCAAAGGGTGAATATTACGGAGGCAATTGTATATGGCTGCCGTTCGCTTGCTGGCATCACGGAGCGGGCATCAAATGCAGATGCGCGTGTGATGCTATGACCAACCAACTGTATGAAAAGGTGTATAACGCCTCTTCAACGGCTGAGGCAAAGAAAATCGTTGCCGACCGCATCAAGGTCAAGGACATCGAGGTCATCAAGAGCAAGAGCGGAATAGATCCGGACAAAATAAGAGCAGGCGACGTAGTGGTTTACTTCAAGAAATCCACTTATGTGCATACGGCTCTCGGTGTCAAAGCCGGTTATATTGCTGACTGTACATCGGCAAGGACGGACAGCATCAAGTGCGGCGTAAAGAGTTACAGTAAGTGGAAAATCGGCATCATAATCCGATACACGGGCAAGTGAGGTGATGCTTTATGGCAGTATGGCAGATAGTAGCGGTCGTTTTGGGTTCAGAAGCGCTGTTCAAGTTCATTGAATGGTTCTTCGACCGTAAAGATAGAAAAGAGGAAAATCCGATTTTAAAAGAATTGGCAGAGATCAGAAAAGACATCAGGCTTCTCGACAAGGCAACGTGTAAGAACTTTTTAGTGAGGTGCCTTGCAGACTTCGAGAAGGGCAATAAAATGAGCGATGTCGAAGTGGAACGCTTCTGGGAACAATATCATCACTACATCGACGAGCTGAAAGAAAACACCTACATCAAAGAGTGGACGGAACGGCTCAAAAAGGAGGGCAAGATATAATGCAGATACATGAATTAAACAATTTTACTGGGACGCTCGGATCAGGGGCGTATCTTGCTATTGATGATGGTACGGACACCGGGAAAATATCTTCACAGGAACTTCTTGCAGCAACAGAAGCACGAATCGACAATATCATAGCCGGCCCAGCTCCGTCCGCTGAAGAGATCGTCGACGCTCGACTTGGTGCGGATGGCGTAACATATCCTTCTCTGGGCGATGCGATCCGCGATCAATTTACTGATGTAAAGAGCGATTTAAGCAGACACGATACAGATTTAGATGCTTTGATGGGTTTATATAATTCCGAGACGCTTGTGGGGGAATTTATACAATTCACTAAAGTCGGTGCGTTGACGAGAGTGTCTGCCGAAACGTCAGGTAAAGCTGTGCTATGCAAGAAAAACCTTTTTGACGATTCACAGCTTTCGGCTCTTGCAACTGAAACAGCGCACGAGTTTTATGGGAAAGGTTCAGATTTTACTGCATTAGGCACATTCCCGATTAATTCGTCTAAAAACTTGGTAGTGTCAATGTCTGTAAAGGCTGATACTGATATGACTTTGCAAATGCAGGCAAGGATTTTTTATGCTGATGGCACGAATAGAAATATCGTTTTCAAAGATTTCGTTTCAGGCACATATCAACGCAAATCGCTCGCCACGCTAACAACATCTCTTGAGCGAGGAGATGTGACTGGACTTCTCATTATGGGTTCTTCCAACACTTCGTCTTATGTTTACGTTAAAGACATAATGGTTGAAGAAGGCGATGATTTGTCCTCGTTTGAGGCTTTTGATGGAAAGATAATTTCTGTTAGCACTTCGCCATATTATTTCACATCAAATGGGCTTACAAGCCTGATGGCATTGACAGCAGACAACAGTTTAACTGCGAGCGTTGCTGTTGATAGAAAAGTGGATGCAACAATTTCGGCACTTAAAGTAACAAAAGCTATCCCAATATCGTTTGATTCTGCGGATGATAGATGCAAATTAGAACTATCAGGATATAGCGGCAAAAAGGCGTTTATAAGCAATAAAAATTTGTTGCCACAGTTTCCTGCAATAACAGACCACGGTGTTACTTGCACAAAAAATAGTGATGGAAGTATAACTCTTAGTGGTACAAGCGACGGTACGGCGAGTTTCCAGTTAACCGCAAACGCTATGCCAACAGTAGGCAAGGGAACATATACACTATCTGCAAGAAATCCATCTGCAATTGGTGATGACCTTACTTATATTAATCCTGTAATAAATGGTACTTATTCATCAACAATTTCTTGCAAATTAAATAGTTCCGATGCACAGACTACATTTACGCTTGACGATGAAGAAAAAATTACGGGTATAAGAATAAGAATATCGTCTGGAGTTGTTATTCCGTCAAATTATAAATTATATCCACAGCTTGAAGAGGGTGAAGAACGGACAGAATTTGTAGCACACGATGGAAGCGTTATCGACTTGACCGCAAGTGAAACTGAAGTTGATTGCTTTGTTGGCTACAACTACATAACTGCACAGGATGGTGTTACTGGCACAGTTTCGTTCCTGATGTCGGCTTCAAAAGAAATCAATGACATTGATGCAAGAGTAACAGTTTTGGAAAACACTCCAACGCTTTCAAAGAAGTTTTATGGCAAGAAGATAGTGTGTTTCGGAGATAGTATAACTGGCAATTTTCCTGCGCCTCTCGACTATCCAAGTATGATTGCAGAAATAACTGGCGCAACAGTATACAATGCAGGTTTCGGTGGTTGTTGTATGAGCGACAATGGACAAACAAGAAAGCTGTTTACAATGTGCAGACTTGCAGACTCTATTGTTGCAGGAGATTTTTCAGACCAAGAAGAAAGCGGAGTTTCTATTACTTATGCAGGCACAAGTACAAACTACGTTCCTGAAAGGCTTGCTATGCTTGAGAGCATTGACTGGTCGGATATAGACTATATCACTATTGCTTACGGAACTAATGATTGGAACAGCAATTATGGCTTGGATAATGCTGATAACCCTCTTGATACCACAACATATATCGGAGCATTTAGATATTCTGTTGAAAAGCTGTTAACGGCATATCCGAACTTAAAAATCCTTGTTATTACTCCACTTTGGAGATGGTGGGATGCAAATACTGGAATGCCATCGGAGATTCACAGCGATTACATTGACTCCAATGATTATGCAAAGGGAACTGGATATAAGCTGTGGCAGTACGGCGATGCTCTTGCAGATGCGGCGAAACTGTATCACATCCATACGTTCAATCTGTATTGGAATTGCATGATGACAAAGCAGAACAGACTTGAGTATTTCGACTACAATGATGGAACGCATCCGAAACTCAAAGGAAGAGAACTTATGGCAGAGCTGATTTCCGCACAGCTTGAAGCAATTTACTAACTTAAAGAACCATTTAAATCACAATAGGCTGCTAAGGGGTAAGCAGCAAACTTTCACCTCCTATCTTATAAATCTACTCGCACTAAAGGCCGGGGATATACCTCGGCCTTTTTTGCGTGCTTATATTATTAGTAGAAAAAAGATTTTTGGTGCAACAGCTGGTGCAACACTGAACAAGTCAAATTAGGTCATATTACGCCATTGGAACAATGCCAGGACAAAAAAGTAAAAGCACCGCATTCCCTTGAAAATGCAGTGCTTTGAGGTGGTGCGCGCGGAGGGATTCGAACCCGCGACCTACTGATTCGTAGTCAGCGCCCAAATGCGCATTTTTCAACGCTTTCAGCCTCTGGTGCAACACCTTGTGCAACATAGGCATTGATGAGGTCGGCTGCATTCTTGAAAGCAGTCTCGCTCCGGTGCGTGTAGATCTGAGCAGTCACAGATATGTTTTCGTGTCCCATAAGTTCCTTTGCGACGTTTATCGGCACTCCTGCAGCCTGCAGATCCGTACCGTATGTATGCCGGTAGCAGTAAAGCGTCAAGTCATCACCGACAACGAACGGAGGCATCACCTGGTTGCGGAACACCTTACAGCCTGCAGCCTTGTTCATCTCGTTCTTATAGACTCTGAACATCCTCTGCATCGAGGAGTCTGTATACATTCCGCCTTGTGAATTGGTGCATACCAGCATCGAGGTCTTCTTTTCTTTTTTCAGCCTGTCTGCGAGCACTTTCGGTATAGGCACATCACGATACCCTGCGGATGTCTTCGGCAGCTTGATGGTACCGTCTGACTTGAGTGCCTGCCTTACGTGTATGACATTCTTCTTGAGGTCTACGTTCGACCAGGTGAGTGCAGCCACTTCACCCGGACGCAAGCCACAGTACAACATGATCAGGACGAAGGTGCCGCCTCGGTACGTTTCTGCGACTTTTAAGGTCAATTTGCGCTCTGTTTGAGTGATTGGTCGTCTTTGCTGTTTTCCTTTGCCAGAGGGCTTTTTAAGGCCTTCTGCGGGGTCTTTGAGAGTGAGGTTGTTGTAGTATGCCTCGCGGAATATCTGCCTTGTGATGTCATATATCTTCGATATGTAACTATCTGAATATTTTGTTGTGCCGACCATTATTTTCTGCAGATGGACCGGTCTTACGTTCTTGATCTGCATCGTGCCGATGCTCGGCGTGATGAAGTTATCCACAACAGCCTTGATGTCCTTATACTGCTTCGAGTTCACATTAGGCTTCTTGTATACCTCGAGCCATTCTTTTGCCCAGGCTGAAACAGGCATGTTCTGCGTGATGCCTCTTCTGCCTTCCTGCAGATCCCGAAGACGGAGCGCTGCCTTCAGCCTTGCATCGTCATCTGTCTGTGCTCTGACATAATATCTTTTGCCTTCAAAGGTGAATGTCTTAGTAACCATGTCTAATTTTTGTATTTATCGAAAAATTCTCCGGGCTTGAAACCGAGGACTCTCGAAACATCGATTATGAAGTCGAGCCCCGGTTCTCTCTGCCCAAGTTCATAACGGCTGTATCTCTGCTGGCTTATGCCGAGCAATTCAGCGACTTTGGACTGTGAATAGCCCTTTGCAAGTCTCTTTTCTTTAAGAAAATCTCCATACTCTATTACAATCTTATCCATTTTAGCGTATCCCTCCATGCCCTATTGTACCATTTTTTAACCTTAAAGAAGAGTAATATTACAACAAAAAGGTGTTGACAAGTACGCCATTTTGGCGTAAAGTATGTCATGTAAGGCACACCAAAGCGGTGTAGCACAATATATTGAGAGGAGGTAGCATGAGGGACACAAATTATGAGCTCCGCGCCTGGATGGGTGCGAACAAGGTGTCAGGGCGTAAGCTCGCCGAAATGATGGGCAGATCCTACGAAACAATCAGGATGAAGCTCAGCGGAAAGACAGAGTGGACGCTGCCTGAAGTTGAAAAACTGATGGAAGTGACAGGACTGACATTTGAGGAACTTTTTTTTACTTACATCCACAACAAAATGGCGTAAAGAACGCTTTACAGTAAAGATTGTTTTACAAGGAGGAAAAAAGAATGAAGTACAAGCTGATAATCACAACACTCAAGTTTATGAAGGTCGGTGAGGATTACGACTACGTAGAGTTCAAGAACGAATTTGAGTTCGACTGGGAGACGCTGGTCTCGTTCCTCGGATGCTTCGTAGATAGCAGCATCAGCAAGGACATCAAGTTCGAGATCAAGAAGATCGAGGAGGCATAGGCATGATCAAGGCAATAATCGCATGGGCAGCACTTGCGGCGGCATGGTTCGGATTCGGTTTCTACATAGCAACCGCAGTGCTGATGGCATGAAGAAGTGGGAAGTCGTGGGAGATATGAGAGCAGACATCGGAGCGTTCCCGAATATCTCACAGATAGCAGAGTATCTGCACTGGTCCCGCGACAAGGTAAGGACGCTGGTAGACGGTCTCGATTATGTGCAGACCGGCAGAAGCAAACAGTATTTTGTAGTCGATGTAGTAAACCGACTGATGGACATGAAAGGAGTCAATTAATGGGAAAGCATGACAAGCACATAGCGGAGAGCAGCGAGGAGTTTCTGCAGAACCGCATCAACGACCTCGAGAAGAGGCTCGCATTCGCAGAAGAGACTGTCAAGAATCTGCAGGAGCAGTGCGGAAGAATGAGCAAGTGGGCAAGCGAGATCGAGGCAAACGCAAAGGACGCCGTTGCACAGAAGGATAAAGAAATCAGGATACTCAAGGACAAGATCCTGCAGCTGGTGAATGACTATGTGGGAAGAGAATGATCATATCGTTCTTATCAGATCCGATGGCTCCGTAGTTTATGAGGACGGATGGGAGCCGGAACCGGATAAGGACTACATCAAAATATGCGATGTATATGACTGCAAAGACTGCCCAAAGTACGGAGACGACTGCGACGGATGGGAGGAAGACGATGAATAAAACGAATAAAAAAAGTATGGCACTCCCGGAGGAGGTACCACACCATCTGAAACAAATTAATGGTACACCTTCGGGAAGCAAAAATCAATGGCTTGCGGAGTTTCTGCTCGACAACATCGGTGGCAGAGACCATCCGCTCAAGAGGCCGAAGAACCCAAGCCTGGACAGAGAGCTCAGAGGGCTCATATCCGAGAGGAATGCTGCAGGCGAGGACATCATCATCAACAACGGCGAGGGCTACTACAGAGCCGGTCCAGACGACAGACCCGCAGTCTTCGAGTACTGGGTAAAGGAGACGCACCGGGCAAAGGAGATCAAGAAGAAGGCCGACACGATGATGGCTACATACACAACGATTTACGGAGGTACTGAATAATGAGCGTATTCGAAAAACTGAACGCGATAAACGTCAATGAGAAGACCGAAAAAAAGAACGGTCTCACATACCTCTCATGGGCATGGGCATGGGCAGAACTGAAGAAGGTATGCCCTGAAGCGACATACACTGTCTATGAGAATGCTGCCGGATGGAACTACCACACAGACGGAAAGACCGCATGGGTCAAGACAGGAGTCACAGCAGACGGTATCGAGCATATTGAATATCTGCCAATCATGGACTACAGAAACAAGAGCATCCCGCTTGAAAGCATCACATCATTCGATGTCAACAAGGCTATTCAGAGAAGCCTCACAAAAGCGGTAGCAAGGCATGGACTTGGTCTTTATATCTATGCCGGCGAGGATCTGCCGGAGGAAGCCTTTGAGGAGCAGATGGCATACACCGACAAGGACATCAAGAGGGCAAACCTCAAGACGCTGCTGATGAAGACTAACAGCGATGTCGTGCTCTTCCTCGAATGGTGCTCAAGAGAGTTCAAAAGGGAGATCAAGGCAGTCGATGAACTTAACGAGAATGAGCTCGACAGAGCGACAGCACAGGTCAAAAGGAAGGAGAAAAGAAAGTGATAAACGTAGAAGCTGAAAATGTAAGGCTGTGGGTAAATGAGCACATGAGAGATGACGGAAGCAAATGGTTTTCCTATTCAATCTCTACCTCGTCGAAAGACCAGGAGGGCGGATATATCAACAAGGCTCTCGAGGTAAGGATGACAAGAGACGTCGAACTTCCTGCGGATCTGAAGAACGGCGCTCTGGTAACCATCAAAGGTTCACTTTCAAACAGAGCATTCACAGTCAACGGAGACAGAAGAGTCGAGCACATGCTGTGGGCACGTGAGGTCGACTTCGACAAGCCGTATGAGCCAAGAGGAGAAAAGGCTGACTCTTTTGAGCAGCTTGAGGAGGACATGCCGTTCTGATGAATAGCAGAGACAAAGGAAAACGCGGCGAACTGGAAGCCGCGCATCTGCTCAAGGAATACGGATATGACGCAAGGCGAGGCCAGCAGTTTGCAGGTATCAACGGAGATGCTGATGTTGTTGGCCTCCCCGGTATTCATCTCGAGGTCAAGCGAGTGGAAAAGCTGAATATAGAGAATGCCGTAGAGCAGGCGATCCGCGACGCAAGGGAAGACGAGAAGCCCGCGGTCCTTCACAGGAAGAACCGCCGCAAGTGGCTTGTGACTATGCCCTTCGATGAGTGGATAGATCTCTATCAGGCATGGGAGAAGGAGAATGAACGGGCACATAAAGCTGCACAGGTCAATCTTTGACTGGGAGTGGTGGGATGACATAAACACTTTTCGCCTCTTCGTAACGATCCTGCTCCTTGCTAATTGGAAAGAAAAACGCTGGCATGGCAAGACAATCAGAAGAGGCTCACTGTGGACAAGCCTGCCGACACTATCCCAGAAGTCAGGACTCACGATGCAGCAGACGAGAACGGCGTTGAACAAGCTAATTTCAACAGGCGAAATAACAGACAAAGCAACACGCGAAGGAAGGCTTATAACCGTTGTAAATTATGGCAAATATCAAGCAGGCAACGCCGAAGCAACAGACAAATTAACAGACGATTTAACAGACGAGCAACAGACGAATAACAGACGAGCAACAGTAACTAAAGAAAGAGAAGAATTATTAAGAAGGGGGGAGAAAGAAGAGAGCGACCTGCTCTTCTTCAAAGATATAGATTGATGACCAGAGACGAAACGAAAAGAATCCTCGACCGAGTGAGCAAGCTGTATATGACTCAAGCGAAGAAACTCTCCGGCGAAGAGAAGAAGGCCATGCTCGATACCTGGACTGACACATTCGAGTTTGACTCCTATGAGAGGGTGAACGAGGCCATAAACACATATGTGAAGATGGGCAAACCATTTTTTCCGCAGCCGTCTGACATCATGAACATCATCGTTGCAGAGGAGAATATCCCAAGCGGTCAGACATACAGTGAAGCGGACAGACTGTTCAACAAGCTCGCTAACATAGCCGACATCCTTGCCAACGATAAGGAACGCACTTCCATTATCGACCTGGGAGGGAAAAGATGGAGCGACGAATATCAGAGAGAGATCTACTGCCATGCTGAGACCATCGTCAGCACAACATCGTTCACACAGTACGACTTTAAACAACTTCCGTATGAGATACAGGAATACGTTGAGGATATCGAAGGACTGAAGGCTATATGGCCCGAGATCGAGAGCAGCAGGGAGATGGCAAGGAAGCGCTTTAAGATGGCTCTCCCGGAGATCCAGGCGGAGATTGCAAGGAGAAACGATAAAAACTCCGCAGAGAATAAGGCGAGGCTTGAAGCCCTGTTTGCCAAGATGAACGACAGGAGGCGAGTCCGTTGAAGCGTAAGTGTGAGTTCTGCGGTCTGGAGGCTGACGATCATTGGATGGAGTCATACAACACCGGACGAAGGACGGTGTGGCTATGCTGGGAGTGCTATAAGAACAGTCAGTATGAAGCCAATAAGAGCGACCTGACAAGACAGAAGAAGCTATATCAGATCCGGGAGTCAAAGAAGAGGCATAAATGAAGCACGAACCAAAGCGCTGCGAGATATGCGGCAGAGAGTATATACCAAGACGATGTGACCAGAGGTGCTGTCTTGATCCTGAGTGTACAAGGGAAAGGATGAGACGCAACCAGCAGGAGTACCGGGAGCGGAACTATGACAGAGTCCTTGCTAACAACCGCAGAACGATGAAAGAGAGACGCGAACGGAAGAAGCAGGAGAAGGCTCAGCAGAAGGACACTCTCGTTGCTATCGGGTACGCAGACAGACAGAGAGCAGAGACCTTAAAGATGGTCGGAAGGGTGAAGGTGGAGCTGTGATATTCAAGATAACTGCGCTGGTCATCATACTAATCCTGCTGGTAACGGATTATGCGATGCTGGTAATTGCAAGTCGGGTAGACGAGAGAGCGGATCGCATGTATCGCAAGTGGAAAATGCAAAGTATAGATAGCAATTCTGATGCAGAAAATGCAAAGTATACTTTCGGAAAAGGAGCAGATGATGACAGCAAAAGAGATTGATGCACACATTATGGTTTGCCCTTACTTCGGTGGCAAAAACTGCATCGACAGAAAAATCTTCGAAGATGGAATGACGCATATTGGCACTTGCCGTTTGGAATTTCACTACAGAAAAGTCTGTCCGAGTGAAGAGTGCATTTGTGCAGAGAAGTTCGGATTGAAAGGAGCAGACGATGAGTAAGGAAGAAGCGTTAAAGGCTTTTGAACAGATGCTTTCCGAGATAGATAGAGATAATTGGCTGTTTGTCGGCACTATCAATCCGCAAATGGTCGAGTGGGCAATCAAAGCCTTGAAAGGAACAGACAGACCGCAAGAGTGGATTCCTTGTAGTGAGAGACTGCCAAAAGAGAACACAGAAGTATTGATGTCATTGGAATGGGGGATTGACATAGGCGAGTGTCGAAATGGAGATTGGCATAGCGAATGGATAAATCATTACGATGATGGCAATGTACTTGCTTGGATGCCACTACCGAAGCCGTACGGAGAAAGAGAGGGCGAGTGATGAAATTGATAATAGCATATGCCATATGTGGAATTTTGACCGCTATGATAGCGATGTTTGAAAAGTATCGTAAAGGAGAGTTTGACCCACACAACGCAGACGAGAATGATGAAGAAGCCATTGGAAACATTGTACTTCTTTGGTGGCTGTACATTTATCAAAGGCTGACGCAAGGAGAGTGAGTGATGCCAAGGTTCTATGTTGAGAAAGATGGTGAGTGGAACATCTTCAGCACCATTGTAGACGATTTTATCTTTGATGAATTTGTCTGCCTTGATGCGTTAAAGGCGAGGTTGCTTTATGAAAGATATAAGGAACTGACCGAGGACATTGACTCGTTACTGACAGATAGACCAAGAGTAAATGTGATGACATACAAAGAAGCGGTGAAGCGGTTACGCAAGGAGAGTGAGTAATGGAAATATGCGGAGATAACAGATTTGAGATTATAGCAAAGGCAAAGGAGCATTTACTTGATGCCACAAACATAGAAACATCAGAAGATGAGATGAAAGTGCTTGATAGTTTCCTTTTCAGATGTTGGCAGATGGGATGGCTTGATAGATATGACCGCAAGACCGAGCCAACTATTTCCAAAATGGAACAAGTTGATAAGGACATAAATGTCCGTAGCAAGGACGAGCCACAGACAGATTGTCCGTGGAAGTGATGACATCGGAGAAATCCGTTGACATACAACCGGGAGCCCCGCAAGCCGAGCGGGGAGGGTGGGTATAGCAATCTTAGGCGGGAGCGATTGCAAATCATAACAACGGCATACCAGAGGGCGGGCAACATTAGCCATTTCCATTGATATTTAAGTATTATGACTCCTTTTTCGAACACATATACAAAGCCCGCTCTCTGATTGCATAGGAGGTTGAAAGAATGACAGATACGTTATTGACGGAAGATAAAAAGATCCGCGTCGGTGATCTCGTTATGGTCGCTTACCCGGCAAGCGAGAAAACAAATAATCCCGCGCACAGACTTGACGGTCAGCAGTTCGTGGTGAAGTCGAGACGCAGACCGAACGTCAGTAAGGGCGGAGACGTTTATATCTTCGAGCTGTTCGGCGCAGAATCGAAGGCGGGTAAACCATACTCATTCCTGACGGACGAATTAATAAAACTATGACAGCGAAAGAATTTTTAAGACAGTACCGGCGGCTGACCGTGAAGATACGGCAGCTCGATCTCGACATTATGCAGCTCGAGGAGAGTTATGACTCCATCAGTATTGATTATTCAGGGATGCCGCACGGCTCAAACATAGCGGACAGGACTGCGCAACTCGCCACGCAAATGAGCGGCCTCAGACTTCAGAAGGTGCAGCTCAGAGCCGAGGCACTTGAGAAACGCGAGGAGGTCATCAAGGTCATTAATCAGGTCGATGATCCGATACAATGTCAACTGTTGTATGACAGATATATACTGTTTATGACATGGGAGCGGATAGCCGAGGACTGCGACAGATCCGACAAGTGGTGCAGAACAGAACTGCACTCGAGGGCGCTGCAATCCGTGAATAAAATTTTAGGGACTTCCTTGTAGTTCCGGATGTCGGTTCATAAAATGATATTGTCAGAAGTTCACAAGGACGGACGGCGTCACCTCAGCCGGGGTGAACAGCCTCGGCATCATGTCGGCAGCAGTTTGGTTCGGTGCGATTCCGAACGCCGACATCCTCTGTATAATTAAAACAATAAGGACACACATCAGGACGGGGCAACTCGTCCTTTTGTGTTGGTGATAGATATGGCTCGAGAGTTTGCGAGATCCTTTTACAGTTCGGCAGCGTGGCAATCGTGCCGGAACGAATACATCAAGCGGGCGCATTATCTTTGTGAGGATTGTATGAAGCGCGGGATTTATAAGCCGGCGAAAGAAGTCCACCACATCGAAGAGCTAACACCGGAGAACATACACAGGCCGGAGATCGCGTTGAGCTTCGACAACCTTGTTGCACTCTGTAAGGAATGTCACAAGGCGAGACACAACGAGTGCGAGAAGGGCAGACGTTATCTGTTCGGGGACGATGGAAAAATTATTTTAAAATAAATTTTTTTAAATATTTTACCTCCCCCTATGTCGATAAAATTATCTGTCAACCATAGAC
>Ga0326513_10000847_pt1 | contig 25611 bp, 42 predicted proteins | sample 2_2465_0518_D_FD_203654 | JGI IMG/M metagenome (GOLD analysis project Ga0326513, IMG submission 203654) | Bovine rumen microbial communities from UC Davis, California, United States - 2_2465_0518 | ecosystem: Host-associated > Mammals > Digestive system > Stomach > Rumen | place: USA... | reverse complement strand
CGTCAACGATCACGCCGTTCCAAATAACAATCGGTTCGTAAACCTCACCAGCTTCAAGGATGTTTTCTTTCAACTGGTCGAATTCTTCCGCTGTCAACGGTGGTATCTTGCTTTGAAACTCTGGGTCAATTTTTAATTCCATTCGCCTTATGCCCTCCGTTCATATTCTTTGATAATCGCTTTCAAGTTCCGAATCACGCCCAAATAGTTTTCCCGCATTGCCAGCACCCCGGCGAAGAATCCTGTCCCAACCGCCAGCGCTTGGATGATGATTTCCCGCAATGTCATTTCATCCACCCCGCTTTCGTGTACTTCGTGCGCTTGGGATGGTTCCACCCGGCGCGGCTCCTGTCTGCCATGCGGTTGATAAGTTCCTTGTCCGTCAGGTCTTCCAGCCGGGGGTCTTCCGCTACCATCAGCAGTACGATGATTCCGGCGATAAACGCGATTGCCAATTCCATTTGTCATGCCCTCCTCTTTGGAATGAAGTAATTTCCGTTTGAATCCTTTGGTGGCGTTTCCCACCGTGAGGGGAGCCGTTTTTTTGTTTTCTTCCCTCCCGGCTCCACCATCATGTTCCGCTCGTAGGCGCTCAATGCGCTTTCGTACACGCCCAGCTTCGGCTTTTCAATGTGGATGCACTGCCGTATGATTTTCCGGGCCGTTGGCGCTGATACCTGATACCGGGCCATGATCTCCGGCACAAACAGCAGCTTTTCCACGTTCTCACCCCGCTTCTTTTTCCATCAGTTCTTCCACAGTAACGCCCAGCGCGGCGGCGATGCGTTCCAGCGTTTCAGGCCGTGCGCCGCGCCTGTTGTTCTCAAGGTCGAGCAGATAAGGCGCAGAGATTAGCGACTTTTCCGCAAGTTCTTTCTGGGTAATCTTGAGCGTTTCCCGGATGAATTTTATTCTATTTGTCATGTGGCTAATTCGTGCCCTCCTTTCGCTTTCAATTTGCTAACCATAAATTATTATATAGTATTGTTAGCTAATTGTCAATACCTTTTCTTTACATCCGGCAAATTTATTTTTATTGCAATTAGCTAATAATTGCATTATAATTAAATTGATCGGAGGGAAAGAAAATGAATATTGTGAAGGAGTTACGAAAAAAAGCTGGAATCCAGCAGAAAGAGCTTGCAATAATCATCGGCGTTTCCCGTCCAACAGTCAGCGACTGGGAAGCAAACAAAAAAGACCCATCAGGTGACAGGCTCAAAAAGCTGGCTGAATATTTCGGAGTTGATGAACTTGTAATTCTCGGAAAGGGGGTTGCCGATCTAACAAAACCCGCATCAAATGAACCAAGAACGCCCGAAGCCCGCATCCTTGCTGCATGGGCAGACAACGCAACGGAAGAACAACGGAAGCGAGCAATCAAATTCATGGACTTGCTGTTCGAGACTAACTTGCTGAATTTTAAGGAGAATGACGATGACACCAAACTATGATGCCGCCGCCACCAAAGCCACGGAAACGCTGATATGGAACAACGTATCATCTACCCCCGTTGACCCGGTAAAAATCCTGAAAACTACCCCCGGCGTGCTGGTGCTGACCTTCGCCGAAGCGGCGGGCCAGTTGGGGGAAGAACGGGAAAACATCATTGCATCATTCGGGGACAGCCAGGACGCTATTACATCCGTAAAATTCATAGACGGGAAGCCACGGTATATCGTTGCTTTCAATCAGCGCTTGCCTTATTTCATGGTTCAGCGCGGCCTTGCGCGGGAACTGGGACACATCATACTCCACCATGACGGAACACGCCCGGCAGATGTGCGCATGGCAGAAGCGTACTGCTTCGCGCATCACCTGCTTTGCCCTCGTCCCCTGATCCACGCCATCCAGCAGGAAGTCCCGGTGACGGTGGAAGTGTTGGGGAATATCACCGGGTGTTATGAGCGGTGCCTTGCTCAAATGCGAAAAGAGCCCGGCGCAAGGGTGCCAAAGGAGCTGAACCGGGAACTGCTGAAACAATTCGATGCGTATATCAAAAATTATCTTTGCTTCCAGAAAATACTTTCCGCAGATGATGCTTCGGCTATTGCGGATTTCGGAACGTATATGGACGGGTATGAAGAATAGGGGAAATGATAATGCAGGAGAAATTTTTCTTTGAGCCAGAATGGTACACAGGAAAAGTGAAAAAGTTGTTTTTTGTCGGAAAGATTTTCGCCGCAATTGGTGTACTGTTTATTATACTTTCCGTTCTATCAATCGTTTCCATCATTTTTGTTATAAATGCGTTTTATTTGTTCGCTTCCGGTGCATTCTTCATCATTGCCGGGACTATCGTTGCAATTCTCGGTGTATCCATCGGAAGGGCTGAAATGGAGAAAGAGCATTTTTCGATTATACAAAATCAAGAAAACATCCGATAATCGTTTGGCAAAGTGGGGGGCATTATGCCACGCCAGAAGAAACAGCACTTGAAGCGCCGCAAGGATGGGCGCTTTGCTTGCCGATATAGGAACCTTTGGTTCTACGGCGATACAGAGGATGAAGCGCTGGAAGCACGGGAAGAATACAAGCAATCGGAAAAGCGCGGGGAGCTGACTCGGGAAGCGCCGCTGTTTTCAGCATACTCCATGCGCTGGCTTTCCGCGTACAAGGCCCACCTGACCGCTGGCCCGTACAATCAGCACGTCCGCAACCTGAACAGGTGGATTGAGTATATCGGGGACAAGCCGCTTGACGATTATACGCCATCCGATGTAAGCGCCTACTACCAGCATTTTGTCGGCATGTCCGCATCCACCATTAACAGCGCCCGCGACACGATCAAGGGCGTTTTTAAAGCCGCATTTGCGGATGATCTCATAAAAAAAGACCCTTCGGCAACAATCAAGCCGCCGAAGAGTACAAAAGGTTCGCACCGCGCCATATCGCAGGAAGAACGCCAGCTGATCCACCAGACGGAACACCGCTTGCGCCCCGCCGTTATGGTGATGCTGTATGCCGGGCTTCGGCGCGGAGAAGTCATAGCGCTGGACGTTGACCGGGATGTGAATTTTACTACAAAAACGCTGACCGTCCGGGAAGCCTTGCGCTTCGGGCTTGACGGTAAACCGATCATCTGCCGCCCGAAAACGGAAGCCGGGTTCCGCACTATCCCCTTGCTGGATATTCTTGCGCGGGAACTGCAAGGGCATCATGGCCTGATCTGCACGTCAGCAGACGGAAAACCCATGACAGAATCAGCCTGGAAGCGGGCATGGAACAGCTATATCAATGCGCTGGGTGAAAAGAAAAACGGCTGTCAACGGCGCTGGTCAAAATCCGCATGGGTGCCTGTTGACATTCGCGCCCACGATCTCCGACACTCCTACTGCACCATGCTATACGATTTCGGTATCGACCTGAAAACCGCCATGCTTTGGATGGGCCACGCCGACCAATCCATGACGATGCAGATATACACCCACCTGACCGAACAGCGCCGAACAGAAGCGGAAAACACCCTCCGAAATGCCGAAAAAGCCGCGTTTGGTAGTCAAAACGGTAGTCAAAACGATATGCTTAACGTGGAACCCTTTCTTCACAAGGCTTTGACTTAGTAAGCACACAAGGTTCGGGACCAAAAGGCCGTGGGTTCGAATCCCACCACTTCGATTCAGAAAAGCCTTGAACTGTAAAGGGTTCAGGGCTTTTCTGTTGCCTGAGCCAAAAGAAAAATAGCGCAAAACAGCGCGAAAAAGAAAAAAGGATGGTAGTCAATTCGGTAGTCAAAGAAAAACCCGCCCCATGTGGAGCGGGAAAACTTTATTGGGCGTACCTATTTATCATTTCTTTGACTTGCTGCATTGCCGCTTCATAGAGCAGTCTCGCGTGTTCCGTTTCTTCGCTGGATAGGCGGTGGAACAATTCAGCCAGCGCCGGGGTTTCTTCCTTGTGCTTCAACGCGCAACGTGCATACTTTCCGGCATCCCGGATTTCGTCTTCGATGTACTCCGAAAGGTTCTCTATATCGTTCATATGTCCCTCCTTATACGGCAGATTCAATGCGCTTTCGCATAGCGTCCACATCCTCCACGCTTAGTTTCAGGGTGATTTCCGTAGGCGATACGAGCGGAATTGCGGGAATGTTTACGGGAAAACTGCCGTACTGTTCGATTGATTTGCTCATAGCTTCGGCAAGCCCAGAAATATCATATGTTCCATTTCCGTCATCGTCCAGCAGCGCCCGGAACATCTGGTTCCCAAACAGAACATCCACCAGTTTATGATTCGCCGCAATTGCGTTCGCGCCGATAGATACAATGATTTGCAGGCCGCGCCCATTCGTCAGGTTCGGCAGTATGTCGCTTTGGATGTAATCGGTTACGCCGTGGACAATTTGCGATTTCGTTACGCGCATAATTTCCTCCTATCAAGGCCGTAACGGGCCATATAGGCCCGCTACGGTTTCGGCAATCAGGAAGCGGGGTTAGACGCTGTGGCGGTCGCCGCAGGCACGGGATACACATCCACAGGCCCCCAGCCGGGAGACACGTTCGCGTTCGGAATGGTCAGCTTGGTCATGCCGAAAAGCTGGGCCAACCGCTCCTGCTGGCAACGAATGATCCCTTCCTGGGTAGCGTTCCAGACAGCCTGGGCGCTGATTTCACCCTGAACGCCAGCGATCTTGTTATCGGTGTAAATCTGCGCTTTCAGCGCGGCAATTTCAGTGTCCTTCGCCATCGCGTCCCGAATCAGGCTCATCTCGTACCGGGTGACGGGCTTTTCGTTGGGGTCGTTGTTCTGCGGAGCTAAGCCAAGCAACCCAGCAAGACCACCAGCAGCGGAAACAGCGCCGAGGCCAGTACCGATAGCGCCAAGCGTCACGCCAAGATTACCCTTGCCGTTGGTTGCATACTGTACTTCTGCCATGGTGATTTCTCCTTTCGCTTTTTGTGGACGGGCCCTGTCCTTTTCGCTTAAATTGTCGCAAAAAAAGAGCCAGCAGACGAGGAAGCCTGCTGGCAAGTTATAGGAAGGAAACAGGCAATTTTGAGCATAAAAAAAGACCGCCGAAGCGGTCACTGTTTTTTCTTCATATATTCTTCCATCGCGGCTTTGATCGTTCCTTGTATGTTCCCACTTGACTGCAAAAACTCAATCAGGGCTGCATCCGTCCCCTTGTTCAGCTTCAAGTGAAATTGGATTGTGTTTTTTGCGTCATATTTCAGCGTTGCCCGCTTCTGGGCTTCCGTTGCTTTTGCCATACTACCGCCTCCCGGCAGTAGTATACACTTATTCTCCATGATTTTCAATCCTTGATTACGCCCCCTTCCGTGATGCTATTGCGTCGGAATCATGTTCAATCCGAAGAAGCACATAGCCGGGGATTCTTTCCGGTTTCTGATACCAGGTGATTTTCCCGGTGTAGGCATCCACAAACGCAAGTTTTTTGTAGTTGCCATCATGCTCTATTGCTTTGTTGCAATAGGTGTACCCGCATCCGGTAAAACCGATGAACAATTCAAAAGGCGGTTTCATGTTCAGCCCTCCAATAATTCTTTTTTAATTGTGTACCCGGATTGCCTGACAACACGTTCAAGCGCCTGAATACCGTATGTGCTTTTTCTCCCGGTCTTGACGTTTTCCAGAACCGCTTCGCCATTTTCTACCCGGATAATGTGAAGTGTATTCCCGCCAACAGTGAAATCATTGTGCAATCCAATTACCTGACGGCCATTTTCCATTTCCATTGCTTTATCTCCTTTCCAGCTTATGCACTTGTTCTTCTGTCAGGGTGAACCGTACATCCCCCGCGTCCTCAAAAACATACTTGTCATTGCGGGCTGATATGAACCACAGATAACGGCTCATCCACCAGCACCAGTAACGTTCATTCTTTTTCATTTTCCTCCGTCCTTTCTCCGGGCTATGCCGCCAGGCCCGGCCTTGCTTCGTTCAGCAAATTGCGTGGTCTTTGTTGATGATCTTCCAGCCTTTGGCGGTCAGCCAGTACTTGGTGATCTGACCGTAGGACTGGCGGTTCTTGTTGCTGGCAAGCAGCTTTTCCTTGTGCATCCGGTCAATATCCTGAAACAGTTCCCCGGCCCACCCGCCGTTTTCCCGAATGTCGTTGGCGGTGATTTCAAGGCTCATGTAAACGGTCTGCGCCGGGTGCTGGGGCTGTGCATTGATGTTCTTCCAAGTGGTGGCGTTCATGCGCTTCATGGCTTCCCGATATTTGGTGTCCAGCATTTCAAAAACTGTCATTTTATTGCCCCCCTTACTTCGCCATCGTGATTTTCCAACCACGGTTCTGATACGCCATAACCTGCTCCCAGGATTTGAGTTCAACCTTTTTGTAACCCTTGGTGGCGATTGCGATTGTCTGCTTCTTCATTGTCTTGCCCTCCTTGACTTTTATTGTGGATTCCCTATCCACGATATAAGTATACACCTATTTATCCCAAAAGTAAACCCCTTCTTCAAAATTTTTTATCAAAAAAATTCCCCAGCCTTAGCCGGGGAAGTGTCTGAACAGTTCTTTTTCGTTTTTGTAGATGATATTCCTGATCTGCCGTGGTGACATTTGAAATTCTTCTCCTAACTTTTCAAACGTGATGCCATCGACCAACCTGCGAAAAAGTATCTTCCTATCGCGGGCTGAGTGGATGTGTTCCAAAATCAGTTCCTTAATCTGGCTGTTCGTGTACTCCATCCTGCACCTCCGTTACTTGGGGGTTCAATCGGGTGAGGGTATCCAGCCAGTTTTTTTCGCGCACGGTATAGCCGAAAACGAAAATAACAATCGTCAAAATGAATGTGATACAGACCGTGACCAGCGCAATCAGCATACGCCTGTTCGCGGTGTTGTAGTGCATCATCGTGTTTTCGTGGGCGAAGAAGGGAATGCAAGCGGGTGTCTGTTCGTCCTTGCGGCACTCGTTCACAGGATCACCGCCTTTCACGGTTCCTCCTCAGGCGGTTTGTCTTCCTCCATATACAGCACGTCCGCTTTCGCTCCTGCCGCGTCTGCCAGGCCCTCACCGACGATGTAGGCCACAACCGCGCCGAAGGACATGATCAGGCTGGTGATGGCTTCCGTGCTGCCGGAAGGGGAATGGATGAACGCTACCAGACCAGCGATAAAGCCGGCCAGAGCCATCCAGAACTTACGGGAGGTCAACTTGCGAATCCAATCGTCTTTCGTCATGGTGATTTCTCCTTTCATTTGTCGATTAAATAGTTACTAATGCCTGTCTGTGCTTCCTTGAGCTTGTCCGTGCTGTTGCCGTTGATTTCGTGGGATAGAAGCGCCAGCACGCCACGGCAGATAGCACGCTGCCCGGTCTCCATGCTGTCCATCCGTTTTCGGTGTTCGTTCAGTTCCCGAACGTTTTCATCTATCCGGGTATTGTCGTTGGATAGTTTTCTTTCGATCTCGGCAAAGCGCGGTTCCAGATTTTCCAGCACCTTCGCGCTGATTTCGTCCGCAAGTTTCCCTCCCTGATCTTTAAGTTTTTTGTTCTTGGCGTAGGTCTCGCGCACCTTTCCATACAGCACGTACAGCCCCGCCCCGGCAATCAGGACAATCAGCGCCGTCCACAACATCCCAGGTGTTACGCCCTCAATGGGCGGTAAGTCCTGCATAGTAATCACCCCTCATTGTTCTTAATAATGGTATACAAGACCGCCACCGCCGCCTTGATGGACTGCCAGTCCGCCAGCGGGATTGTGATGGTCTGCGGCTGTGTTTCCGGTTCAGACGGCTTGATTTCGTTGTTTCCGTTGTCAGCGGGCGGGTTGATGTTCCCGGATACTCCCAGCGCTTTCCACGTTTTCGGGCCGACAACCCCATCAGCGGTCAGGCCGTGGGATTTCTGGAACGCCTTGACTGCCGCTTCGGTGGCTTTGCCGAAATTCCCGTCCACATCCAGGTCAGCGCCATACCGGGCGTTGAGAATGGTCTGCAAATCAGCTACTTCGTCCCCCTGGCTCCCGCGCCGCAGTGTTGGGATGTTGCAATCGTCCTGCACGTTAATCCCCGCCTTTCGTAGTTCTTCGGTGCTGTACAGGCCCTTGGGTATGCCCCAGTGTGTCCACGCAGGTCTATCCGTGTTCACGTTCCCGCGCTTGACGAATGTGGAGCAATGGATCACGCCGCCCGAACCATCGCCCATGCTCAGGCCCGTATGGGACATTTTGCCGTCTTTGTGCTTGTAAATGGCGCAGACAAGGTTCTTCGGCATGGTGTCGATTTCACCCTTTGCCGCCCAGTTCGACGCGGTGTTCCATTGGGTGCTGGCCCCTTGACCGTAAAACGGCACGCCAGCAAGCTGCATTTCGTTCAGCACGAAGCCCGCGCAGTCAAAAACATCGGTGTCTACATAGCCGCAACCGTCACAAAGGGGCTGTTTTCCGCTCAGGACAGGGCAATTGTCGTTGATCATCGTAACGTATTTTTCAGATGGACAGTATGGTATTCGGCTCCTGCGCCATTGCGGGGTACATTCCTGGCCCTGACTGGCGTAAACGTACTGCCAGCCCAGACGCAGTTCAGCGGTAGCGCGGATGATTTCAGGCTTGCTCGTTCCGGCTGATTTCATACGGGAAAGTTCGCTTTGTACAAACGATGCCATATACATAATTACGTCACCACAAATGGAATTTTGTTTATTGGTTTAGATGTAAGAAATAGCATAAACATGTCCGCGCATATATGTCTGCCCATTGGTGTCAATCGTTACAACAAACTGGCTGTTCTCGATTGCTATTGTTACATTAACGCCAGTATCAAGTGGGACTATCGGCCTTATGACAACTCTCCCACCGTTGGCCATCGTAGCGTTTGCAAGATATACACCAAGATGAACATCGGAAGATGCATTAGTTTTGTTGAAGAAAATTAAATACAGCCCCGATTGCGGCAAAATATATGAATACGTTCCAGCGCTATTCCCGCCAAACGTGCCGATTTTTCCAATAGATGAGCTTATTATACCTTGTAACGTAGATACCGCCATAAACCGTCACTCCTTACTCAATAGCCATAATCCAATGCTCAGCCATTAGCACAGTTCCATTGGAATCAGAAATAAATACAGACACAAAATCTGTCGTTGCGCTCTGTCCGTAAGCATAAGCGCCAAGGTAAGCGTGATAGGATTGCTTCGCCGCTTCAAAAGTGTCTTTCACAACAATGCCCTTGTCATATACGCCGTTGGTGCGCTTGATCTGGTGCAGGAAATACTTCATTTCGTTCATTTTTCTAAACCGCCTTTCTTTTATCTCGATTTGCAAAGGTACAGGGTTAACGTGGTGGAGCCGTTGACCGTGCCGGAAATAGTCAGAGAACCATTGGAAGTTGACACTGTCCAATCGTCCAGCTGCGCGGCGGGGGTGCCAAGTATGGCCTGGAGCACCACCATATCATCCTCCACGTTGGAATTAGTGACCGTTTTCGGCAGGCTGCTGACCGTGCCGCAATTCACCACCAAACATTCCAGCTTGGCAATCTGGGCAGCGGCGTTAGTGACCTGCGTTTGCAGGGGCGTGCTGCCCACAGGGCCGATTTTCGCGTCCAGGGTGTCCATGTTGCTGTTGATCTGGGCGATTCTGATTTTGTCCGTGCCAGCGGGTTTAATCAAGCCAAGGTTTTGTGTCGTTGTTGCCAAATTTATTCACCGCCTTTCATTAGTTCATCAAGCCATTTGGTAACGGTGGCTTTATCATCCGGGATGTGGTTTTCACGAAGTTCTGTCCGCGCCACGGCGATGATTCTCACCAGCATTTCATCGCTCACTTTGCCGAAATCGCTGCGCCGTTCCTGAGCCCACGGAACGAACATTTCCCGAATTTTCTGCTTGACTTCCGCACTTCCGGGCTTGCAGTTCAACATGTAATAGGTATCCCAGACTGTGCGCGTGATCATCCCGCAATAGCAGTCATAGTCACGGTTTACCCGGTTTTCCTCAGTCGCTTTCAGGTTGCGGATAAAATGGGCGAGCATTGCTTCATCATCCCGCCCTGAATTGGTAACGCTGGACGGGCGGCGAATCCAAACGTACAGCGGGGAAACGGATTTGATTTCACCGATGCGCGTGTGGCTTGTGCGGGCAATGATCGTGGCATTAAACAACGAATCCTCCTGGAAGCGCATGGTTTCGTCAAATCGAATGCCCTGCTCATCCAGAAATGCCTTGCGGTATACCTTCCCATGCGTGAACACAAAGCGCTGTGATTCAGGCGAAAATGTAAGTAAATCTTTGCCGTCTGTCCTATCCTCCACGATCATGCGGCTGTGCAGCATGTCGTATCCGTCAGCGGGAAGAATGGACAGAATATCCCGCAGGGCGTACACATGGGCAAATGTATCATCGAAATCGCAGAACATGATCCAAGGGGCCGTTGCATGGTCGATACCTGCGTTCCTGGCCGCTGAAACGCCCTTGTGGGGGATGGAGATTTGCTCCACCTGATAGGGCAGACCGGAGAAGCAAGCGTCAGGCAGACTGTTTTCTTCGCCATCATTCACCACCAGGACACGGAAGGAGGAAAAGTCTATGCCCCGCTGCAAGGCCAGGATGGTGAACAGCTTTTCGCCAACCTCCCAAGGCTCGGTGTAATGGGGAATGATAATATCAAGTTGCATTCTGCCCGCCCTCCACGTGTTTCAGCGCGATATGGTATTTCCCGCCGCCGTCCCAGCGCAGGAACGTGGGTTGCGTGTAGCCTGTGTGCTCCGTGCTCATTTCGCCGTAATGGTAGGTGATTTTCCGGGTGTTTGCAGGATCGGAAAACTCATCGGAAACAGCCCTCCATGATTTGCCGTCCTGTATCTGGATAACAAGATACCCGTCCGATTCACCACACATCGGTGCTTCGTGCACCACGCCAGAGGCCATCTCAATTGTGTACATCATTGCCCTCCCCAAACGTCACAAAGCCGTCCAGCGCGTCAATGTCGTTGGCGCTCAACGTGATACCATCCAAAAGGCCAACGGTCACGGGCTGATAATCAATCTCCTGTTCCTGCTCTGAAAGCTCATGCTGGACGCGCAGAAATACCTTCTTGTCCTCCATGGTGGCAAATGTCAGGTTGCCGTCCGCGTCAACGGCGGGCCGCAAGCGCTCAATCAGCTTGCCTTCTTCCTCGCGCTGGAAGTCCCAAGCCGATTTCAAGGCGGTACGAAGTTTGTGCAGCTGGTAGGCGGTTTTGATTGGCAACTGGCAGGACGCCAGCTTGTTCAGTGCCTTGTAAGCGTCAATGATCTTGCCTTGTTTCATCCGTTCATCCTCCTGATGTATCAGTCTTTGGTATAATAGGTAATGTAGCTGCCAGAGTTGTAATATGTTTTCGCGGTTCCAGCAACGTATAATCTTGTGCCTCCACTTCCTACATAGTACCAAGGATGCGCCCCAACTGATTCATAGTTATCACCGTTTTTCTTGTACAGTGTTGTGTTGCCATAAAATTTCATCAAATATGATGTGTCTCCCACGGGTGTTACTGATACAGAGCTGCCGCGCAAATAACCAGTGTGGGATGTATACTCAGCATGTGCATCGGTTTTACCAGCCTCATATACGGCGCTTGCGTCTACAGTTGTATTAAGGTCAATTTCTTCGTCATCATCGCTGTATACTGTTACACTTTGCGTGCTTGTACCTGTATCACCGCTGCCCAATGTAATGGTACTCAGGGAACTCGCTCTTGCCGCCGACACTGCATTCTGGAAATACGCGGTGTCGGCCATATTAAAATTTGCGGAGCCATTCGCTGATTGCGCCCCTCCGATTGTTGCGGTTATAACGCCTCCGCTTTCCGACATTGTAATTGCATGAGAATGATTGAGTTTTAGTTCACTTGCGGTGAATACAACGCCGTCAACGGAAGCGCTCCCCATGGACGGGTTTGTCCATGCGCCCATCCTCCCGTTCACCGTAAGATAAGAAGCATACATGCTTGAAGCCCTAAGTACGTCTGCTGTTGTACTGCCGCTTATCAGATTATCTAATCTTGCTTTTTCTGCATCAAGTTCTGTTGCCGTAACATACCCTTGAAGATTGATTCTACTGGCAGAAATTAGGACGCTTTGCGCGGTCTGGTTGATCGTGCTGGAAATCTCGCCTTTTTTTACGCGCAAGGAAATTTCGTTTGCGTTCTGCGTGATGGACGATTGCAGGCTGTTTTTTGTGTCGTTGACCTCGCTGCGGATTTGGCTTGCAGTCTGCACGATGGAAGAATAAACGGAACTCTGCGTTGCATAGACATCCGAGCGGATTTGGCTTGCCGTCACTTCCAGTGTTGCGCCCAAATCGCTTACCGCATTTTCCACGTGGAGCAGGATATTGCTGGCGGTCTGGATGATTTCACTGTATATCTGGCTGTTTGCGGCGTGAACCTCGCTCCTGATCTGCGTGGCGGTCTGGGTGATGCTGCTGCCGAGATTGTTCGTTTTGTCCAGCACTTCGCTGTAAATCTCGTTTGCCCTTACGTTGACCTGTGCGAAGTTCTCCCGGGCGTAGCCATCCAGCGTGTCAATATTCCGGGCCAAAAGAGCGATTCTATCACGCTCCACCTGCAAATCCGTATCTTCCGCAAGGATTGTGCCGTCTACCGCCAACTGCCAAGCGCCGTTGCGGTACACGTAGATTTTGTCGGATCGCAGGTCGTTCCAGTTGTAATCAAGGTCATCGTTCCAGTTGAAGTCCAGCGCAGCGTCCCACGAATCCTGATCTGCCGTATCAATCCAAATGTCGTTTTCTTTCAGCCCGCGCCCATTAATGGATGTTGGTGTGCCATCCGTGTGACTGTTCTGCACCACCGTTGTCGGCCTTTGCCCAGCAGCGATAGAAACAGAACTTGCGGTCTGGTGGATGTAGGTATAAATATCACTGGTCGCGCCGTACACTTCCGCGCGGATGTTTTCGGCGGACTGCTCAATCAGCGAACGGTAAACCTCTACCTGCCCTTCCTCGTTCGCCAGCGCCGCAATCTTTTGCGAAATAAGAATATCAGCGGTATTGACAAAATCCGAATAGGTTACAAGCTGCTGCCTGTCCGCCACCAACTGCCATTGGTTGTTTTTCCAGACCCACGCTTTCGCGCCTTGGACCTGTGTCCAGTCGTAATCCTCGTCATGCTCCCAGTCGAAGCCGTCTGCACCGTCCCAGGTGCCGTCATGGACGCTCTCAATCCAAATATCGCCCTCTTTGGGCGTGTAGGTATCTCCACGCGGGTCGGTGTCGTTGACAATGGTACGGTTTCCGGCGTTCGTGATCTGCTGGCGGATGCCGCTGGCGGTCATGTTGATGTAGTTGTAAAGGTTCTGTTCGGTGTTGGTCAGCTCCACGCGGATGTTGCTGGCTGTCTGACCAATGGCGCTGTACACTTGGGATTGGGACGCATACACGGAGGATTCCACCCGGTCGGCTTCCTGCGTGATGCGGCTCATGATTGTTTCATCAGCGCCCAGGCTGTCAATGCCTGTTTTGCTGATGATACGCTCGGTGCGGGTGGCGTCGGAGTATTCGGTGTTATAGATGGCGTAAGGGTTTTCCGCGATCCAGGCGCTGTATTTTTCCTGTAGTTCGGGGTCTGTCAGTTCGCTGTCCTCCGGATGGGCAACGAGCCATTGCCCCTTCCAGTCCTCAAAGGGCAGCTCCATCTTTGCGGAATCTTCCACATAACGGGCGGTGCGGGTCAATTCTGTAAACGCGGTTACATGGCCCTCCTGCGCCAGTTCGTCCCATTCGGATTCCGTGGCAAGCCAGTTAAATTTTTCATCGGTCTGGGTGTAAAAAGTCTGGAATTTTTTGAACTCGTTTTCCGCCTTGGCCTGTGCTCTGCCGCCACCGCCCCCGGCGCGTGACGCAGCGTTTTTTTCACGCTCAAGCGCAAAACTTTCCGTGAGCGTCATTGGGATCGGCCCGAGTTTGATAGTAACGCTTTGAGGCGCGTCCAATACTGTTTCCATCCCCGTAACCGGGTATCGGTGAGAATAGTTGTGTGGGGCTGATATACAGTCGATGTTCGTTAAGAATTTAAGCGTGGAAACGCTAACCCCGGCATCATGCAAATCAACAGCGGAAAGCTGAACGGATTCGGAAAACAAAGCCGCAATTTTACTCAGTTGTGCTTGCGCGAGAGACAATAATTGAGATGGGCTTGTAACGTTTGTCCAGGTTATAACCTTTTCCCTCCGCCCATAGGATGCGACAGCGGAGCTATTTTCGAGGTAGTCCAGCCCGCCATTTACGGATGCGATAGATACAACGTTGTCATCTTCATCTGTCCCGAACGGATACAGAACAGAAAAACAGTTGTCGGTATCGGTTTCAATGAACAAATCTGTCAGGTTTTCACCGAATACAATTTCCTGCTCAGAAACGGGCAAATCTGTGTCCGTCAGGTAATCAAGGTAAATCGTCCCGGATGAAAAGCGCGGTACGATATATCCGCCGTTATTTTCTGTCACTGTCTGCAACGCTTTCCAGAACGTGCGCGGATTGGGTGCGCTATATTCAACGCTGCCTTCATGAATATTGCCCGGTTGAATATGATAATTCGATGCAACACGGGCATTAAATGAAGAAATGATATTGCTGATAAAGCCTGAGACAGATCCGGTATAATCAGCCGTTCGGTAATAAAAATCATCCAGCAGGGCAATAACGGATTTGCACTTGTATTCGATACCGCCGTTGAAAACGCGGCGTTTATAAGTCGGGATAAACTGGGCAAGCAATTCATTGTCCCGGTACACCGTCAGAATGGAATTTTTCTTTGATAGAAGGTTATATGCCGGGTGCGAAGGGTATAACGTAAAAGAAAGTGTGTCAAAAGTGTTTGCTTCCTGCGTCAGCTTCGGACTGCCAACGGGCAAGCCTTGCAAACGCGGGTCATAAAGCGCTTGCCCGTTGTTGGTGATGGTATACAACTAAATCACCCCCTCCGTCCATGTGATGGTGATAGTTCCTGTACCGCTGGCGGACATAATGCTGCCTTCGCGTGTAATAACAAACTCAGGGACGGTATGCGTCCCGGCAGATAAAGATTTTGTTACGCCTTTAAATGTAATCGAGCAAGAATCAGTCAGGGTTATAGAAGGGACAGCGCTCATGCGCTGCGCTTGAAGGATAACTGGCATTTCACTGATGCTTTTTGTTATCGTTGTAGGCTCAACGGACAGCCGATAAGGGTCACAGATAAATTCAAGATCAATATCCGTAACGTGCCGCCGCGTTTCCACTTCTGCTTTTTTGCAGCGCCCATAGTAGTAATAATCATCATCCACGCTATGGATAATTTTGATTTTTCTATCGTATATCAGGGAAAGCATGGGCTGATAGCCGTTTTCATTCATGTCCCGGAACGCAATTTTCACAGCCCGGTTTTCATAGCGCACTTCACCCGCCCAATCGGTCAAATCCAGCGCGCCATCACGGCCTGAAATGGTAATCAAATTCAGTTTCGGCTCCGGTAGCCCAGCATCAAATGATTTCAGAATCAGGTCATAGGTAGCCGGGTTGACTTGCACCCCGGAGGGAAGAATAAATGTAATTGTATCCATCATCTGTCGCCTCCGTGCCGCCAGTTCGTGATGCGGCTCATTTCGCTGTCAAGGCTCGGCGCAATCGCCGCGACCAGTACGCCCGTATCAAGCACTAATTGTGCGGGCTGCTGGTTTCTGCCGCCCGCCACAAGGGCATTCACGCCAGACACGATGCCAGACACCGCTTTTGCTACGCTGCTCTGAATCATCCTGTCAAGGCTGTTCACACCCACAACAGCTTCCGGACCTTCGCCGCCGCCGATTTGCGGCCTGCCCTGGGCGTCCCATCCGAACATGGTAGCACCGCGAAGGATAGTACCGCCAGACATGGAAGAAGCATTCATTTTATAACCGCTTGACGAATGATGCGTTCCAGAATCGCTTACAAACTCAGCGACCGTACTTACAAGTGGAGGTATATTGTTCAACGCCGTAATGTAATTAGATATTCCGGATATTGCGCCAGATGAATCAAATTCTGCCGTAGTTGTAACTTCCTTCGGAACTGTTTCCATGCTTCCGCTTAGCGCTGATACTTCTTCCGTTGCTTCGGCAACACCAGCAATTTTAACTTCACCAACTATTTTATTTTGCTGATTCCCGGCCAAACCAAAGAATCCTGCAAACTCTTGTTTGGAAACCCCGGCAGAGGAATTTCCTCCTCCAAGAAGCGTGGAAATAAGATTGCCAATCGGAGAAGCCGACAAAAGATCATTCGTCCATCCGCTGACCGCTTCTTTTACGTGGCTCCATACTTCCTGCAAGACAGGTTCGACCACCGTCCACAATTCGCCTACTACCGCCTTTACTTCCGGCCACGCGGCTTGCAAAGCCTCGCCAAGTCCAGAAAGCACGTTTTTTATAACGGGCAACACATTCTTAACAGAAACGGTTGCTGCTTGCGCCCATTCATGCACACGAGCGCCTATATTGGCATTCGGCTTGCCAAATTCTGTAATCAGGTTGTCCCATGCGGCCCTGGCGGTTTTCATCGAACCTTCGATGGTGTTTTCTGATTCCTGCGCCGTCTTCCCTGTGATTTTTAGGTTTTCCTGAATCACGTGGATAGCGTCAATAATATCATTCAGATTCGATATATCATACTTTTGTCCCGATAGGGCCGAAGCGTCATCAAGCAGACGCTTCATTTCGTCTTTTGTGCCGCCGTACCCAAGTTTCAGGTTGTCCAGCATGGTATAAGTCTGCTTGGCAAATCCTTTGTAGGCATACGCCACAGACTGCATGCTTGTGCCGAACGTGTTTACGTTGTCTGACATATCGACAATTGCTTTGTCTACGTATCCTGCGGCTTTTTCAGTATCACCGCCAAGACCGTTGATCAAAGCTGCAGAAAAGTTTGTCGCAAGTTCTAAATAATTGCTCGCGTTTATTCCCGCTGTCTTATATGCGTTCTGCGCATATTGCGTTACGATTCTCGCGTCGGCTCCAAATAGCTGTTCAACGCCGCCAGAAAGCTGCTGATAAGCAGAATAGGACTGAATAGCCTGTTCCGTTAGTTTTTCTACCGCTTTTATGCCTTTCCCAGCAATGGAACCTAAAGTGCTGGCGAAACTATTCGCAAGTTTTTCTGATGCTGTAAGTTCGCTGGAAAACTGGCTTGAATCCAGCGTAAGCTGTGCAGCCAAATCGAAAACATTCATCGTTTCACCACCTTTATCCCCATTCTTTCGGCGCGCTCAATAGCAATTGTCATCGGGTCGCGCTGGTCTTTTTCCTGCGGATGTATCATGTCCTTGTATGGTGTAACAGTTACACCAAGCTGCTCAAGAATCATCCGTAATACATCCGCGACATAGCGTTCATTGGTTCGCTTTTCCCGTATTCTTTTTGCGCGGTTAAGCAAATATCGAACAAACAGGTTTACACTTCGTTTCCCGTTGTATCCCCCATAACAGGCCCAGAAAACGTCTTCTGCGAAGTCTCCGGAGCCTGCGAAGTAAAAAAACTGAGCAAAGCTTCATCATTCAGCAGTTCCAGCACCCGCATTGGCAAGGTGAACACGTTGCAATGGAATTCTTCAAACGGTACGCCTTCCATTGCCGCCAGAATTTGCATAACTTCGGTCTTATGGGCTTTTATCATTTCCTTGATCGCCGGTATAAGCTTGTTTGCCATGATTAAATCGGCAACATTTTTGTCTCCCATAATAACAATTGCTGGCTCAATTATCTCTGCCAGCATATCCAGCGCTTCCGCGTCCCTGTATTCTGAAATCTTTTTCAACCGTCAATTCCTCCTGTAAGGGTATCCCCGTCTCAGGTCGAGGCGGGGATAACGGAAACGGTGCAAATGTCGGTGTAGGTGACATTGCTTTCGGTGATGCTGGCGCTGATAACCGCATAGCCAGTAGCAACACCAGTCACAACGCCGCCAGATACGGTAGCTTTCGCGGTGGCGTTAGAAGACCAAGTGACGGTAGAGCCAACGGGCGTAGTCACAGCGGTCAGGGCGTAGGTTTCGCCAACCTTGACGGTGATATTCTTCTGGTTCAGCACGATACCGGGCGCGGAGGTGCCAGCCTTGATGTACATTTCAAACGGAACGGCGCCCTGAGCGTCCATAGAGAAGTGGGCGGTGAATTCAAAGCTGAATTTCCATTTGCCCTTGTCCTCGCTCTGGATTTGGAAGCCGCCAGTAGACAGCGCGTCCATGATATGGATCGCAATAAAGCCAGCGCCATTGCCAGTATTGTATTCGGAATAGTCACCGACCAGCCAGAAATCGAAGAAGTCGTTGTCGATGTCAATATTGGTGCGGGGGGTGATCTTGTTCACGCCGCTGGTGGTTGTCGTGTCTGCGGTGCCGACAAGCCGTTTGGCAAGCGTGGCATTGCTGGTCACGAACGAGCCGGAGCATTTGATGTCCCATTCGTCAGGCCGCATCAGTTCCTTGGTATTCTTGGGGCAGTTGTCAATGTCTTCACCGTAGTCGGTGAAGGTCTGGTTGGCGTTGAAGGTCACGCCGCCAGAGGTAGCGCCCATCAGGTCTTCTTCGTCAATCGTCCCGGTGGCCGTGTCAAAATCGAAAGCAAGAACGCCAGCGTTCACGCCGATCTGCTGGAACGTATTGACGGGAATACGCCTGTATTTCTCCATCGGTTTTCCTTTCCTCAGAGCTTATACGCTCCGATGATAAGCATTAGGTAAGCAATTTTCAGTTTGGGTTCGTCAGCGGGCTGGAACTGGCAGAAGTTTGTGTCACGCCAGAGCCACACCGCACCGCCATTTACAGAAATAGAAACGCCGCGCCCGATAGCGGCCTTGATTTCGTCCACCTTGGTGCAGATTGCCGTGTAATCGGTGTCGATGTACCAGACGCGGGCGGTCAGCGAGGACTTTTCCCCCGGTTCAGGCTCGCGTAATTCGTAGGTAATATAGGGCGGTTCCACGGACACTTCCGCGCCAGCGTCAGCGTCAAACAGCGTATCAGGCACAGCGTTTTCCGGGAAGGCGGGAAGGCCAAACCCAGAAAAGAACGTTTGCAGCGCAACAGCGGTATCAAGCATTGGGAATATCCCACCTTTCGGCGGTCACCGAGCCGACTTTGATTGAGCTTCTTTCGGGTGCCTCATTGTCGGCGATATTGGATGTGACGCGGTAGGTCAGGCCGTCCTTATGCCTGCGGAAAACGCTGTGGTAGCGGAACGGGAAGCCTTTTGGAACGACAACGGTATACAATTCCTTCACGCCCTGCTTCTCAGCGACACGTGCAGGAAGCGTATTATCCTTGCGGATAACCGCGTTGAATGTGACGCTGTCAGACCACGCTTGCCCGTTGCCGCCCGTTGGGGTCTGCACGGTGCGCGGTTCAATCAGCGTGCATTCTTCGGCCATGCTGTCAAGGAGGGTTTCGCCCATTCCGGTGATGTTTATAGGCATACTTTCCTCCATTCATTCAGCCGTGAGGCGAATACGTCTGTCCAGTCACGCACGCCCGCGCCTGTTCCCGTTGACTTCGTGGCTTTCATGTAGCTGTACACGCCTACAACGGTTTCCTGCGTGAACGGGCTGTTGGTCGCTTCGCCGTACTTGTCCATCCAGTCGCCGATTTCGGTGACAAGGTTCATGAACGTTTTCGGCACAGCCATTGCGCAGATCGTGCCGGAGAACACTTCGTCCTGAAGCCCGGCGGCATTGTCCTCGTCATCGTTCATGATGCTGTTGGTGTGGAACGTATAGACGCCGTCGTTCAGGTCGCTGCCGCACAGCCAGAACCGCTGCCCCTCTTTGAGCGGAGGGGCGGGGGAAATCATGCCGGATTCGATGCTGTAACGCGCAGGATAGACTGCGCTGATGAAATAGTTATGGATGTGGGCGCATACTTGCTCCAACATGATTTCCCCTCCTTTCTATCAGGCGATATAGGTATACTTGATCGTCACAGTCCCGGTGGGAGCGGCGGCAAGACGCACACCTTCGCGCTCGATAGTGTAGTCAGTGATGGCGGTGGAGCCATCTTTCAGCATTTCCACGCTGACAATGCGGGGATGCGCGGTCTTGAACAGCAGGGCGTCGGCGGCGTCACCCGTGATGGTTTCGGCGGTGGTCACGGCGGTGGAAGTGCCGAAGTACACAACGGCGATACCGTCCAGGTATTCAGCCCACAGGGACATACCCATCAGCGCGAACGCTTCACCAACGGCGGTGGTGTAGTTGCCCTGAGCGTGGAAGCCGATCAGGTTGGTTTCGCCCTGCACGGTGTAGCCCAGGCCCAGCCGCGCAAACTCGGAATCGTTGGGATCGATGTAGTACAGGTCAATGTTCTCGATAGGAGTAGCAATGACGATACCACGGGCAATCTTCGGAGCGGGCAGCAGGAACAGGGTGTTATAGCCGAGGAAGTCCTTGATGTAGGTCAGGCCGAACTGGGTCTGGATGGTGACAGCGGCATTGCCGAGATAGTCATAAGCATCAAGGATATTGGCGAAGCCGACAATCCCGGTCACGTCCTTCTGCATTCCGGCGAACTTATTCAGCACTTCGCCCTGCGCCTTGGCAAGAGCGGCCTGCCAGGTGGCGGCGCCCTTAATCAGGGAGCCAGTGTTCAGGAAGTCATAGAACTTGCCGAGAACAACGTTCTGCAGCTTGTTCAGGAACGCTTCGTCGCTCTTCTGGATGGCGATTTCCGCGCCGTACTGGTTCACATCCTCAATCGGCACAGCCTTGGCATACTTTTCGATGGTCAGTTCGCCCTTGGTTGCCTGAGTGATGGTCGCCTTGCTGTAAGGGATCACAGCGCCAGCGGGAACGTTGCCGCTTTCCAGCGCAATGTCGGCGGTGTAGGAAACGAGGGTAGAGCCGGGAGCGCGGCGAATGGGGCGCATCACGCCCAGAATCTGGCGCAGAGCATCCCAGTTGGAGCCGAACCGGGTAACGAAGTCAATTTCACGGGCCGTGATATTCTGATACACATTGGGCAGGGAATCACGGGGCGTGCTCAGGGTTTCAACGTTGGTAGCGGGCATAAAATCACTCCTTTACTTAGAAGCCGAACAGCTCATGATTTTCCGCAATCGCTTTCTGCCGTTCGGCGGTGTCTTTGATAGCAAAGATTTCTTCCTTGGTCTTTACCGCTTTGCCGCCAGCCGGGGGCGTGGAAACGTGCGCGCCGCGTTCGGATGTGGTGACGATGAAGTCGCTCCATTCCTTCTTTGCGTTTTCGCGCAGGTCGTTTTCGTTTTCCAGCTTTCCGTCTTTACCCAGCTTGATGCCGGAGAAGTCGGTAGCGCGCAGAACAGCGTCCAGGTGCTTTTCGCTGACCTTTTCTTCGGTCAGCAGTTGACGGTAGGCGGCTTTTACTTTAGCCGCAGTCTCGTCATCGGCGATCTTCTGTTTGAGCGCTTCATGCGCGGTGTGTTCGTCCTCGTACTTTTTCTTGTAGCCCTTTTCAGCTTCAAGGGCCGCAATCTGCTGATTCAAGCCGGGGACTTTTTCAGCGTCAGCCTTGAAAGCGTCACGCTGCTGTTTGAGCGCATCGGTCACGCTTACATGCTCATCCATTACGGCGTCTTCCTGTTCTTTGGTCAGGCCGATGGACTTCAAATAACTGCGGGTAAAAGCCATTCTATTTCCTCCGTTTCTTCGGTGCCGTTGCTTCGGCATTCGGAAAATATTGTTCAGGGCGGTACTTCGCCTGATACACATATAATAAAAAGGCGCGGATAATTCCGCACCTTCAAAAACGTAAAATTTTAATCGTTCATATGCTTTTTCATGATGGATTCAATATCTGAAACATGCTCCATCATTGCGTCCCGCAGGAAAGGGCGCCCTTTCAGCTTGCGTGTACCGTTATGAACAAACACGGCGTAGTCCGTTTGAACACCAGCTTTCACGGTGTACGAATCCTGAGAATTGCGCTGGGTGTCCGCGTCCACGCTGTCAAACGTTGCGCCTGTGTCCACGATCTCTGTATGCCCGTCCGGGCCGTGCGGGTCGCTGTAACCATACAACATTTTCTCCTGAACCCACTCGATGCTCTTTTCTTTCAGCTCATTCGAAGCGGCTTCCAGCGCCCCGGTCACCTGGGAGCGAACGATATTTACTTCTGACTTGAATTTTACGTTAAAGCCAACGGTTCCCATGCGCTCACTCCTTCCCCACGATCATGTAACAACGGCAGTTAATGATTTCCTCCGGGCCGACACGGGAATCGTCGCCGGGGTACTGCATCGGCCCTCCCGCCGCCTGAAAATCCTCATGCAGTTCAACCGTATCCATGTGAAGCGCGATATGGGAATCGCGGGAATTGACGAAGGTACAAATCCACGTTTTGTATACTGTTTCCTGTGTTTCCTGCGCATATCTTTCCCCGGCGTGCTGTTTGGCAAAGTTCTCGGCGCGGGTGGATTCCGTTCGCGCTGTTCGCCGTGCGCGGTAGGCGGCAGAGTGGAATTCTTTTTTCAGGTCGGTCAAAAGTTCGTTGTATGACTTTCCTTTCCTGAAACAATCCTTAAAAACGTTCGTGATTTTCTTTGCCGTCTGCACGGCATCCTTCATTGCCGAATATCCCACTTTCAGGAAGTTCGGCGCGTGTTCATACAGGAATTGGTCAAAGAAAGCCAAGCTATCACTTCCTCAGGCTGTTGTACGTGTCGTTGTAAGCGGTGGTGTATACTTCATCCCGCATCCGCTCGATTTCCTGTTCGCTTTTCTCCCCGGCCTTTTGTGCGGCATGAATCAGGTCTTCCCGAAGGTTGGACGCTTTCAGGATTCTGGTCAGCTTGCGTTCACGCCAGCGGGCTTTTTGCGCATCCGTAACGCAGTAGCACGGCGGCTTCACTTCGCCGTCCATGATCGCCCGAAGCTGGGCCAGCACAGGGCGGTTTCGGCGTAGCGCATAGGTGAAAGCGGCAGAATAGAAGTCGTTTATCTGGTCTTCCGTTTCCAGCGTCAGCGCGTCAATCTTCCTCTCCGTCTTCCCGTGTCTGATCATCTTCCATCGCCTTTCTCAGCTTTTCCATATCTCGCTTGTCGGCAACGTCCTGCGCGTCCATCCGGTCAAGGATCGCGTCCACTTCGTCAACGGTAATCCAACTGAGTTTCTCGACGGCGGTCTGGCGGTCAATCACGCCTTCGCCGTATGCGGACAGAACCATTTCTGTCTGTTCCTTCTGGTTGCTGATGCGGTTTCGCTTGAACTTCGGAATATCATCAATCCCCACCAGAGAAAGCAGCTGGCGCACGAACGTAATGATCTGATACTCGAAATCATCCGCTTCCTCGTCCATCGGCTGGTATGCAGCGTCGATATGGTCATTGGTATCCCCCGCCGCTACGGTGTGAACATCCAGACCGCCGAAATCTTCATACAGGCTGTTGCGTATATCGTCCAGGAACGCTTTCCGCGCCTGATACGGGATTTCCTGCGTGTAGGGCGTGACCGGGCTGTTTTCCGTGTCCGCAACGGCGATATGGTTCAACTTGATACGGTCACGGAATTTATTCATGTCGGGGTCGGTCATGCCCATGGCGTTGCTGATAATCCAATAGATTTCCGCGCAATCCTGCAGGTCATTGGCAAACCCGCTCTGAATCAGGTCATAAGCGTCCAGTTTGTCCCGCATCCCGACCAGCGTGCTTTGCTTCCTGCGGCTTCCGTACAGCGGGATGATAGGCAGGGAGCCGTAATTGCTTTCACCCACGATTTCATCCCCGTCTGCGGCAGTATAGGCGATCTTCTGCTTATACGCCCGCAAAGGCTGGTATTCGATCAAATCAAGGCCCTTGCTGCCCGGTTTCGTGCGATACCTGATATATCCTTCCTCTGTGTACAGCACCGCTTCAACGGGCTTATTTCCCCAATCCAGCGACCAGAAGCGGATACCAGCGCGGAGCCGCCCCGTGTCCTCGTCAAACAGCGGGCAAAACTGCGTCACGGGGAATAGGTGCATCGTGTCTTTGTTCCAGAACGCATAGCAAACGCCGTGAATCAGCGCATAGTACCCGGCATTGTACAGGTCGGTGTCGAAGTCCTTTCCCAGCTTTCCCTTCAAGCCCTTCTGCTCCAGCGTGATGCCGTTACCCAGCGAATAGGCGCAGCGGTCAGTATTCAGGCGGTGGAAGAAGTTATTGCACAGCTTGTTATTGGTCGCGGTGAAGTCAACCACTTTCTGCCCGGTCTGCGTATACAGGTACTTTACATAGCTTCGTATGGTCGTGTTCTGCTGGCGCTCGTACTCGTCAGCGGTCACAGCGATTTTATAGACTTCGCTGTTCAAATGGTCGTTGATCGCCTGCCGGATAAAGTCCAGCTTATCAGGCGCACTTAAGTAATCCTGAAAGGTCTTCAAGGGTATCACCTCCAAAATACGGATGTGTATTTGTCCAACAACGGCTGTCCAGGCTTTCGCCAGATCGGTTCCGTGCCGTAGCGCACAGCGTCAATATGGTGGTTGTTCGCGTCCGGGTAGCCGCTGATAATCTCACCGTCTTTGTTGCGCTCATACTCATAGCAGGAAAATTCCTTTTTCGTGTGCGGGCATCTGTTCGGGTCAATCACAATTTTCGTCAGCGCTTGCAGCCATTTCATGGAGTATTCCACACTCCCGGGCCCTTTCTCCGCGCCGTAACAACGCAAGCCGAATTTGTTATAGTCCCCTACACTTTTCGGTTCCGCGCTGTCGGCTGTAATCCTGTCCTCACGGGTCAGGCCCTTTTTCTGCAGGATGTCCGCTGTTTCCCGGTTGCCTAACTTATTGGCGTGCGCTTCATCGAAGATGTAAAGGATTCGCCGTGCCGCGTCATACTGCATCCGGTCAAACGCCCACGGGTCAGGGAAATAGCCCCAGTCAAGGCCGTTGTGAATGCGGTCGAAGTGGCTGATTTCTTCATCCGTGATTGCCCTTATTTCCAGATTTTCAAACACTTCCGAGCCGTTTCCTGTGGCTTCGCCCAAATACTCATGCCGATATACCCGCTCATTGATGCTTTTCACATACTCCGCTTCGGCAAGGAACTGTTCTCCCAGCCATTCAGGCGGCGCTTCCAAATACGTTGACTTGTGGCAAAGCCTGTCAGTGCGGATTTCTTCGCTGTCCAGGTTCGCCCAGTTATCCCGGCTGATCGGCGGGTTATAGCTTTCAAAATTCCAGAACGTTTCCCCACCGCGCATGGTGGATTGTAGGATGGTGCGGATTTCTGCACGTCCCGCGAACTGGTCTTTTTCTTCAAAATGCGTAATGGCGATATACCCGAACGGCACCTTGATAGACTTAATCTTCATTGGGTCATCCGCGCCACGGAACATGATCTTTTGGCCCGTGGGCTTATAAATCAATTCCATGGGGGAAACCTTCGCTTCCCAGTAGTCAGCCATACCCAGTTCGCCTATCGCCCAGATATACTGCGCATACACCGAATCGCGGATTGTATTTGCCACTTTGCGGAACACGCAGGCATGAGTTCCGGGGTTGCGGATCACCAGCAGCGGCACCAGCAGCGAAACGCAGGATGATTTCAGCGAACCGCGCCCGCCTGATAGGTCATAATGCGTATGCCCGTGTTGGAATACATCATGCGCCATATCGTAAAACGCCGGGCCAATCAGGGTTGACAGCTTAATCTCAGACATCGATAATCACCTTGACGGG
>Ga0326513_10000846_pt1 | contig 25646 bp, 43 predicted proteins | sample 2_2465_0518_D_FD_203654 | JGI IMG/M metagenome (GOLD analysis project Ga0326513, IMG submission 203654) | Bovine rumen microbial communities from UC Davis, California, United States - 2_2465_0518 | ecosystem: Host-associated > Mammals > Digestive system > Stomach > Rumen | place: USA... | reverse complement strand
ACCGCATAGGGGGGTATGTTTTTTTAGACCCCCTCCCCTGTTTTTATTTTTGACCAGGTCGAGGGAGTCCGTAAACATCTTCATTTTTCTTCTTTGTTTTCTTTTTTATTGTTAGACTCTTCAATTAGTTTCTTTTGTGATTCTTCATACATTTTTACTTTATTCAAATCAATTGGATCGTCATCATTCATTTTGTAATACAAAGCTAAGAAATCGTTTTCTAATATTTGATTCATTGCTTTTTCTTCTTTGTAATCATGAACTTCTTCTGAATCGTTTAATGAAAAGTCTGCTAATCTTGCTATGTAACCTAAAGTGTCATAACCATGATTTAAGTCAAATGCATACCATTTATCGAATTCCTCAATAGGATGATATGGATTGTCAAATGTAGTAATAAGCATGCGCAACTCCTTTAATTCCTTTGAACAACTAACAGAAACCTCTAATAGCACATTGTGGAATGTAAGTTTATGAATAATAGGAGAACAAAACTTATGAATAATGGATTTGCTATTAGGAGGGCTTAATTTTTTACAATTTTTAAGAAATACAGTTAATTTTTTAGAAAAACACTTTGGGAGGAGCTGTATTTCTCAACTAGGCGGTGTATGAGTCCCAAGGAGGTATATACTATGGGGACTCGTATAATTTTTACTAATAATCAGAAAGGAGATTCCATAAGCATTATTAATGCTAGATGGCTTTAATACCCTCACCCTACTGGGGGTAGAAGGGTAGGTTGCTGTTAGCTCTTCAAAAGAATTAAAAGAGTCACGCACCTAAACATGGATTAATAAGAGGTTTTATAGCATGTACTCATAGTCATGGGGGTGTCTATAAATCTCCGTTGACCGCCTTGTTAACGGTATTGGTTGAGACACCCATTTGATCAGCTATATCGGCCTGGGTATACCCCATCTTATACAAAGCTTTGATACGGCTGACCTTAGCAGGTGAAATGCTATTAGTATTAGGCATAGATCTCTTCCTTAAATCGTCTGCATCTGTAGCTTCGAGTATAGATACAAGCTTACTAGAAGAGATAGCATTGTTCTGTATAGCATTCCATTCGGCATCAGTAACAGTAATGTGCTGTGATGCTGAGCCTACTTGCTGTCTAGCTTTATTGAGAGCTATTGTACGAATCTTTTGTAAGTCTTTCTTGTCAAGATCAGGATCCATTTCAGCAGCCCTCTTCACTTCAGCATTAGCAATGGCATTAGCTTTTCTTTCGAGAGGTTTGTTCTTAATTACAGCTTCAAGTTTCTTGTTAAGAGACTCAACTTCTTTAGAATATAATTCTGCAGCAGCCTTGTCTTTCTTAGGAACTTCTGTTGCTAAGTATTCTAGTCTAGCTTTATTAGCTAATGCTTTGAGCTTGTTAGAATAGTCAGCGTATGCATTCTCTACATCAGTGCCAGATGAGAGTTCATACATATCTTTAGTGATAGCACCTCTTTTAGCTTTCTGAGTAGCTTCTTTAAGATTACCCTTCTTATCGTAATACATACGACCAGAGTTCTTAAATATAATTTCTCCAGTCTGTTTATCGATATAACCTGAACCTTTTCTCTCTGGAATATCAATTTCTCCAGTAGACTTAGAAAGTAATGTGGTAGCTCCACCAGCTTTATCATCATCCTTGTGCTTCTGATACTTCTTTATAAGTGACTTAATATCATTGTCCTTTTCAGACTGTTTATAATTAAGCTGATGCTTATAAGAGTCAATCATAACCATTGAATGACGAGTAGCTCTTGCCAATTCATCTGCTGTTGCTCCTTGAATGGTCATATCAGTTATCAAGTTAGAAACAATACCCATTTGTTTATAACCATACTCTTTTGTAACTAAATTTATACCATACTCTTTCTTGAAAGCATCGTTGTATTCTTTAGTTTTTAAGTCGGTTACACCTGGATACTTCTTCTCGAATTCCTTAATCTTGTCATCGACATTATACATCTTAGTGTCGAATCCCTTAAGTCCATCAAGAGGTTTCATGGTCTGAAAATCATGACCAGCAGTTGGAATAACAAGTACTGTATCTCCATCGAAGTCTGCACCTGAAAGCACAGAAGCTGTTTTAGGAGATATACCAACAGCATCTTGAGCATTGCCAATTATCTGTTTGCCTTGTTTGAACTTATTATTAACTTTAAGAGTTGGAATCTCGAATATACCACCATGAGGATAACGAATTAATATAACTTCTTCACCATCTTTATAGTTAGGAGCATAGATTTCGTTCTCTCCTATTTTGTCAAGTGGTAATATAACTTGAGTTCTCTGTCTAGGGAAGGCAGCAGCTTTCATGTCAACTGATTTAGAGTCACAAGTTCTTGCAAAGTCTAAAAGATAATGCCTTCTGATTACAGGATTGTCAATAGCCTGAATATCCTGATACTCAGCATCAATATTCTTGTATGTAATATCAAGCTGAGTCTTAATGGTTGAAACTTTCTGCTTACCCAACATCTGCGAAGCTACATTACGAGATTGCTCATTCCAATCTCCTTCTTGTTTCAACATGTTTATAGGAGATAGCTTTGTTTCACCAGTTTTTTCGTCAATATAATCAGTTTGACCTTTAGCTGTAATATATGCACCAAAAGGATTATCAGGATCGTCCTTCTTAGCCTTCTTGAAAACATCTCCAAAGTCTGCACCTCGTTTCTTTTTAGTATTGTAAACTACATCATAACCTTCAGGAATATCTTCATTGTAGAAAGCCATTCCCTTCATGTAATGTGTTCCATCTACTAACACTCTCGTCTGTGCATAGTGTGAGTTTCCTAATGTAAGATCTGGAACTCCTGGTCTTAACTCTATTGTTCCCTCTCTATCAGCTCCACCATCCTCAGCATAACGAATATAAATTCGTTTAGAGTCTAATGAAGTTGGTCTTTGAGCTGGTTTAATAGTCTTTCCGTTATCTGGAGATCTATATTCACCAATTGTCTGTATTTCTCCCTGATGGTCATAAACATACTTATGAGGAACACCAGGTTGACATAATATAATTGTGTTAGACTGTCTCTTAGGACCTGTACTAACACCCATAGGATAAACACCATAGCCTTCATACTCAAGATATCTTAAAGCCTCTTCAAGCTTGTCTCTTGAAATATCAAGGTATGCTTCATTTCCTTTTCCTACATCGAGCATGCCTTTCTCTGCTATTTCTTTCTTAAGAATCTCAGCAGCGTTAACAGCAGCATCTCTTCTGTCAGAAGAACTTTTATTGATCAATGATCTAACAGTTGCTTCTGGAATATCAAGTTTTGCTGCAATGTCTCTATAAGGCATATTCTTCTCTCTAAGTTCCTGAATCTTAGCAGCCATCTTAGACTTAACCATATGTGTCGCAATACGATACTGAAGATTAAGTTCTCTAGTTGGAAGCTCTAATTCCTTAGCGAGATCTGCTCTGCTTGTTCCTGCTTTTTCTTTGTCACGAATATAATTATACAATTCTTCAGCATTCTTAAATTCGTGTGCAGATGAACCCCAATTAGTTGAGGCTACATTTCGTGGTTTACCACCATACATTCCTGGCTCATGCTGATAAGGATTTTCACCTGAACCCCAAGGATATCTTCCTGAATGTCTAGGAGTTCCATAATGAGCAAGGTAGTCTTCTTTCATCTCGGACAGTTGAGTAGTGATACTGTCTTCTGAGAAAATATAATTGTCATTGTTCATAGTTCACCTACTTCTGGTTCCAGTTCTCCAATAGTTTACTATCCTTCGATATAATGTCCATTATTGTTACAATGTCGGAAGGATCTGGTGTACACACTATAATGTCATTGTTCTGATATAATCTTAATTCAATACTAATCTCTGATGGTTTGAACTTGTACTCAGAACAAAATAGAGCAGCATAAGTTTCAAGCTGTTCTATATGGGCAGGTGTTGATCCTGTCTTTAAATCATGGATTCTCAAAGTGTTGTCGTAAAATATAATAGAGTCAGCAGTGCCAAAGCATTGAGGACTCACATATAATACAACTTCAGGATCCATGTGATACATGATAGCATCATTGACATAGTTCTGAAAGTTTGTGAATATCAAGTCGACATCAATAACTTCGACTGGAACATTCTTTCGAACTAATTCAAAGAGTACCATGTGCCTGTCAGTCTTATTAAGTCTTATACGATTCTTAATCAAGTCTGCAGCCATTTCGTGCAATATAGTGCCTATTGTCTTTGCCCAATTAGAGGCATTCACAGAATATAATTTGTCTTCTGTGTAGTTTAACCAAGTGTGGCTAGAACTAGGTGATAACAATGCATGTGTTCCAACCAGTTTACTGTGATCGTTCCAAATCATGATTAACCCCCAAAATATAATTTTAATGATTCAAGAACATGTTCCTCGTTTTCCGGAAATATGAATTGTGCAAAACTCATATGACTCATCATGTCAATATAATAGTCTTGACCAGGTCGATGAGGTGCGTTCCAAGCATCCTTAACTTCTAACACTGCCCATTTGTTTTTATACAACAGTGTCAAGTCCGGTACGCCCCGAAAGTACGAAGGATCATTTTTTAAAATTATAATACCAGGAAATAATGTCTCAAGTTTTTTCTTAAGATCTGCCTGGTATTCCGTTTCGCTTTTACTCATAAAATATAATGCCTCCTTCATTAAATTTAAAAGGGCCATCCATGCCTAGCGGACAGCCCTCCCAAGAGTAAATTAAAATTGGAGCATTTGATAAATGCAAAAGAGAAAAGGAAAAATATCTAACTTATTCTTCATAAGTGGTCCGGGTATTAGCCGGGCGCTTCTATTTCTCTCTTTCTCTTCATAAAAGGGTAGAAAAATATTGCGCAAAAATACACGCAAATATCCAGCGGGAACAAATTTACTATAATATTTCTATTTATTTATAAAAAAAAAAAAAAAAAAAAAAAAATAAAATAAGCAAAAATCGCAGGATTTGTTCCCGACACCTTCTCATTTTCGTAAAAAATGGCCAAAAATGCCCAAAAATGGCCAAAAAAGGCCTAAAAATGCCCAAAAATAGGCCAAAATTGCCATTTTTTACCACTTTTAGCGGGAACAAATTAGGGAACAAATTAGGGAACAAATTTATGGATTTGTACCCGTTTTGACCCAATTTTTTAAAATTTTTAAAAATTTCACACCCTCTTCACCTCAAAAATATCCAAAAATACCCCTCATCGGGAACAAATCTGTGCTCCGGGAACATTTTCATTTTGGATTTGTACCCGGATTTGTACCCGCAAAAAGCCCAAAAATCACTCAAAATCGGCAAAAAAATAGGGTCAGAATATAATATTCCAACCCCTGAAATCATCTTTTTTCGAACATTTTCTCCCAATCAACGATAGAATCTCCTGCTTCGTTGACTGCTTTAATGATCTTTTCTATCCTATAATAGATAGCTTCTACAGCGCTCATGGCCTCTAACAGGTCATTTCTGTCTATAGTTAATTCTTTTTCCTTCATTGTAACTGTAGTTCCTTTACAATTACAAATAACAATCTTCTGGTCGTCTTCATAGACAACCCAGTAATACTCCCTATCAGCAATCTCTAAAAGATCACTGTAGGTAAACTGCTCATCAATTCTAAGAGCTTTGTCATCATCTGTGACAATTCTTAAATAGTTTTTCTTTTCCATAAAAACCTCTTTCTCCTCATTTTACGCATGAGGTGCGATTATTTCCATATAACAATACGAAAATATCACTCATGTTCCTTGCCATTCCATTGAATGAACTCAAAATTAATAGCATTATCAATGGCAACATCACATTCACACTTATTTAAACAGAATCTAAAAAGGCCATCATACAATGCATTTAAGTATTCAATAATTCTCAGAATATAATTAGCATCAATACAGTCATCAAATTCTTTAACATCAAAATACATACCACTTTCAGATTTTCTAAACTGAAAAATGTCATCTTCATATATAATACCGAACATGCTGTCACAAAACTTATCATAAAATTTACCCAATGTAAATTCTTTATTGATAGGTAAAACTATCATTGGATTCTTAGCATCCACTATTTTAAATTGTGGTCTCATAAATATAATTCCTCCTTAATGTTTATGATCCTTAAAATATTTATTCCATTCACGGTTACTGTAGTCAATATAGTTACGTGTATCAAGACGAAATTTAAAGAGCTCATTTAAGTAAATGCGTATGCGATCAATGTCTTTACATACCTCATTAATAAAGCTTCGATTCACCTCATTGTCCTTATTTTTCATCTTAATAATATAATCATTCTTATTACGATTCTCCTTAATTATGCATTCATCGCTCTCAAACTCAATGTATGATTCCTCATCGATAGAACCAAGTTTATAAATATCCAGTGGTTCTTCGCACGTAATAATTTCTTCATTTGTTACTATTCTTAAATGTGCCATAATTCCTCCTTAAACCTCTCTCCCATTAGAACCCCAACCGGTGAATACGCCTCTTGTTTTACCATTAGCGATATCGCGTCTCTTACGATCCTTAATGGCTTCGATCAAATATCTACCATCCAACTTAAAGCTCCAGAACTCAAATCCAGTGCTCTCAAACCAACGTTCCAAATGCTTTTTCTGACTATAATTAGGATCCTTCTCATCAGCAAGACATACACGATAATAGTCTTCACACGCTTGCCTAATAACAGCTGCCGATAAGGTATACATCCAATCACTACCAATATCCTCAGCCTGGACAGACTCGTATTCAGGCGAATATCTAGGAGCTCCAAACTGGCCTTTAACACCTCTAGTCAATTCCATACTTATACCTCCAATCCGTGTCATCAAACTGTTCTATAAAAAGCCCAACTATAGCAAATATAATTAATCCAATAATCACCTCTTACCTCCATACACTTTCTTAATATAATTGAGATAGTCAACAAACTCTTCTTCAGTGTCTCTCAATATCTCAACACCCTTAGCGTTGTATACAACCCACTTACCATCCTTATCCTTCATAGTAAATGTCCAGCACATCTTACTATTAATAAAGTTACGGATATCAAGTATTTCATAACCCATTTCCTCAAATAATAATGTTATTGATGCAATTCTTCCGGATACATCTACTCCATTAACCTTCTTAAGCCACATATTAAATTGTCCTCCTATTCATTTTATCTGTAAATATCAAGTTTCTTAACGTGTTTAATAGCCTCTTTAATACTCTCATCCTTCATTTCGAACATGACAGTATCGTATTCTCGACTATAATAGATTGTACCAAGTCTCCTGAATGCTCTCTTAATCTTACTATACAAGATCCCTAGGCAGTAACCAAACAACACACATATGAAAATATCAAAGGGTGCTACTAGCATCTTCAGATTCCTCCTTCGCTTTTATAATCTTGTCTAAGCAATCTTGGCATACATCTATCTTATCCCAGCCCCATGTCAAAACATAAAAACGTTTTGCTTTGATGTTATGCTTTATATGTACCCTTGGATAATTCTTCTGACAAATATCACAAACTCGTACTACCATCTATTTCTTCCTCCTTCTATCTTCAAAATCGTCCCAGATCTTATCATACCAATACTCAGCTAACCCCCAGATTCCTAAGGCTAGTCCTAATATAATTACTCCAACAAGTATTACAATCATGGTTCCTCCTTTCTAGTTACAACTGGAACAATCTGAATTTCTCCAGTAATATAATTCCCATCAGGACCATACTTTACAGTATATCTAGCATATCTACTCAAGCTTTTTGCCAAATTTTCTGCCATAGTGTTATTTAAACGCTCTGTTAAAAAATCGACACTACACCTATCTAAAAATTCTTTAGTATAAAATTGCTCAAATTTCAATGTATCTATCTTAGGAGTTACTACATTAAATTTTACAGGTTGATTCAAAAGGTTTTCATACAGCTTCTTATACTTCTTAGCTTTCTGTCTCGCATTCATCTTTGTCCTCCTTCGGGATAAATGGAATATCAATCCACTTATTTTTTACATATTCAAAAGTTCTTTTTGTCATAAATATTGTTCCATCATCCATCGTAACAATTTCATTATGAGGCATATAGTTTATTTCATGATATCCATATCTCTTTTGCCACTTCTTGTTAATACGCTTTTTCTTGTGCTTTCTTTTCTGTATACATTTAGTGGCTATATAAATTGATACCATTCATTATTCCTCCTTTACATAATCCTTGACATCATCACATGAGCCTCTACCCGATAAATTCCTTGCTATTGCTTTCTGAACAGGTAAAAGTTCACCACGACATATACCCAGCATCCTATTATAGAATTTGCAGTCTTTACAAACTTTCTATTCTATTTCATTTATCAATACTGCTTCCTTTACTGTCATTCTTCCACCTTACTTTCTGCAACATATTCCTCAGGTAATGGCATCCAAGCAACTATCTCGTCCGCAATAGGAGTTGTCTGAAATACCTGCTCCCAATACTCACTATGAGTATATCTAGCAACCATCATGTCACCATGTTCATTCTGCACGAGATAATACTTATCAACGTCCCCATCAAGCTCTCCAGGCTTTGGTAATCTCTCAGTGACAGAGATCCATTTAGGTATCTGATTTATCCATTCTCTTAACGATTTACCCTCATACATAAATTCATCAAGTGCTTTTTCTGCTATCTTTTTTGCTATTTCATCAAAATCTTGTAATTCAGCCATCTTTATTCCTCCTTTTCTAATTTATCTGCAATTATTGCAAGACTCTTGGATATATCCCCAAGCATAAAACCAATCAAACTAAGCTGAAGTGTTACAACCTCTTCATACGTGCCACTTGATTTATTATTTGTTATTCTTACTACATCCTCAAGTACCTTTTCATTATCTTCAACTCTACTCATTTTTTGTTCCTCCTTGCCTCCAATTATCTTTCTGCTCTCTTTAATTTTATCTATTGTGGTGTTAACATTAGACCAATTAATTTGTTCAACAGACGGTTCCGTCATCTTGTAATGAAAATAAAATGTTCCACTATGGTATCCACATTCAATAACAGGTGTTCCATCATCGCAATATCTAATCCATGTTTTATAACTTAAATTATCACCTTCAAAACCTTGTCTACCAAGCCATGTCTTATATCGTTCAAAAGCTTTAAGCGCTACCGCATCATTTTCTTCAAAATCAATACTAATCCAGTGAATCCCTCTCTTTAACCAGAATTTTGTTTGATTAACAAGTTTTTCATACATATCATGTTCATGCCGGCAATATCTATAGGGACAATCATAACAATGACATTTGCTAAAATTACAATCATCATGCAATTTCATTTTTATTCCTCCTTCAAATATATAGTAACACTATCACCGCCGCTATAAGTCCAGTGATCAACTAACATACCAGCCATCTTATCACTGACTTTACGCATATTAATATAACGACCCTTGTAATAAACATCATACGGCCTGTTACCTACATGAATTCTGACGAATTCTTTCAATGTGTAGTCCTTCATCTTGTCACCAATCCACAGCAATATCAAGCCACTTGCCAACTAATGAAGTGCCTGTATCACATATAATACCTTTCCCGAGAGATGTGTCAACTATCTGACCACGCTGATAAACCTGCAAGTTCCCTGCACACATCACATAGTCTCCTAGCATTTTAACACCATCTTCTCGAATCCAATACTCATCGGTGTTGCCTATTCCACGCATAATATCAATTACACCGCCCATAGGAAGATTATAATAAGTTTCCTTAGTCCCGTCATACTGGTAAATAACTCCTATGACCCTGTTAAGTTTCATAGGAGCTACTTCACCATCTGATTCAACCTCAATAATCTCTTCCTCAATTAAATATCCAGGAACGTGTATGTAGATAGGTACCTCGACAACCTTCTCAGTCACCACAGGTACCTCCTTAACAATATCTACATACTCTACAGTATGGTTAGACCGGTCAGAATATAATACTATGCTGAATGCTATCAATATAGCATTACTCGCTATCGTGTAACTCATCAATAGTGATTTTAGCCTGTCCGTCATTCGATTCCTCCTTAATTCCTTCATCAATATTAATATACTTCATCGCCATATGCATACATGTAGCATTGACAAGTACCTGACGAGCCTTAAGAATCTCCTGTTCAAAGTAATATCTTAAGTACTTGGTCAATATCTCGTCTACAGTATCATAGAAGTAATCCTTATCATTGAATATAGTAGCATCTGGTGTAAAGCCATACAGACTTCCTCTGAAGGTAATAGTGTCTGATTCTTCACGACGAGCCCATTCAATTTCATCAAAAGAACCACGACACACAGCACGCTCTCTACGAAGCTTCTCATCACACTTAAGCTCTACAATATAAAGCTGGTCTCTACCATAAGCCTTAATATAGTTACGTACACCATTAGGGTCTAGAATGCAAATATAATGCTTTGCTGGATTGTAGTTCTGAACCTTCTTAGCCCCATACTGCCAAATATCAATAGCTCCATCACCCTTTGTGTAGTATGAACGAGTGTCAATCATGTCAGCACGCATCTCTTCGAAGTCGTCAGGACTAACGAAGTGATAAGTTCTACCTGAAACCTCACCATCTCTCATTGGCCTTGTTGTGTAGGATATAATTCTTGCAAAGTCAAATACGTCTACAAGTGTATCTACAACACTATCCTTACCCACTGCACTTTTACCCATTAATATTAATATCATAATTAATCCTCCTTTACTGCCTTAGGTTCTGAGTAACCCAATCTAAACTTAATATATAATACTTCAATCTCCGGATGATATGTCAAAGTCCAACCAGGACGAATCTCATATTTCCCGAAGTTATGTTCCTCCTGCCATTCACGAATCAGACTAATTATCTTGAAATAATCATAGCCGTCAAGACTTGGAACATCCTTAATCTGAAGATTCGCCTCAACGATAGTAATATCTGCAAATGGCTTCTCATTCAGACCATTATTGACAAGCTTTCTATAAGCGTCAGTGTCCACTCCCAATGTAGAATATCCATAGAAGTATACCTTGTTCATGATCTCCTCAAATGATTTTTTACCAAGGTTTCTAAGATTTCTAATTACCTCTGCATTCGCCTTAACAATATCCTCAAGAGTTCTATAACCAGCACGTAACAATATATTAGTACTCCTGACTGACAAATCTAATTCGTATATTGTTAAACCTAAATTATCAATTTTCTCTTTCTCTGTCATTTTAATTTCCTCCTGTATAAAATTTTCCTTCATTAAATTTTTTCTTACGCTTCAGAGCACGCTGTATAGCCTGATCAATCTTAGCATGACTTATGAAATGATAGTAATATAAATCATGGTACTGTGTGTTTAGACGATTAATTCGTCCAGCCGATTGCTCCATTATCTTGTAACTATAGTTCTCTGAATAAAATACTATAGTATCTGTGGCTATACAATTCCAGCCCTCTGCTCCTGCTGTGTACTGAACCAAATATACCCAGTGATCACTATCTGGTATTGGTTCGTGTTTGCATCCATTATACTCTGCTACATCACACACATATCCCTCAGACCTGTATGGTAATGACCGCAGAATATCAAGTTCATAATTGTAATTGTAGAAGATTATTACTTTCTTATGGTCCTCTACAATATCAAGCAGCTTCTCCTGACGACTCGGATCAGTATTGACTAATCTTCTAAGAGCCTGACAGAACTCAGCTGCGTTACGACAAGGTTTAAAGTCGTCGTAAGGATTCTGGTTGGTTCGAAATATAAATTTCTCCATATCTCGGTCATACTCAACTGGAACTGCCTCATGATGAGATTCCGTTGAGCGCTCAAAATCCATGTTAATTAGTGTCTTGTTACGTAATCGTATGAGTCGGCCTTCATTAATAAATCTATCAACTACTGGATACGACACATACCTTTTGTAAACTACATGCTCGTATTCGAATTCAGACTTGTTCTTATAAAAGCCGTTTGCTATGAACACTGCACAGTAATCCTGCCAGGTATCACCTGGTGTTGCACTGAGCAATATCCATTGGTTATGTCTAGCGATGTTGATGAAGCTCTTAGCCCATGAGCCATATCCAACAACACGCTGCTCATCAAATATAAAGAAGGCTCCCTGAACGTCAGAATACTTGGAAATATTATTCCACGAATCGACAGTAATGGTCTGACTTTTATAATAATTTAGCTTTGGATCAAGAGACATACCATATCGCTGGAGTTCCCATTCCCAGTCTAGTGAGTCTCTCTTCTTCGCAGTAGTAATAATATAAAGGTCTAACGGATCGTTCATAAGTTCCTGTCCGTCCAGGTCGCCTCCCATACACTTGGAGAAATATGCGATAGAGGTGATAGACTTACCGCTACCAACTCCACCGCACAATATACAACCATTATGCATACGATTAACAGCATCTCTCTGGTAATCGAATAACATTAGTCCTCCTCTTCGTCCTCTTCATCATAGCACCAAGGACAATATCCATTGACAAGTTCTGAATTACATTGTGGGCAACGGTTTACTTCGTCTGCAGTCTTAATGTAAATATCCATTACTTAAAGCTCCTTATTAATGAATCTCCGCCGAGTACAAGTGCTATGATACCGAATATCAATTTACCTTTGCGTACTTTCATTTGTCCACCTCCTCAAAATGTACTGGCTTTCGAGAAAATAAAGCCGTCGGGTTCTCCAGACAGTCTTCACAGACTGACGGGATCCCCTTAGGCTTACTATCCTCGAAGAATTGTGGTTCGTCCTTGTGCTTACACTTAGGACACCATGTTGCAAAATCTACTTCGTGATAGTCGTATTCCATAATATCCATCCTTTATGTAAAATCATACTTATCTGTGAACGGATCCGACTCGATGTTGACATACATCTTCTTAACATAACCCTTGTAACGTGTTGCACCAGTTGCCTCGTCTACAGACGGATGTGGGTAAATTATCAAGTCGGCAGAAACAATAGGATCAAAATCTAATGATCCTACTTCCTCTTCATTCAAGAGCATAGCCTTTCCATTTACTACTCTATATACCTTAGGTGGATTATTCTCGAATCCATAGTTGAGTACCATCTGTGTGAAATATCCATTAACTTCACCAGTATCCTTGTCCAAAAGAGTCTTAACATTCCAACCCTGATCAGCTAACATTGTAGCTAAATCCGCATCTAATAATACACAGAAATTTCTGGAACCTTTCTGATTAAATTTACTTGCTTCTCCTCTGAAGTTTCTAAATCTTCCGCCAAGTATCTTCGCGTTGTTCATAATCATGTCTTCCATAACATTCATTCTCCTTTAAATATAATTAATTGAAAAACTATAAGGACCGGGCAATCTCACGACTGTCCAGTCCTTAAACTGTTACATTGTTACTTACTCTGAGACTCTGCCTTAGCATCCATCTCAGCCTTCACCTCTTCAGGTGACATATGAGCTATTCTTTCAAGCTCTTCCTGCTGCTTAGCTTTCGCTGCAGCCTTCTTTTCAGCACGCTTATTAATTGCGTTGCCGATCTTATTACCTACCCATTCAGCTGCTTTCATAAAGCCGAATGTTGTAACTATTGCGGTGCCACAATAGACACCAACTTTAGCGCCTAATTCAGCGCTCTGCTTCCAGCTAAGACCATCGTCATCGCTGGTTACTGCATGAGAAACCTCAGCATCTCCTACCGGTGTTTCTACAAGTTCCTCTGACTCTGTTGTTACTACTGGAGTATCCTCGAAAGGAACCTCCTGTAAGTTTTCCATTGTTTCCTCTGTTACCATGTTCATTTCGTCCATATTTTTATCCTCCTTGTGTTATTTTGTGCTGGACGTAGATAGACACTATTATCTATCCATATAATGACGTGAAAATATCACGCAAAACCTGAAAGGGCTGAACATTGCTGCTCAACCCTTTTGAGTTACTCTTTGTTTGAGAAGCCATTGTTTGAAAGTTCTATCTTAATACCTTTCTCCATGGCTTCAATCTTTCCTTCAAGTCTTCCTTGCATAAGTCCAGCCGCATATAAATCGTCATTGTGGTTGAACTCGTCCTCGTACTTCTGCTTGTACTGTATTGCCTGATCTCTAAGATCAAGCGTATCTTTAATCGCTTCCTGACGTTCTACTATACGTCCCGTCAGATAGCAGCCAAAGCATGCTGTTCCCGTAGCTATGGCTGACCAAATTTCTACACTGTGGTCCTTACACCACTCCTTGACCTGACCAGCCTTTTCAGCCGTCCAAGCCTTTGCGTTATGCAATTTTTCCTTAATATTCATGTTTTTGTCCTCCTTTTTATTGTGCTGAATATCAAGTTACTCCATATAACTATGTTAAAATATCACGCACAGAACTCCTCAGCATGACCATTCGTATAGGTCTGTAAGTCATCCCATGCAGTTTGTTTAAGTGCTTCATAGTACGAAATATCAATGTCTGCTTCATTTGCATCACTAGCTTCAAGCCATCTGTAACCAGACGACCCCGTAGCATACCCCCATCGTGGAATATCAAGGTCTCCAACTGTGATAGGTGTATTCTGACGCATTAATTCGCATCCACCGAAACCTGACCGGACTGGTAAGAACGCTCCAACCTTTCCTATAAAGTGATAATCGTGACCTGCACTTATCTGAGGCTCTAATGTAGCATACAAAGCCTTCATGTTCTCGTCAGATATCAAGCCTTTCTTATACTTAGTTATGGCACCATCGAGCTCCTTTTCAGCCGCTAATGCAGGTGTAAGACTCTCATTGTTGTCCAAATATAAAGCTGTCTGAACCGAGAATACCTCAATATAATCAGCTTTAGTCATTGGTTCCTTACTAAATAAGGTCTTGAACACATATGGAATCTGGAATTCCTTACCTGTTGCTGTCCAATGTCCATCTGCTGCCTTAGCAATATAAACTGCATCGTTAACCAGACAAAGCTTTTCATACGTGTCTTCATGCTCAAAGGTATAACCGAATTCCTTACCATAATCCATAACGAACTTACGAATAGTCTCATTACTATTAGGTATCTTAATTGAATCGGTCTTAATGTGGGCAACGGTATATCCAAGCTCCTGAACTCTCTTAGCCAGCTTACACATGAACAATGCTCCACGCTTTGCAACAATATTATCAATGTTACGATTATCACGGAACTTATTGTCGAATCCAGCATCAGTAAGACCATATACTGAGTTGATAGCAATCTTAAGAGCCTGAGCAAGTCCTTTAGCCTGTTCTTCGTCTTCCAAGAACTCTGCCAATGCACCGTTAAGCAACTGACGAGCCTTATCAAACTCCTTGTGCTTAATATAAATTCTGGCCTGAACTATTTCACCGAATTTCTTAGTATACTCAAGTCCAAATAGCTTCTCAGCTAGCATTGAATGAGGATGCATACTAGCAATATCAAGCAAGTCTACCCATTCATATAAGCCTGGTTCTGCATAGACTCTACCACCTTCACCTACTTCAATACCCATATAGGTACTTACTCCATTTTTGAATGAATATCCAGGGAAGAACGGCATTATCGACCAACCTTCTGGCAACTCTTCACCAGGAATATAATCTCTGAATACAGGTTCACCATCGGCATCGAATACACGATAAGGCCCTTTACCATAGTTTGCAAAGACCTCTTCAGATGGTCTGACAGGCTTACTCAAGTCTCTATAGTTGAAGTACTTCTGAGGATCCTTATCATCACCAAATATAAATTTTGTTGTACACTGGTTAGTTGTAGCATTAGGTGTAAGACCTGCCAACTTTGCTAATATCAAGCGTGCTGTGAAGTCTCCTGGTATATCATGCTTCTTCTCTTTGTTCTTATAGTGGAACAACTTCTCGGTAGCATCAATATCATGATGACAGTACTCAGCCACTCTAGGCCATAACTCCTCAGGAATAGGTTTATTCCAGTCAAGTCCCAACTCGTCATGAATAATACCCATTTCTATTTCCCACTTCTTCAATGACTGCTTGGTTGAAGCAAAGTCATAAATATCAGTATACGATAAGTTCCAAGCTGTTTTAAGGAATGCTGACTGATCTTTCTTAACTATTATTCGTTGTGAACGGTCATAACAGCCTTCTATGCTGTCACCTAAATATCTACCCGTAATGATGTGGTTATCGTACTTACGGCAGTTGTAGCCAACGAGACGATTCCTAAATATAAATTCCAACTCATCTGGAGTAGGATTAAAATAGTCATAATACCCGTCTTCATCCAAAATCTTATAACTTATGAAGAATAGGTTTGGGACTACCTCAATATCAAAGATAGCTATAGGCCCTTCTGACTCTTCACCAGGTTCATCCTCATCAACACCATTCTTATATGGAAGCTTCATAGCAATATCCATACAATACCTAGCATTGTGACTACTGCCTTGTGCAAAGTTACGTATTGCAGTTGACATGTCTGAAATATCGTACACAACACCCTTCGCTACGGCATCTTCCAAGACAGTCTTCATCAGTTCCATCATACATTTAGTTGATGGTGGGTCATAGTCTTTGTTCAAACATCCAGCAATGACCTTCTTTAAAGACTTCTCGGTATGAACGATGTCTTTATCTACCATTTTCTTTGCTCCTTTTTCTTTCAAAGGCAGGCCACTCGATATATGATTGATAGGCAGACCATTGTTTAATGTCAATTGCCTTCTCAATGAAGCGTCACCCTTGAACACTTTAATCTCTATGTTCGGTGCATACAGACTAGCAAGTTCGTCTGGATCCCCATCATAAATATAATGCAGATGGATTCCACAACCGGACTTACTAAGCTCAGCATATGTGTCAGGCCATTGTGATGCAGCTTCAATATTCTTCTCTAAAGACTTATTACCATCATCGTCCTTAAGATCAAAGTCTATAACTATATGATTCATAGGAACTTTTACATAATGAAGTAAGTTTGTCTTAATATCTTGCAACTTTGTCGATACATTAACCCATTTATAGGATGGTGTACCCTCACTCGTTGCATACTGAGCTAAATATCCAGCTGCTATAATGTCAAAGGCTGACTTACATTTCTTGAAATCGAGCATAGAATTCTTAATATTTACTCTCTTCTGAACTTGCCCTCCAACTTTATCAATTCTGAAGTTACGGTATACATTGATACGAACCTCACCATTTACTTTTAAGCGTTCATCGAAGTTCTCAAAGTAGTTCTTAAGTTCCTCTTTGAACACTCTCTGTGTCATCGGATACGGTACTCTAGCCTCATCACAATACTGTTTGTAGGCTGTCCATGCCCATTTAAGTGTTATGCCTTCTGGATTGTCTTTATTAAAAATATAAAGATTCTCTATAATGTAGTTATAGAAGTCATTGGATGCACTCATCATGCTCAATGGCACATACTCGTCATAAAGATTCTTATTATTCTTATAGAATATCCAGCATTTGTAGGCTATACCGCTCAATTCATACTTGATCTGCTTCATTAGACGAGTGTAATCCTCAAATGCAACCTTCTTACCAGTCGGTGAAACATCAATTAATCGTCTGAGTAAACCTGACTTCGCGTCCGTTATCTTAACAGGCTTATTAGTACCCATAAACAGGAATGCATTAAACTTAGTCGCATATGTCGATTTAAACTTCTCATTAATCATCATGAGCTCGTGTGAGACTAATGAGTTAAGTCTAGTATTATCCTCAATATGTGATAAGTCACCATCGTGCTGTATAGCTACTAATGGATTCTCTTTGAATGCCTCCAATGCGAATACATTCGACGCTGAACCTAATGCCTTAGCATCAAACGTACCGCAATATCCAGGGAACAATTGCTCTATAACCTTCAATATAGAAGATTTACCTGTACCTGCAGAGCCATATAGCACTAAGAACTTCTGTATAGATGAGCTATCACCTTCGACAATGGATCCTATTGCCCACATAATCTTATGAAGCTCTTCCTCAGAATATAAAGTACCAAATAACGAATCAAATGCATCAGTAGAACCTTCCAATAACGGATATGGCAACCTCTTAGATGCATAGTCTTCTCTAGTTGTAGGATGGTTACTAAATATCAACTTAGAATCAAGTGGTTGATAGTTGTCCCACATTTGCTTCTGGCAATACTTATGCCATTTATCAATCATTCCAGAATCAGCATCCCATAAGTAAAGCTTTCTAATCTTACCGTGGATTTCGTTCTTACTTACATACTCGTCCAAGCATTTATCAATTATGGCTATAGCTCGTTCTTCGGAAGTTGACCATAGTTCGGCTTGCTCGTCCCATATTGCATAGAACGCCTTGCCTCGTATCATTAGATCATTACTGTCCAACACTACAAATGAAGGATAGACTAGTGTAATGGTTTCTTTTTTACCTGTTTCAGGGTCATAGTTCTCTCCCTTGATAGTTTTCTGAGAAACTCTCATAAAATCTACCATTATCTATGCCCTCCCTTCTCACATGAATCTTCCGATTTTCATTACTTGCTTCCAGTAATCGTCCTGTGTAATATCAATACCAGGAAGTACAAACAGACCACCATTAGAACCGTCATAGTCATGTACATGGTTCAATGCCTTATGCACCTGATTAATTATAAAGGTCTCGTCAACCTGTTGGTCAAACAAATGTAAATTATCCATAACCATAATGAACAGATCATGCGGATTTGAGATTACTTGTGTACCAGCTCTAAAACATAAAGCCACCAGCATCTCTAAGAATGAACATGGTCTATTGTCCTTCAAAGCTTGTATCTTACTTGCTCCTGTTTGCTCTGCATAATCAAATCTAAGCGCTAACCCGTCAGACACTCTATTCTCATCTAACGGGTGGGTGTAATAAAAATCGATTTTGTTTAATGTATCAAATATAAAGTGCCAATGCTCCGTTAACTCTATGTCAACTAATGATGCTAGCCACTCTAAATAATTCATAGGAATCACCTGCTTTCCGGCATGTCAGCAAAAGTAATGTCCTCGAAATTATCATTTTCGAACCAGATAGCATAATCAATTGTGTTGTATTGCTTGTCGTCTGCAAAATATCTAGAACGTACATAGTATACTTCAGGCTCTTCTGCATCATTAAGACACTTGTCAATGTCATCTCTAATGTGTGCTTCTACCGTACCTGAGATCTTCGTTGAAATATCAATACGGTTAAAGAATGCATCTGTGAATACTAAATCCCTATACACATGCAATGCTTCCTGCTTGTACTCAGTATTCTCATATACCTCCTCGGATATCAATGCAGAGTTAATCTCGCACTTATTACTGTCATACATGTTGTTGTAGCCTACATACTTGTCTTCCTTCTTACGTACATGTGGAAGATCTGTTACTTCCACGTCTGGCTGTGGAATATCAACCTTTACTTCAGTCTTAGTAACTTTTGTCTCAGATGCTACATTCTCATTAGCCTTGATTGTGCTATACTTCTCATAGAACTCCTGTGCATCTATCCAAGCCTGATTTATCTTGTCTGTACAACGCTTCTTCATTGCTAAAAAAGTACCGCCAGCACCCAGAAGAGTGCCAGCAGCAAATATCAATATATTTTTAACCATACATACCTCCTTATACGATTGGATAGCAGTTGAATGTCAAGTAATAATCAACTGTTCCTGTTACTTCATCTACTTCCTGACGAACATCAATATTAATGTAGTTAGGCTTATTAGGATCTGGGTTTGCATCACCGTTATTAATCCAACCAAGAACCAAAGCTGCTTTACGCTGCTCTTCAGTCATTGCTGTTACAATATCACGGTCATAGAAACCTAAATAATCAAGCACTGAGTCCAATGTGATACGCTTACCCTTATACATTCTAAGCTTAGTGTTAAACATAGATTCTGTACCTTCAATACACGTTACAGCCTTAGGTATTATTGAAGAATATCTAGAACTTGTGTCTGCTGCAAATCTGAATGTTCTAGTCTTAATATCCATTGCTACAGGCTTCTCTACAACCTTAACCTCACCATCTTCTGTTACTGTACCAGCTACTGGAAGAGCCTTATTCTCATGTACGGACTGCTCTAAAAGCATATAAGCTGTTGAAAGATTTGACAATTTTGTCTCATAAGATGCCTTACACTTACCATACAGTATCAATGATGCAACCTCAAGACCTATTGCTGGAGCTGCCGCCTTAATTATCTTGCCAGTTGTCTGAATTGCTACAGCTACTGTATCCTTCTTAGCGTCCTCTGCTGTGTACTCGCTACCCGCATTATTCTGACCATTCTTTTTAGCCTCATGAATTCTATCCATTGTCGACTTAGTCTCGTCAGCTACTTCATTAATCTTAAGGGCTGCCTTACCTGCAAATATCATTGCCCCTACTGAACAAATAGCACCACCCCAGAACTTAACCTCTGTGTCATGCTCACTATACCAATTAGCTACTCTGTCTGCTATTTCTGCAAAATTTATCATGTTTTTATTCTCCTTTTCTAAATATAAATTACTTTAAAGATGCTGGTCTAGGTAATCCTAAAGACCACTTACCATTGAACTTCTGATCTGGACGAGCCTGTTGAATATCACGTATTCTCCATCCATAATCATTGTATGTGTACATTGAACCTATGTTCTGATTAGCCATCTGATACATCATTGCTATTGTGCATACTCCACCTGGATTAAGTTCACAAGCTCTAATCATACTAGCTAACAATGTCTCTGCATCACGTCTAGAATCACACAATATCTCGTCATAATCGAATCTATTGTCTGACTTTACAGATGTGTATGGGCCTTCATACATGTTGTTGTAGCCTATTCTCTGTATTGTAGTCCTGGTTGAACCTGAAAATGGAACTACGTCGTTTCTGTCTGTCAAATATCCAGACCCTGACGATGTACGACCTAAGAAAAAGAGAGAAACAGCGTCTACTATTCCTCTCTTAATTGTCGGTACGACTACCTTCTTAATCATGTAGTCCTTAACTGATGACACATCTTCCTCAACGAATGCATCAAATATCTTGCGGGCTACTGTCTTCTTCTGCACACTTGCCTTAACAACAGGTGTAATCTCAGGTGTGTTAGGTGATGGTTCGTTTGCTTTAACTGTTGTTGTAATATCCATGCTTACCTCCAATCTTCTATGTTCACAACATCGTAGTTAACTATAAGCTTTAACATCCTTGACATATTGTCTGTATCTCTCGTATACGTGAATAAGTCAAAATTATCTTTTGAAATGATATAAGCACTCGGTGGTTCAACTCCAAATCGAGCACCTGTAATCTTGTCTGCTTCTGACATGTGATTCAGTATACCGAACTCATACCAAATATCATTCAATGTAATCGGTTCGCGCGTATTGAACAGCTTATCTATAAGCTTCTTATTAATGCGCTCTATCTCATCCTCATTACTATACCACTGTACGTGAGAATATCCATCTTCACATAAGTATGAACCCGAAACCGGATGACCTACTATAGGTGCCTTAAGTGAATTATCAAGCTTACTATGAGCTTCTGAGATGGCTAAATCGGTCTTCTGAGCAATCTCTTTAGCCTTCTCTACACCCAATTCGTTGTTAACTGTGTTTTTCAGAGCCTTATAACCCGTTTCAAGTACAGAATATCCAGTACTCCATGCTGTTATAGACTCTAAATCGAGCTGTTTAGACTTACCGAAGCAATATAAAGTTAAACCTGCTGCTAATGTTGGTAATGCTGCTGCTTCGGCACCAATTATCAATTTGTCTTTTCTGGTGACTGCGCCTTTAGCCTCTTTCACCTCATCCACTTTTAGACCATACTTCTTGGTTGCAATGACCGTTGTAGCTATTGTAGCTAGTAATCCAACACATCCACCAGCAAACCAACGATTGGATGGCTGGTCAAAAAATTCAAACATCTTGTTCCTCCTTACCTGTGATGTTAAATGATCTAAGTAATCCTATCGAGAACATGCCTATTTTATTGAGCTCTACGATTACTTTCTTTGAAATATCACGTCGCTGTAAACCTGCTTCTGCATAATAGCGTACATCGAGCGTATAAAACATCTTGTCACCTTCAGTTATAGATGACACATAATTAATTTTGATCTTTTTAGGATCTACGTTGACGTGACTTATTATTGTTATCCAGTCCACTAAGTCTGACAAATCCTGGTCTGAATAATCTTTAATATCACGCTCAATTATTACACGTGCTGTATAAACCATGTTCCACCCCCATTATTTGTCCTACTGAGTGCGTTATAGCACGATCAACAGTGAAATACTCATCGCCGTAATCTACTAAATCATCAACAATGATGTTATCTATCAGATCTAAAAGCTCTGATACGACCTCTACGTCGAAGTCTGGATGGTCTTCCGTATAATATCTATGACCATTGAATTGCTCGAACTCATCATCGTACTCACCGTATACATCTGTTATGTAGTTCTCAATGCACCGTACAATATCATTCCCATCGTAAAATGTAGGAATCTTGCTAATAATATGCCTTCTAATGTTATCAAGCGCATAAATACGAATAGCTATACGTTCCACATCGTAAGGTGTTAGAATATTACGGTCAAGCTCTAACGATGTTGTATAATTTAGCTTGCTATCGTGAATATAATCAAGAATCTTCCTGATATTAGCCAATTATCTCACCTCCTATTAACATGTAATTTTGACAGGCTTTCCATCCATCTCGTATGTCCATGCTGGAGTAGGAGCAGGTACAGGAATAACATTGGTATATAGTATTTCACGAAGATCAACTTGACCATCCCGATAACCCCTCATATAGGCTTCCAGTTCACATGCTGTCATCTCTTTCATTTCTTCTTTAGAAATCATTTTCAAATCCTCCTTTACTCAAAAACTATAAGGGTCAAGCATTTCTGCTCAACCCTTAATGGTCATCTTAGCCTTCCAAACACTCGCTGGAGAGGCTTACTTGGAATGACCGGATCTTCTTCCGCCAATTCCAGTTCATAGCCCTTATCAATAAGAGCCTTTGTAGTGGCTTCATGTATTACTGCTGGTAACACCTTGCCACCCAATTCAACCGTCTGCTCAATTGCAAACTTCTTATTAGCTCTGTTACGAGCTGTACGGTCCTTTAATTCATTGACCGTGTCTTTGAGCATCTCTGCCCAAATACTAAGCTTCAGACTATTATTCGTAGCCTGAATATACTTACCGAGCCTTTCTACCTCGGCATTCAGGTTCTTCTTATTCACCTGTGTCAAGTATTCCTTTCGGATACTTACTAATTCGAGGACCTCGTCCTCATCGATCTCCTCACCATCCATCAATGCAATTATACATGTGTTGATGAGCTTTAATTTGGTTATTTTGTTTTTCTTCTGGAATAATTTCATGTTTTGTCCTCCTTTTCTGTTATTCCATATAAGTGACTTAAAATATCACGCAAAAGCAAAAGAGTCAGAAGTGATTAAACCCGCTCTTAAATATATTGTGTTTCGGGTGTCAACTTCTGACTGTATATATGTACCTTCCTTTTATTCCATATAAGGATGTAAAAATATTGCGCAAAAAGTTTAAGGGTCAAGCATTTCTGCTCAACCCTCTAGCGGTTACTTTCCTTTCTTAGCCCTGTGAATTGGATCTGCAGATACTACTCTGCAAATAGTTCCTGCACAAGTGCATATAGCCGCTAAAATGAAAAATATCGTGAACAAAGCCATTATTCTTTGTCCTCCTTTCTGCTATTGCTAGCTACTAAAATTGTGGCTGTCATACCGACAATTGCCACAACACTAAATAATATTGCTAAAACTTTCTTCATAAGAAATCTCCTTCTCCTATTTAAAGCATAGGTACTGTGTTATTTAGTTTTTGTTCCATATAGTAGTGTAAAAATATCACGCAAAAAAAAAAAAAGACCCTTAAAAATTATCACCTCCTTGAGGGTCTTTACTGGTTACCTTTAGTAACCGTATTCTTTATTCAGGCGAGTTATTGCTGACCTGAATTCGATGTCTTTGTGCATGAGTGTCAAAGCATCGCACTTATCCTTACAATAGTCTGCCATTCCTTTAAAACAAGATTCTATTGTTTCTATTAATTTTGACAGAAACTCAATGAAATGAGCATCTGTTACATTACGACTGGCGATAGACTTGCCGTCTGTCTTCACCCAGTCGCCATTCTTCATTTCGACCTTTACACCGACGCTTTTTATATCGTCACCGTCGTATATACGGTCAAACATCAAATTGCTTTTCTTTTCCATATCTGCTCGATATAGAAAATCAAATTCAAATACCTTTCCTGATTCCATCTGAACCAGTACAATGGTGTTCTGAATATCCTCGTTTTTTACTTTGTAATTCTTTCCCATAGCGTTTATCCTCCTTTTTCTTAGCTATGTTTGTTTACTTAGTTCCGTATAACGAGTGTAAAATATCACGCAAAAAACGAAAAGGACTTAACAAAATTGCTAAGTCCTCTAGCAGCAATATATCTATCCAAATAGGAAGAATAATAAACTTCCTGTATAGATAGCAAATAGTATTGCCACTATAATTATAAATTTCAAAATTATTCTTGCAATATTGTATAAAGTATTGCAAATAATTGTTAAAGCCTTCATATCTTACCTCCTTTCTGGCTTCTTAAATCTATGTATAATTGCCAAAGTGCTATTGGCAAGCATACTATTAAGGCTGGCCAATCCAGCCATCTAAATATTCCTACAATAAATTCTGCCATAATAAAAACCTCCCTTCAGAATTTATTCCATATAACGAGACTAAAATATCACGCAAAAAAAAAAAAAGACCCTTAAAATTTATCACCTCCTTGGGTCTTTGCGGTTACCTTTTTAATAACGATAACCGTATTCCTTATTCAAGTGCTGTAATGCTAACTTGAAATTTACATCTGCGAGTAAGACTGTCATAATGTCAGACTCGTTGTACGCATTGAAACCTTCTAAAAATATAGGCCTCATTGCCTCTGTTATTTTTGTTAGATACTCTAAAAAGCGAGCATCTGATACGTTGCGACTGGCAATTCTATTACCATCTGTTTTAATCCAGCCGCCATCATTTAACTCGACCTTTACGCCGATCCTTTTAATTTTGTTACCAGCTTCGATATTATCAATCATTATATCGAAGTGATCTCTAAAATCGTCTTGATTCTGATGATTCAATTCAAGTATCTTTCCTGATTCCATCTGAACCAGTACTGAAGTACTCTTAATATCATCATTTGTTACTTTTGTTTTCTTCTTCATAAGCTTTATCCTCCTTTTTGCTTATGCTTGTTTACTTTGCTCCATATAACGAATACAAAATATCACGCAAAAAAAAAAAAGACCCTTAAAAAATATCACCTCCTTGAGGGTCTTAAATCGATTAATACTGATAGCTGCTAACATAATCGTTATAGCTATCCATAATATTGTCAAGGACTCTATCTCCATAATAGTCGTCCTCATATTTACATTGTCCCGACAAATCAGGACCTGTGTATATGCCTTTCTCAAGCATATCACATTTGTTGTAAAATTTTATTGTGTTTTCCATATTTATATAGTTCATAAAAAACCTCTTTCTCCTATTTAATCCATAGGTGGAATAATTTTTACTTTGTTCTTATTGAAGAATCCTCCTTTTATTCTTCATAATACGCTGTAATAATTACACGCAAATATC
>Ga0326513_10000844_pt1 | contig 25670 bp, 20 predicted proteins | sample 2_2465_0518_D_FD_203654 | JGI IMG/M metagenome (GOLD analysis project Ga0326513, IMG submission 203654) | Bovine rumen microbial communities from UC Davis, California, United States - 2_2465_0518 | ecosystem: Host-associated > Mammals > Digestive system > Stomach > Rumen | place: USA... | reverse complement strand
AAGTGTGAGGATGAGACTATGGCAAAAGACAATGAAATCCGAGAATACTCACTTATGAGAGTAATACTAATCCTTATGGTTTTGTTTGGACATATCGTTATTCACCAATCATGGCACCCATTATACGGTGGCGTAAGATTTGACGACATGCTTCTCAGTGCTGGCTATCCAGACAGTCAAATTCACATTATTATGGTTCGAGTCGCACTATTTATATATCAATTCCACATGGCAGCTTTCCTCGCACTGTCAGGTGCGTTGTTCAGGTTAACTATCGGTCGATATCATAGCATTATTCAGTTGATCAAAAAGAAGGGACTGCGTTTATTGGTTCCATTCTTTCTTGTAACACTATTTTATGTTGCTCCTATTAAATACTTCACAGGCTGCTTTGTTCCGGGAGTATCTTTAAAAGTATCTATTCTTAATGGATTGTTACTCTTACGCGGTAATAATTACTTGTGGTATTTACCCGTTCTTTTTCTTGTGACAGTTCTTGTGTATTTATTGGAAAAGATCCATATACATCCGTATGTTAAGCTTTTAGTGGTGCTTCTTCTTCATGAAAGCCGTTTTTTGTTCCCAAGTCTGCTCTATATGACTTTTGAAGATCTCTTGTGGTTTTATTCCGGCTTTCTTTTCGAAGACTCAAGACCTGAAGCAAATCATTTTATAATGCGGCACAAATATTTTACCCTTATTGCATGGATCATCCTGCTACTGGCAAGAATCCTTACTGTAAATGGCAAATTGAGTTCTATACAGACAATGATTTACCATCTTACCGCTTTCACCGGTATGTTTGCGGTTTATTCCACTGCGGTGATTTTGTCATGCACAGCTAAAAGAGCCTCCCGTTTTATCTCGATGATATCGGCTAACGGTATGGGGATATACATTTACTCCGACCCATTGAACTATATAATAACCTATCAATTTGTAACAATGTTTGGTATTTGCGCATTGTCATCCAATAAAATGTCCGGGATCCTACTGCTTATTAAAATGTTCAGCACTTTATTTGTTCCAATTATCCTTTGCAAAGCACTGCGGAGACTGCACCTTCAGTTTTTAACATAGATGATGCAGTAGACGAGCTGAAAATGATGCCCGGGACAGATACTCTAATCGCTTCTATAGGTTTAATACTGCGTTCGTTCAGATTTATCACTTGCCTTTGAGAAGAACCAAAAACGCTTTTACCGCGCATGCCAGAATCAGCTGCAGCAGAATCGTGCCGATCATAAAAACAACATAGTCCGGATCAAACCTCCTCGCAACAAGGTTTCCGATTGCCGCCCCCAGCAGCACATGTATGACAATGATATAGACCGTGGCGCTCCCCAGATAGCCCAGAACTTTTGCAAGGAGAGGAATATGCCTGCCGATGTAGGAGGAAAGCTGATAAACCAGCAGCGTCCCCGATATCGCCCCCAGCACGACAAGGCCGTAGTTTCCGTAATTCCGGATGTCAATTTCCATGCTGCCGGCATAAATCATGTATGCCCATACCGGCGACAGGAGGAAGTAAACATAGTTCCTTTTTCTGATCTCTTCCAGTACATTCTTTTCCCGGCCGAGCCTCCCCAAATGATAAAAAACAAGGGAGTAGCACGCAATATCGATGCTCCAGGGCAGCCACCATCCCCGCTTGCCCAGGATCACACCAAGAGCCGATATAAGAACGACCGCAACCGTGAGCTGCTTTCTGTTTGCCGCAGCCGCGGCCAGGCAGGAGTATATAACCCTCGTGACAAAAAGCATCAGGATAAAATAAACCAGCCCCACGCTTTCTGCATGGGGGAACAGTTTCCGCGCACAGGACATGTCCAGCAGGTATTTTTTGAACCCGCCGGCAAAGTACACCGGATTCCACCTGGAACAATCCAAAAGGAAGACCCCGGCAACGAAGACCGCGTACGGGAGCAGAAAGGTCTTCGTCATTCTTTGAACCGTCGCGCCAACCGGGCGTTCTTCTTTGTAAAAGTAACCGGAGAAGATCACAAAGGCCATCATGTGGCAGGAGTTAATAATATCCCGCAGGGTCCTGTCGATCGCAAAATGGCCGATCAGCATGGCGCAGATGAAAATTCCCTTTGCGATGTCAACGGAAGGATCCCTTCGGCTTTCCGAAAGCTTCGCCGGATGTTCCGACGCTTTTTGAGATCGCATGCGTGTAGCCCATGTTTTCAGAACTTCAATGGCGGCTGCAATCACACAGGCAAAGAGAATATGGATTCCGATATATGCCCAGATCCGTGGGTTTCCCGCCAGGCCGGCTCTGTCCAGAACACGATGAAACCAGCCGTCCATTGTTTCCAGCGCATACAGGTGCACGCACATCACGGTAAGGCTGATCCGCCCGATATAGGACAGCACGATTCCTTTTTTGTTTCCTTTTGAGATCAGATAGATCAACAGGCAGCCGGACAGACCGACGGGAACGGAAAAGAACAGGTCGTTCAGGTCTGCCGCCACAAAGCCGATGTTGCAGTACCCGAAAGCGATTCCCAACAGCAGGCAGATCTGCGCCGCCAAATAATGATACCACCGCAGTCTGGAAAGGACACCATGCTTTCTGATCCAATATCCGATCCAGAGGAAGAAGGATGCCAGCATCCCGGACTGGATGCTGAAGGGCAGCCAGAGAAATCGGGCCGTAAGATACGCCGCAAGACCAATGCCGGCCGTCCAGAGTCCCGGTATTCTGTCATTCTCTGTCCGGTTCAGTAGAAACTGAACAATCAGCTGCGCAAAAAACAACGCCGGCAGAAACCAGATCGCCCCGATCCTTGTACCAATCTCGACCGGTCCGAAGCTTGTGATCGCCCCGGAGGCAAAAAAGCTTCGGACCAGATTTTTCCCGATGAGATTCGTGATTGTAAGGATCGAGGCGTCATGATTCAGCACATAGCTGTTGACAAGATCCGTAAGCGTAACCGCAGCGCAGGTATAGAAATACGGGACCATCAGGCGGGAAAACCTTGCGGCCACATAGTCGCGCGTAAGTTCTTTCTTTTTCAGGGTATAGCCGCTGAGCAGGAAAAACATCGCAAGATGAATGCTGTAGACAAACTGAAAGCTGATGACGCCCGTCAGTCCCCCGCTCACATGCCCAAGAATAACCAGCAGCATTGCCAGCCCCTTGGCATTGTCAATCCATTTTACTCTGTTCTCCGGCATAATTTTCCTCTTTGTGCTGTGGTCAGTCTTTTCCTGTCAAATCCCCATGAAAACGTCTCAGTCAAGGTACTGCATAGGTTACACCTTCAGTTTTTATATCGTTGAATATTTCATCGCTCTTTGAGCCAAAGGTGGGGCAATGATTGAGAAATATTTGTTCAGAGTTCTCTCTTTTTGTTCTTCCCCGCTCTTCTAATTTCCTCTATTGGACTATTCACCAAATCAATCCAGGAAAGAAGTGTTTCTTCCCTTAAGACCGCGAGACCACGTATTTTCCCGCCACTATTATTCTGCAATATGTATTTGCCACTGGCTACATCAAACGAGCCATGTGCAAATGCATTTCTAATGCAATAGAAATATCCTTCAGTAACCGAAGTATTATCATTACGTTGGATTATTATGTATTCGTTGAACTCCGGAGCAGTCACTTCCTGCTCTGTAACAATGAGCTTTGCATCCGTTAATCTTGTCATTGCAGCACGGAGAGAATTCAATTTGGGTCCGTCCAATCCTCTGTCGGCAAAAGTAAGTCCTCGTTGTGAAACTCGTTTGAAAATATATTTGTACTTTGCCTGTGGATCATCCGGGTCCCTTTCTGCCTTTGTTATTCGTCTCCTTGTACGAACCGGACATTCAAACAAGTAAAAACTGATTATTCGTTGAAAATTTGGGTCAAATACAGGTATCACCGACATAGAAACTCACTCCTTTATGTGACTTAATCTGGTGCCGCCCCAGTCCCCGGAGTTTTTCAAATCTTGTTTTTCCGAGGGAGTGATGCTTTGTTGTGTACTATTCTTCTCGCGTTAAAATGCAAAAAGGGGTGGCACCGGCATGGCACCACTCCCTCGCAAAACCTCATACGTTACTCGAGTTGCTCTCCAGCATTGCTCTATCCTCCGTATGAGTAAACGCAAGAGTATCTAATGATAAGCAGTGGTGTATGGCCACCAGTAACTCCCGCTTTCCAACCTCTAATACAGCAACAGAAAACCATTGCTGTCCAAGTACAGCCCTTTGCTCCGGTCTATTCTTCTTCCCCCCCTGAACAGAACCAAGGCATCCAGCTCAAACTGAGTCTGTACGATTCTGGCAAGTCAATCGATCCCTCTGCGAAGATCTGTATAGCCACAGGCCAGATAAACCTTTCCAGGTTTGAAGTCCTTCAGCATTGCTTCAATGCTCTGCAAAGCCTGACCAGTGTTTCCTCATCTGCCCCACTGTAAATATCCGCATCGACTCCATAACAATGTAAGGTAGCGGTTATTTCTGCAGTATTGTTTATGTTCCCGCTGATTTCATAGAAGGTAGAGGACGCTTCATCGCGGGAATGATTCTGTAGTTTGCTCAGCTTCCTGTGCCAGTAGTAATAGGTCTTGTCTGAAATTCCTTGCTTTTCGCACCATGCAGCAACGGTCATTCCGCTTCTTCGGCATTCGCTGAACCGCTCCTGCCACAGTTCCAGATTCGCTGGATTTCTGACGATAACCATTTCGTTTCCCATACTGTCCCCCAATCCCTAACTGGCCCTAGCTAGTGACAGTTAGGTTCTAAAGTCTATATGGGGTTACTCTATTACTTCTTTGGCGATTTGTATACTCGCTGACTTATTTGACGTTTACCAAAAATTCAAGAAGCATTCCTGTAATTCGTAAACGGCGTCAATTAAATAAGACGAACCTCGCAGTACAATTGGGTTGCATCTTGCTGGATGTACAACTCAATCGAAACCGGAGGTTCACCATGAATTATACACAGAACGAGAAGATTGCGCAAGTCACAGAAAAGACTTTAATCATCGGCATCGATATAGGTAGTGAAAGCCACTACGCAAGAGCATTCAATTGGCGAGGTCAGGAGCTTGGCAAGAAGGTATTCCATTTCAATGACGATATGCTGGGATACCAGGCATTTGGCCAATGGATCTCCGGGCTGAAAGACAGTCTGTCGGCAGAGAAAGTAATTGTAGGCTGTGAGCCAACCGGGCATTACTGGTTTAATGTTGCACAGTATGTCAAAGAAGCGGGAATGACGCTGGTACTGGTTAACCCATACCATGTGAAGCAGATCAAGGAACTGGATGACAACAGTCCAAAGAAGACGGATTTCAAAGACCCGAAGACGATTGCAAAGCTTGTTGTAGACGGGCGGTACTCCATACCGTATATCCCGGAAGAAATCTATGCAGAGCTTCGGTTGGCGGTCTCAAGCCGGGACCGGATCGTTAAGGAACTGAATGCCTTAACGAACCAGATCAAACGCTGGCTAAAGATATATTTCCCAGAATACCTAAAGGTATATAAGGTATTCTCGGCGGAAAGCGGATTGCTGCTCTTGGAGCATTCTCCGCTGCCAAAGGGAATCCTTGAACTCGGTGCGGAAGGCATCAACCAAATCTGGCGGGAGCACAAGCTCCGTGCGGTTGGAATGAAGAGGGCAACGACCCTGGTAGAATCCGCACGGAAAAGCGTCGGAATTGATGGAGGTGTCTGTGTAGAGATGGAGCTTCAGCTGTTGCTGGCGGATTATCGAATGAAGCAGGAACAGTTGAAGAATGTGACGGAGGTGCTGGAAGCGGAGACACTGAAGGTGCCGAATGTCGAAGAGCTCCTTGCTATCAAGGGCATAGGGCTTCTTACAGTGGCAGGATTTCTCGCAGAAGTCGGTGAGATTGGACGTTTTGACTCACCGAAACAGATCCAGAAACTGGCCGGGCTGGAATTGAAAGAGAACAGCTCCGGCAAGCATAAGGGACAGACTTCCATCAGCAAACGCGGACGGAAGAAGCTGAGGAGAATCCTCTTTCAGGCGGTGCTGCCGCTACTTCGGAGCAATGCTGAATTCGCGGACGTGTATGAGTATTACACGACCAGGCAGAACAATCCTCTGAAAGGCAAGCAGGCCGTCATAGCGGTTGGGTGTAAACTGATTCGTATCTTCTATGTGATTTTGACCAAGGGTATGGATTACGATGCGAACAGGATGCGTTCGGACATTATCCAACCGCAGAATCTGCCGCAGGCAGCCTGAGACAACCAAAGTACTGCGTTCGGGAAAGCGTCCGTCATTTCAATGACGCCGGATTGCAGGAATGCACATCAAGAACAATTGGAGCCGGTTAGCCGTCAAGAATCACTCCATGGGGCATGACCCTGGTAGAAAGCATTAACGGCACCATCTGTGGACAGGCAGAACGAAGGAATTGAGGACTCCGCCAGTGAGTGGATGATCCTGTTGGACATGAGAGGTCTGCTGCCGCGGGATGAGTGGGGAATCAGATTGGCCGTCATAGAGATTGAAGACGTTGCCTTTGCTGTACTCTTTTTCACCTAAAGTCCGCACAAATCTACCGGATTTGATGCAAGAGGACGTCCACAGGCTCTGATTGCGCTTGAGAAATTCAAGGAAAACGTTCTGGAAAGGGACGGTTTTCGACCGGTTCTGTTCAAATTGAACAGAAATAAATGGAGAGTTAAGGATCATGCGAGCTTATTTTGAAAAATGAGTTTCACGGATTCAGGTTATCATTATTCCTCGTTCTCCCACAATCCCATGTGGTACAACGTCCGGCGTATCGTGTAGCCAAGTCCATGGTCCCTGAAGCATCGCACACCGCCGCGGACTTTTCGCGGCAACCAGGTAACTGCGCGCCCGATGCGAAAAGAGACAGAATTGTGTACGCAGTCCAAATCATATTGGAGCGTGTCGGCTCGCCCTTTCTGTTCCTCAAGATGACGCTGGAAATCATCTACCTCTCCCTGCGTACTCTTATTTTCGTGTGAAACATCCGGGATTAATCCTATCTGTCTGCACAGATACAAGTAATTGTCCTGATTGTAGTAATATTGCGCCGGATAAAACCCGAGGCCTAGTTCTTTTTCCCCTACCTGCTTCAGTTTTTCCAATACGGCCTGAAACCCCTCTTCTGTTTTCATAGATCTAAGATTATACGCGAACCGGTTCACACCCTCGTTCACGAAGCTTTGTTTAACGACTTCAAACATCCCTTCTTCTTTTAGCCTCACTTTCAGCAATTCTACCGCATCCCAAAAAATAAGAGGCGTTTTATCCTTCTGATGCTCCAAGCTGGTCTGTACTTCCCGGATAAAGTAGAGAGGTCTCCGGATCACCGCGATCCGGTCCGCTTTTGCAATTCCCAGATGGATAAAATAGAAATCCTCCGATTTACAGATTTCCAGAAACTGAAGGTTATTCTCTGTGATGAAGGATCTATTAAAACACTTCCCACCTGGTCCGCCGACAGTAAAATTGAAAATAAATGGATAAATCTCTTTGGCAGAAAATGTGTCCGAGGAAGGTGTGTATACCTCGTTCAACCAGTTATGCGTCACATGAGCACTATGAGGATCATCGGAGAATATCGCCGTCTTAGCCACCACAACATCCGCAGCTGTACGGATGGCCGTGTTGTAATATGTTTCCAGCGCGTCTTCTGACAAAATGTCATCCGCATCCAGGAAAACAATATATTCTCCCCGTGCTGCCGCGATTGCTCTATTTCGCGCTACGCCGGCGCCTCGGTTTTCCTGCTGAAGTATCTGCAACCTCGGTTCTTTTTGACTTCGTTGGTTCAGAATCTCACCACTTTTGTCGGTAGATCCGTCATCAACACAGATTACTTCTAATCTTGCTAGAGTTTGTGTAAAAACACTATCCAATGTGTCACAGATATACTTCTCCGCATTAAAAACCGGGATCACAACAGAGAGGAGCGGATTTTTTACGCCAGGATGTTTACCTTTCTGTAAATTGACTAGTGCCGTATCAGCTTTTTGAATACGGATATTCTCAATCTTCTCGGAGTGAATGATCGTATGCAAACTAGTTCTCTCCAACGCTGTCTTCCGATATGGAGATAGCAGGAAATAGGAGTACCACACATCCGCATAGTGAGTATCATAGTACTGCCAGGGCTTATCTGAAGACGCAAAATGTACAATATCCGCATCTCTCAAATAGTCATATTTATCCTCCACCTGCGGCAAACCATAATAGGCAGACAGATCCTCCACTGTTTTATTCCGCCAGTTGGTTAGCGTCATATTGTAGCTGAAGTTCAGATATCGGACTCTATCTCCAAATACAACATTAAGTGTGTCTTGATCCATGTAATAGTTGACGCCGTGTAATCTGTAATCGATCAGTTTTTCTGTAATCCCATCTCTGCGCATTTGCTCCAGATTCAGTAGCATAACACCAGAATTGAAGTATGCATCCAGCCGGATACCCAACCGTTCCCACACATTCCCTTTAAACGTTAGTGCGTGATAATCTGGAATCACTCCGGCATAAATACCGTTGATATCAGAAAAGTAAAACTCCTCAAGACTGCTTTGGATAATGACATCCCCATCAATGTACAGTGCTTTCTTCAGCGAAGGAAACATATCTGCCAAAGAAAATTTGAATGTAGCCGTAATCGAGACAGGGAATCCTTCCTTGACAAACTTTTCGTGAATTGCCGTTGTGGTCACATGCTGCAGGTCAATGCTGAAATTCTCATCCTCCATCGATAGTAGTCTGTAACTTTCGTCCTTCGCGACCTGATTGCAGACAACATGGATGCGGTAGTTACGGTTCGGGTTTCGGTTCAAATAAAGTGATTGAATTGCCACACAGGTAGGTAATAGGAAGTTTTGATCCGTAATAAAGATAATCTCCAAAGGTTCCTGCTGTGCCATGCTTTTCATAAATTCCTCCAAACTATCGAATGTAGACCTGAGTAACTCTAATCACACTCATTAATTCTTTGCACATATATTTCAGAAATCGAGCATCTGAGGTATTGTAACAAAAGTAACACCTATTAGCAAATACAACTCGATATCCTTCTATCTTGGTATTGTGGCGTCTCCGTTCATTGTCATACCAAGCCACCAGTTAGGAAAAAAGATTTTCTAAGAAATTTCACGGTTCTTAACATGTCAGAGCTGTTTACCGTAGAGCCCTTTTCATAACCTACAGTATCCTCTCTGGAATTGGGTTTTTAGGGGGCAGGATTAATGCGTCTCCCATTTCCACGTTCCATTGAGCAGGCTCAAATTTGCCGGTTCCATCCATTGGTGTAAATGTCATTTCACCCATATACAGTTTTCCATCCACATCAAAGAAATCAACTCGAACGAATGCAAAATCCTGACTGAGAAGCTCAGCAAATTCTTTCATTTTTTCAAATGTTTTTGGCTTTTCCCTCAACAGTTCCCCGCCATCAGGCCAAGTACATTTTAGAGGTAGCTGATTCCATTCCATGTCATACACAGATCTCAGATGATTCGGCGTACCGCTGAAAATATCAACCCAGACCTGCGTTGGTTTTCCATTGAAGCAATAGAACCGATAGTCCTTCAGTCCTTCGACATTTTCAATATATTGTTCCGCAATGATCTTTGGCGGAATATTCATGTAATGGAGCTCAAGGCCATAAAAGGCGAAATTGGTATGCAGCCATAAGTTAAACTTCTTTCTGGCGTCTTCCCTGTCAAATTGCGACTTGTCTTTGACGATGATATTCCATCCTGACCCGTGATTGGCTTTCAGTGCAAAACGGTCGGGAAATTCATCGAAGTTTATATCATCAAATCTATCCCATACACCAAGCAGTGGGACCAGATACTCTTCGCCGATTTTTTCTTTGACCCAGTCCCGTACCAAATATTTGTCCGCTAATCTCGTCTTGAGTTCAGTGGAATCATATAGCTTCATCCACTGTATTTTTTCATTGAACGTCCTTGGATTAGTCAGATTCAGGATTTCACCTGTTTTCTGATAGTACCATTTGCATAGCTCTTCTGGATATCGCTCCTCCGGGATGCTGCTGAGATAAACATTATTCTGCGTCCAATGCCCCGGGCCATAGTTATCCCATGATGAATTCCAAACCTCTGTACCGACCTTGCCCAGTTCATCGCGTAGGACTTTGTTTTCTTTGCGGATAATAGGCAACTCGTTCGACAGGCTTTTGCTCTCTTCGCGAATGCTCGTGAGCGTTGTCGACATGCCTATGTTCTCTTCTCGAATGCTCGCCAGCTCTTTCGACAGGCCTTTGTTTTCCTCCCGAATGCTTGCCAGCTCTTTTGACAAGACTTTGTTTTCCTCCCGAATGCTCGCCAGCTCTTTTGACAAGACTTTGTTTTCCTCCCGAATGCTCGCCAGCTCTTTTGACAAGACTTTGTTTTCCTCCCGAATGCTCGCCAGCTCTTTTGACAGGTCTTTGTTTTCCTCTTGAATTCTTGTCAACGCTTCCTGGATGGCAAAAAGATGGCCTCTCAGGTCATTCATTTCCCGCATAAAGCTCTTTGTCGGAGGCGGGAAAATATGTTTGAGGATATTCTTAATTGCTTGAAAAACAGACATTATATACTCCCTCAGTACCAGTTATCTCATGTTGTTTGTTTATATGGCCAGTTTCCCGTCCAGGAACTGTTGGTAGCGATCGCAGATTTCCTTGACATCCGTCCCGAAATCGATTTGTTTTCCCCTGTGCAGCCACAGGACCTTCGTACACATATCACGTACCTGCCCAAGTGAATGGGAAACAAGGATCGTTGTCGCACCGCCCTTGATGATCTCGCGCATCTTTTCCTCGCTCTTTTTGCGAAATGCCCCGTCGCCGACGGAGAGCACTTCGTCCAGGATCAGGATATCCGGTCTTACAAGACAGGCGATGGAAAAGGCCAGGCGGGATTTCATACCGGAGGAGAGCTGCTTGAAAGGCCGATCCTCAAAGTCCCTGAGTTCTGCAAAGTCGATGATCTGTTCATAGGTTTCGTCCATAAATTTCCGCGTATAGCCCAGCATTGCACCGCGGAGATAGGCGTTTTCCCGGACGGTCAGATCGCCATCAAAACCGCTGCCGAGTTCGAGAAGGGCCGCAATTGTGCCCTCGCGGTAGATTTCTCCCTCAGTCGGAACCATAATGCCGGAAACCGCCTTCAGCAGGGTTGACTTTCCCGCACCGTTGGAGCCGATAATGCCCAGCATCTCGCCGCGCTCCAGCGTGAAACTCACATCCCGGTCGGCCCAGAACTCCGTAACATGATAGTTCCCTTTGAGCCTGCGCATACAATATTCCTTGAGCCCAATATCCTTGAAGTCCCCCGTAATGTAGCGGATGGACACGTTTTTTGCTTCCAGAATGCTCATCTCGCCACCTCACACATAATACAGGAACTGATGGTTGTATTTTTTATAAACCCAGCAGCCGATTCCAAACACAACAATCGCATCCGCCGCTATGAGAAGATGATACTGTAGAGACGGAACAGATGCCTCAATCACAATCAGGCGGAAATAACGGATAAACAAGTACACAGGATTCGCAAGGAAGAGTCGCTGGATCTGAGGACTGAAAGTGTCGATCGTATAAAAGATCGCAGACATGTACATCAGCAGTTGGGTAAACACGCTCCACAGGTACTGGATATCTCGGAAAAAGACAAACAAAGCCGAGAGGATCATTCCGACCCCGACATTGAACAGGACCATGAAGCAGATCGGGTACAGCAGGCAGAGAAAGCGCCATGTAAACGTGATATGGTCCAGGATGCAGAAGATAAAGAACACCCCGAGCGTCAGGCCGAAGTTGATCAGGCACTGGACATTTTTGGAAAACAGGAACAGGTACTTCGGCACATTGACCTTGGTGAAGATATGTGCATTGCCCATCAGGGAAGTCATTCCCTGGTTGGTCGAATCACTGAAAAAAGAAAAGATCAGGTTGCCGCAGAAAAGATAGGTTGTATAGTGCGGTGTACTTCTGCCGAAGAAATTGGTGAAAACCAACCGCATGATCAGAAGCGTCAGCAGCGGAGACAGAATGCTCCACGCCATGCCCAGCACCGTGCGCTTGTATTTTGCTTTGAAATCGCGTTTGACCAGCTCTTCAAAGAGGAACTGGTACGTTTTTAGTTTTTGTATCATGCTATTTCTTTCTCTCGATCTTTATTGGAAGTAATCTATTCAAGATTAAGCATCGACAGGGTTTTTTTGATAAATCTGTATCTCCGACTGCCCTGGGGAAGAACACGTTTTACTGTTGCGCGAAGTCCGGTTCCTTCCTTTACAAGCTTTTTTGTTATATTTCTGGGTTTATGTGCCATTTTCAACTGGGTTTTCAAAGCATGTCCCTGGCAGAATTGAAACTGAGGTGTCTGTGCGGCGATGCTCCAATACGGCTCGGAGAGTTCTGCGAAGCTTCCTTCAAATGGGTCATTCCTCATGTATTCAATTACTCCGGGATTTTTCCGCGCCTTGATCAGACTCTGGTAGTTTTCCCGCGGAGCATAGGGAAGCACTTCTGCCAGGTAGGGATTGGATTCTAACCATACATCCCACTTTTGGTCGGCCTGCTGGAAATGCCCTTCGAAAGCAACATTCAGGATTTCCTCTTCCTGTCTGAGCCCCCCCTGCGTATTGAGGCAAAAATCAATCATTCTCTTGGCAGGTACTTTTTTCCTGTAGGCATCCAGATTAATCTTCGCCGTTGACATCGCGTAATACTCGAAGGGATCGTGCATCTGCTGCTGCATGTAGTTAAAGTCTCTTTCCGGATAAATATAATTGATTCGCGCAAGCATATGCATGTTCTTCGCTGCCGCAATGATTTTTCCCTCTTCCAGGTGCTCTTTCCAGAGTTCAGCCGGGTCACTTTCAACCAGCATGCGTTCCCTGATCACAAGAATCTCTCCGAACTGGTCCAGATAATACGGCAAAAAAGGCAGCACCGGCACGACAATGTCCAGGTCATCATTGGTTTTTTCCGCAAATGCCGAATAACGCTCGCCGTATCGTTCCGCAAAGGTCCTTCTCAGGGAATTGCCATTCAGGAATTGAACACGAATATTTGGCATGTCTTCTGCCATCGCTGCGAATGCCTTTTGGCAAGCGCCGCTCATATCCGTATGGCAGATGATGGCTCTGTATTTCTGCGCCGGGTTCACGGTCAGAAGAAACGACTTCCATGTTACCGCAAACAATTCCGGCTGATCCAGGGTCTGATAAAACAGAATCGGAATTTCTTCCTTCTCCGGTCTGTATTTATTTCTGTCATCTTCCGTATCATTAAAATATACAAGCGGGACCCGCTTCACTTTATAGTGCTTTTTCTCCAGATGGTACATGTATCCGCTGGAGATGATTTCGCCCATATAGCCGTAGATTCTAGAAAGCTGTGTGCAGTAGCGGGAGATATCCACATATTGTTCGAGTTTTTCAAGAACATCAAACTCGATCCTGCAAAGTTCCCGGAAAAGCTCCCTTTTCATGACGAAGCAGTTGTACCCTGAGAAAGCACCACCGTTCAAATACTCCCGCGTATCCTTTCCCACCTCCGGGGCAACCCGCTCGAGTATGTCGAGCATTCTGTCCAGGTCTTCGGTCATGATCAGTGCCCTGTTGTGAGCGGTCCAGTGTTTGTACGCTGTCGGCTGCTTGCCGCGTGGCGTATATACCTTTGAGATATCCTGCTGGAAGCCGGTCACGACATCGTTTTGCTCAATGATTCTTCGCATGGTTACCGCATCTTCCAAGCCGAAACGGGCCAGATTGAAATCGTCGATTGCTTCCGCCTGGATCTGGCTCCGTTCATTGTAAACCGCATTCTTCGGCTCAGTAAAACAGAGGAAGCGTCTGTAGTGACAGAGTCCGTAATAATCGGCTTCCACATTCTTCCATTCCCAGTACTGAGCCGTCAGCTCACAGTATTCCGGATTTTTGAGGCTGATATTCTCTCCCTCATCATCATGGGCCATGTCCATCCGCTTCCTGGCGTTTGCCGAGTTGACCTGCACCGGAACCAGAAGGGGGTTTTCCGGAAGCCGGGATGGTTTATGGCACGCAACTGCAATATGAATTTTTGCTTCGTTGTTTTTCATAGTTTTACATCCTGATTAAGTAACATTATAGTCCCCAGTGAATCAAAGGGTAATCTCGTGAACGTCGGTTTTCCAAAATTCCCAGTACAGGTTAAGTATTACGCTCTCTGCTGTCGCGAATCTTTCGTGGAATAAAGGTTGCAGCGCGGCCAAGCCGGAAAGAGACCGAATTGTTCAAGGAATCCATATCATATTGTAATGCCGTTTTCTCTTCCTGCAATTTTGCAATCTCTTTCTTCAAATCGGCAATCTCGGCTTTATACTGATACACCGAGCCGCCTTCCGGGAACATCTCGGCATACTCCCCATACAGAACTTTGCAGATGTCCATGTATTCCGTTTGGAAGTCGAAATACACCTCGTTTTTTCCTGTAATGCCAAGTTCGCTGAGCCATGTGTGTTTTAAAAGATAAAACAGCACTTCCTGCATCGGCCAGGAAATCGTACTCAAATTCCATAGCGTGAACCATACGCTGTAGTTGACGAAGGCCCGCTCATAGCGGTCGAAAAGTTTCTCCCTTTGAAGGCCGTCGCGCAGTGCGATCAGTGCCTTATAAAAGCAGTCCCAGCTTTTGTCCCGCGTGGCTTCCAGCGAAGTCGCCAATTGAATCCGGTGGTGTGCGAATAGCTCGTCCATGGTGACGATCCGCTGTGACTTCGCCAGGGCAAAATAGGTAAAATACAGATCGTTTGTAGTGCGCTGCTCCTGAAAACGAAGCCCATTTTCCTGTATGTATTGTCTGGAAAAGAGCTTGTCCCAGGCCCAGCCCACAAAGGTGAAAAACAGGTTCCCTTTTACAGCTGTCCCTGGGAAGGGTTGTATTTCCGGAATATTGGCCGCTTCGATGGAGTTCCACCGGTCGGTATAGCGGTCTTCTTCGGTGATGTAGTTGTTGCAGCGAAAGACCAGGATCTCCGCATCGCTGCTTTTTGCGCGTGCGTAGGCCTGCTCCAGCATTTCCGGATCAAAGAAATCATCCGCATCCAGGAAGGAAAGATACTCCCCCTTGGCGAGATCGAGGCCCCGGTTGCGGGCTGCGCCTGCATTGACATTTGCCTGTGTCAGGACCTGAATGCGCGGATCCCGTGCCCTGTACTCGCGAAGGATCTCAAGGGAACTGTCCGTAGATCCGTCATCCACGCAGATTATTTCAATATCCCGTAGGGTCTGACGGACCACACTGTCCAGGCACTGGCGCAGGTACGGTGCGGCGTTGTATACCGGGATGATGACAGATACCGGCAGCGTATTCATCTGTGTCTGTCCCTCTTTTCTTAAAGATTACTGTTCGGATCCCAGATCTTACAGTTCCGTCTCCGCTTTCTTCAGCGCCGCGGCAATCACGGCATCCATGTCATAGTACTTATACTCTCCCAAGCGTCCACCGAAAATGACCTTTTCCTCTGCCTTTCCGAGCTCTTTATACGCTGAATAGAGCGCGGTATTCTTCTCATCGTTGACGGGGTAATATGGCTCGTCTCCCGGTTTCCACTCGCTGGAATATTCCCGGCTGATCACGGTTTTCGGAAGTTCGTTCCCATGCGCGTCCCGTCCGAATTCAAACCACTTGTGCTCAATGATGCGTGTCCAGGGTGTCTCCCGGTCCGTATAGTTCACCGCCGCGTTCCCCTGGAAGTTCGGCATGTCCAGCACTTCCGTCTCGAAACGGACGCTTCGGTACTCCAGCGTTCCAAGGCGATAGTCAAAATACGCGTCAATCGGTCCGGTATACAGCACCCGGCTGGCCAGCTGATCCAACTCTTCCTTGTTCTTCAGATAATCCACACCCAGACGGACTTCGATTCCGTCAAGCATATTGGCAACCATTTTGGTATACCCGCCGATCGGAATGCCCTGATATAGGGCGTTGAAATAATTGTTGTCGAAGGTCAGGCGCACAGGAAGCCGCCGGATGATGAAGCTTGGCAGCTCCGTGCAGGGGCGGCCCCACTGCTTTTCCGTATAGCCCTTAATGAGCTTCTCATAGATGTCTCTGCCCACCAGGCTGATGGCCTGTTCCTCCAGGTTTTTCGGTTCAGTGATGCCCGCTTCCCGACGCTGTGCTTCGATCTTTGCGGCCGCTTCTTCCGGTGTTACAACACCCCACATTTTGTTGAACGTGTACATGTTGAACGGCAGGCTGTAGAGTTCTCCGTGATAATTTGCAACCGGACTGTTGGTAAAGCGGTTGAATTCCGCGAAGCGCTGAACATAGTTCCAGACCACGCGGTCGTTGGTGTGGAAGATATGCGCGCCGTAGCGATGGACCTGGATTCCTTCCACATTCTCTGTGTATACATTGCCGGCGATCTGTTCCCGGCGGTCGATAACGAGGCAGCGCTTCCCCTTTTCCTTCATCTCATGGGCAAATACTGCACCGTACAGTCCTGCTCCAACAATGAGATAGTCGTACTTCATTTTGTTTCCTTTCCCTTACTTCTTAACATGTAGATGAACAAGTGTTCGGTTGACCGTATATTTCAGTCCGTGCTCCTGATAGCATTGAATCCCGCCCCGGAGCTTTTTTACCACCTTGCCGCCGGTGCCGGTCTTTTTGTTCTTTTCCAGGTATCTAAGCCGATTCTCGATTTCGATCTGTCTGTCACCGCAGAGCGCAATCGGGAACGGCAGGGCAAGAAACGACGTATATACATCCCGGATTCGAGGGATCATATCCCGGATTTCTTCCCGCTGAGAGGCAAAGGCAAGATGCACCATGGGAACCGCAAGATTGGCATAGATTTTCTTCCCGTTCAGCATACAGTATACATGGAACATATGCTCGTCATCACCGCCGCCGTTATAGACCTCGTCCCAGAGCTTTTTTTCAAACATCATGCAGTTGATGGAATAGCGCTTTCGGGAATCAATCTCCTCAACGGCAAGGTCGCGGGTGCGCTCGATATAATGCTCCGGCTGCATCGTGGTTTTTTCATGGATCCAGCGGCCCAGGTACGGCAGCTGCCAGACGGTTCCGAATCCGCCGTCATAGATGGTCTCCTTCGGGACGATACGGTAAGGGTTGTAACTGTCGTCCGGCGCACATCCGACCAGGTGGCGTCTGGCCAGGCGCGTAAAGTACTCATCCGAAAGCTCCTCGTAGGAATCAACAAGCTTTTTGAATCCGTAGGGATTGTTGTTGACCAGCGAGGTAACATAGGCAAGGCTCTCGCCCTCCTGCTCGGAGGCCTGAATATAGGTGTCGATCAGCTTATCCACCCAGTCCGGCGTCAGCACCATGACATCGTCATCAAGCTTGATGATATACCTGTACTTTGAAAACAGCTCTTCGTGAAACAGCTGCTTGATCGCCGCATACGGCTTCTGCGGCAGAATGTCCGTGATGACCTTGATTGTCTCTGGGAAGAGGCTCTGATACCGTTTTCCGACCGAGCAAGTCCGATCTGTGTCATAGGTTCCGCGGCCGTTTTGAAGAATATAAATCGGAACGCCCGCACCCACCGTGAATTTCGCGTGGCTGGCAAGCGCCAGCTCCAGGCTCTCATAATCCGCATATGCCAGAACAACGATTGCTGTCTGTGCTTTTACACTTTCCCGTGTCAGGCAATTTGATTTCATCTGCTCTCACCCTTATCATTCAAGAAATGTCACGCCCGCATGCAGCACCTTCTCCTGCGGGAGCATCGTTGTAAAATAAAACCCATAGAGGATCTCTGCAAGATAGCCCATCGTCCGCTTCCCGTTTGTCGTATACAAAGACACATCAATCAGCGGATCGACCGCAAACAGGAGGTCAAACAGCCACTGGCAATACGCGCTGAAAATCCCCGGCTTTGTTATAAAAACCTGATACATCAGTTTGTTGGGAGAATTCAGGTATTCCTTCAGCTTTCCCGACAGTTCCGGATATTTCTCACAAAAGACATCTTCGAGAAGAAAGACATCCGGGATATGAACCCCCGGGATCTTTTCCATATAATCTTCATAAACCGAATGGACATTCATTCTTTCAAGCGAGGTCCTGTACGGCACAATGCAGTCATACTGCCGAAGAAGCTCAAGAATCCGCTCTTCCGTAATCCCTGCCGCAGCGCAGATGTCGCTGCTCTTTTTCATATGAAGGCACTTGTATACTTTTTTCTCTCTGTCCTCTGGTGCCCGCTCATACAGGTCGTTCAGAATCAGCTGCCTTCTGTACTGGAACACCCCAACATAGTCAAGCTTGCCGTAGTCATAGTTTTTCCAGAACCAGTACAGTCCCGTGCATTCGCTGTATTCTCTGTTGCGTCCGGAAATGTTGTCCCCCGTGTCGTCCCCGACCAGATTGTCTGAAAGCCACTGTTTTTCCGCATCATTGATGTTTCCGTCTTTCGTCAGTGCGGCAGAGGCTCTCCCCACGTGGATCGGCAGGATATGATCTCCGTCCAGAATCGGATATTTCTTATGATAGGTAACCAGTATTTTTCCCTTTGATTCTCTCATGATCCTATTCCCGTACTTCTATTTTCTCAATCTCCGGTCGGAACGCCATGCCGCTGAGCATGCTCCTCAACAGCACCCGAATGCGTTTTCCCTTCCGGTCCGGTGCCTTCACAAGAATTCTGCAGAAGTTCAGCCCGCACTTTGCCAGATAGTAGCAGATGCCCCGGACTCCCTCCTGCCGATAGGTGAATGCCTCATTGCGGTAGGCATAATAATAGCGGTCAATCCGCTCGGGATCAATTGCGATGCTGCTGCCGCCGTTGTCTTTCATGGCATGGATGACCCGGCTCTCTCCGGCGACATAAGAGGCTTTTTTCCCGCGGACCGCAATACGGCGGGTATACTCGACATCATCGCCCCAGATGAAGAACTCCTTGATGGGCAGGCCGAATGCACGGACCATCTCGGCACGCAGAAAAAGGGATACAAAAGTCGCCTGTACCGCCTGGATGAGTCCCTCTTCCGTGAAGGAAGGGGAATCCTGGCCGCCCTTCTTCAGCTTTTGCCGGTTCATTCTGCACTCCGAACCGTCCGTCCACAGCGCTCTGCTGGATAACCAGCCGTAGTTTCCGTCCAGCAGCCGGTCCGCCTTCAGAAGCTTTTCCAGGGCCTCTGGTTCCGGCAGGCAGTCATCGTCCATCAGCCAGAGATCCCCCCAGCCGTCTTCCACCGCCCAGCGTATTCCGAAGTTGAATCCGCCCGCGCCGCCGATATTCGCGCCCGTATTCCGTGCTGTAAGGACCCTTGCCTCCTGTTGGGTTTCCAGCCATTGTGCCGTCCCGTCTGTCGAGGCGTTGTCCACCACCAGGATGTCGCATGGCGCGGTTTGAGCCTGCAGGCTCTCGATGCATTTTTGCAGCAGCGGGAGCCGGTTATACGTGACGACCACCGCCGCAACTTGTTTTTTCTCCATAAGCTATCGCATCTGCCGTCCGAATTTCCGCATCACAAATGCCGTTCCCTTCCTCAGCCAGTGCTGGCTTTCCATGTTCTTTACAGGCATCTCGACATAGGGGATGCGATTTGTTTCAATCCATACATCCAGAAGGCGCTCGGCCAGGAAACCGAAAACGCGGCGGTTGTAATCGTCATAAGTGGAGATGTCCAGTCGTTTTTCAATCTCAAGCAGAATTGGAAACAGCCATCCGCACCAGGTATCGAACACATCCCGTCTCATGACGAACATGTTGAAGCGGTGTCCGGAGCGCTTTGCCATCTCCCGCTCATAAGCCGGAAGATACTCCGGGCAGCGCTCTTCCAGAACCTTGCGGGTGACGGTGAGATCCCGCTCGTGGTGCGCATGGATATATTGCGAATAATTGGTCTCAATCCAGTAGTGGCGTTTCACCGGCAGGATCACGGGCGCTTTCTCAAACGCTTCCCGAAAATCCGCCTCGTCGGCAATCCGTCTCGGGATTCCCCGCTTTGCAAAGTAGCGGCGGTAATGTACCAATCCGACAGCATCGGCTTCCAGATTCTTCCAAGCCCAGTAAACCGCCGTCAGTTCACAGTAGTTTTTATTTTTGCGCGAGATGTTGTCCCCCGTGTCATCGGCCGTAAAGCCCGGGATCGCTTTCCCGTGCAGCGCGGCGCCGACCTCCACCGGCAGATAGCAGGCGTCATTCGGTACAGGATACGGTCGGTGGCAGGCGATCAGAATCCTTGTCAGCTGCGGCATCTGTTACCTCTCTTTTTCCTGCGTTTTGGAGTAAATGCTTGAAAATAGTACAATCTTTAAGATTATAGCATGCTTTTCTGAAACGAGCAATAATATTTTCTGCTTTTCTGAAAGCAAACATTATTTTTCTGCTTGCCAAACTGATTTGTTTGCGGTATCCTGTTTTCTATGATATATAAGATTTAAAAGATATCTCTGTAGGGAGTCTGAGTTTCGTGCTGCAAAAAAACAGGCGCTATAAAGTTCTTCTCAATATGCTGCTGGAAGCGATGCTGATCTATCTTTCTTATGAGGTCAGTATCTTTGTTCGCTTTACCCTGCTGAACGGCACCCCGAATCCGATTGTCTCCGATGCTTTTACAAAAGCGATTATCGTACTGTACAGCTTGGGTACCGTTTTTCTCTTCTATCTGTTTCACTTATACATCCCAATGCACCAGCTTCGGGCGGGTCGGGAATTCACGTTGCTCATTCTGCTCAATATCGTGACAATTCTGGCTCTTGGCATGGTGCTGTACCTCTTCCGTATTGCGGATTATTCCCGAATTGCCCTGGGGCTTTTCGGCCTGATTTCCGTTACGGTACTTTGCATCAAAAGGATTATTGTCCGGATTGTGGTACGCCGACGTTTTGAACGCAGCGTCGGGCTTCAGCGTGTCATTCTGATCGGAAGCGGTGAACTGGCCGCCGAGTATTGGCGGGATATCAACGACTATCCGCAATATGGCCGTGCGGTGATTGGCTACATTGGGAAAGACCCTGTTGCCGGCCTGGGTGCTTATCTCGGTTCTCTGGATCAGATTGGCGAGATTCTTGAAAAGCAGGATTGTGACGAAGTGGTCGTTGCGCTGGAACCCGAAGATGCCGGATATATCCAGACTGTTCTGGACGCGGCTGGGAAAGAAGGCCTGCGGATCTTCATGATCCCGTTCTATCGCAAATACTATCCGCGGCATCCGACGATTGAGAGTTTTGGCAATTCCATTGTGATTGACCTTCGCGCAACCCCGCTGGACAATCTTGCGCTGGCAACGGTCAAGCGCGCGTTTGATATTATGGGTTCCCTCCTGCTTCTGATTCTGTTGAGCCCGCTGATGTTGTTCACAGCTGTCGTGATTAAGCTTGAGAGCCCGGGTCCCATCTTCTTCCGACAGCAGCGTGTCGGCCTTCACAAGAAAGAATTCACCATGCTGAAGTTCCGCAGTATGCGAGTCAACGCAACAAGCGATACCGCATGGAGCACAAAAACGGATTCGCGCCGCACACGATTCGGCCGCTTCATTCGCAAGTGCAGCATCGATGAGCTTCCCCAGCTTTTCAATGTTCTGGTGGGGGATATGAGTCTGGTCGGACCACGGCCGGAAGTTCCTTTTTATGTGGCACGCTTCAAGGAATCGGTCCCTCTCTACCTGGTCCGACAGCAGGTCCGTCCCGGCATGACCGGTTGGGCGCAGGTACACGGTCTTCGCGGTGATACTTCCATTGAGGCGCGAGTCAAATATGACATATGGTATATTGAAAACTGGAGTTTGATTCTGGACATCCGGATCCTTTTTCTGACGCTGCTCGGCGGTTTTCTTAACGATGAAAGCTGAACGATATGTTTTCCGTTCCCTGGAATGGCTGATCCTGCTCTGTCCGTTTCTGTGCGGCGGTTTCTTTCCCTGGGCTTCGGCGCTGATCAGCCTTATTCTGGTCACTCTGCTGCTTCTTCTGCTCCGCAGGGGACTGCTTTGCCCGACACGCAGCGCTCCGTTTCTTGCCGCCGTGTCCATCGTTCTTTTCCATCTGGGCGGGATCTTCTGGGGGACCGACCTCGGCATGGCCCTCGTCGGTGCCGTACAGTTTCTCCCTCTCCCTCTGTTCGTCCTGCTTCTGGAGCAGTTTGCTCCGGAGCGGCGCATGGGCCTCCTGCGAAAGATGCCCTATGCCGCATCCGTGATGGTGCTTCTCTCTTTTTTACTGAGCTGCATTCCTTCTCTGGCCCCCTGGTTTCTGGTTGCCGGACGTCAGGCGGGCTTTTTCCAGTATCCCAACACCTACGCAGTGTATCTCCTCTTTGCCCTTGTCCTGGTGCTTTTCGCAACGCCGCTCCGCTTCGGAAAGCTTCCCTGGGCAACCGTTACCACGCTCGGGATCATTCTCTCCGGGAGCCGGACGGTCTTCTTTCTCCTGCTGGCCGTTTTCCTTGTTTTCTTCTTTACGGACAAATCAAAACAGTCCCGTCTGCATATCCTGATTCTCGCCGCTCTGGTACTTTTTGGCAGCGTTCTTTACGTCCTTCTCACCGGAAACCGCGGAAGCGTCGGGCGCTTTCTGACCGCGTCGCTCACGTCCTCGGAACTGGTCGGGCGTCTTCTCTATGCGCGTGACGCCCTTCCCGTCATTCTCCGCCACCCCCTCGGCCTCGGATATACGGGCTATCGCTGCCTCCAGGGTTCCTTTCAGACCGGGGTCTATTCCGTGCAGCATGTTCACAACGAGCTGCTTCAACTTCTTCTCGACGTCGGCTGGATCCCGGCGGCGCTCTTTTTATGGGCGCTTTGGCGCGGGTTCCGCTCCCGGGAAGGGGGCCTCTGCCGAAGGCTTCTTCTTGCCGTTCTTGTGCTTCACTGCCTTCTGGATTTTGACACGCAGTTCGTGTCCGTTGCCCTGCTGCTCTTCCTGGTGCTGGATGCAGAGCCGCAGGCACGAAAGCCGGCTTCGCCGAGCAGAGCCGTCCGCGGTCTGAGCGCTGGAATTCTCACCGTCTCTGCTCTGTTCTCCTTGTGGATTGGGACCGCTTCCTTCCTGTACTATCTTCGGAAACCGGCTGACGCCGTGCGTATTTACCCGGCCTATACCGCAGCACTGGCGGACCTTCTCCCGGACGCCGCTGAGCAGGACCTGGGTCCGCTGGCCGACCGGGTTCTTCGTCTGAACAAAGCCGTCGCGCTTGCACACGACGCGAGGGCAAAGGCCGACTTTTCCGCCGAAAACTTTTCCGGGATGATCGCCCATAAACAGGAGGCAATCCGCCTCTCCCGATACAATCTCACGGAATACCTGGACTACTTCGACATCCTGCGATACGCCCGGGAACGGTATCTGCAGCACGGAGACACTGACAGCGCTGATTCCTGTCTCTCCCTGATTGCCGAGATACCGGAGATGCTGGAAATTGTGGATGCGCAGACCTCCCGCCTCGGCCGGATCATCCGGGACAAGCCGGACTTAACCCTTCCGCCTCTCTATGTCTCCTGGCTGCAGCAGCACGCCTCCGAGTTTGTCTCTAATTCGTAACTATTTTGTTGACATTTTGATTTCTCTATGGTACACTACGGATGTCGCAAGCGATTGCGTCCGATTGCGCGTGTGCCGGTCCTGTCCCGACTGGGGGTTCCGCATACGGCGTCATGATCTTCAGAAAAGAGGTTTCACCCATGAAATTGAAACGGATTTCTTTTACGGCTCTGCTCTGCCTGCTTCTCTGCGTCTCTCTGCTGCCGGTCTCGGCCTTTGCCGATCAGACTGTGATCATCGTCGGCGGCGCTGTCCAGCAGGAAAGTGCTGTCGTCGTTCAGGGCGCTCCCGCGCAGAACGCCACGGTGCTCGCCGGCGGCGCGGGTACGATTGTGTCTGACGGTGCTTCCGGCAGGGCGGTCACCAACTCACAGAAAAGCGTTGAGACCGGTGCCGTCATCGTGATGCCGGACGGCGCTGTCGTGGCCCCGCAGAAGGCTCAGAACAATCAAACCGCCGCCGTTTCTAATAACGCAACCGGAACGGTCACCCGTGCCGCCTCCGCAATTCCCGCCGGTCTCGCCGGCCAGATCTATCAGCGCATTAACGACTACCGCAGCGCCAACGGTCTCGGCGTTCTCGGCTATGACGACAAACTGCAAGGTACAGCCGATATCCGCGCGAAAGAGAGCGCCGCTTCCTTCGGGCATACCCGTCCTGACGGCAGCGCCGCCGTCACCGCCGTTACGGTGGATTACACGGTGGCGGGTGAAAACCTGATCCAGGTCACCAAGGAGCTCGCCTCGGTGGACATTATTGTCGAAACCTGGCTGGCCTCCCCGACCCACAAGGCCAATATCGTGCTTGCCGACTTCTCCCAGACCGCCATCGGTGTCTACGAATCCAATGGCACCCTCTTCATTTCCCAGATCTTTACCGACTGATCGTCGTTTTTTCTGAAACAACGAGAGCGCATCCATTTCTTGCGGATGCGCTCTCGCTGTTTCTCTTGCCTTTTTATTTCTGTCTCGGATCGGGTCCGGAATCTCCGTGCCTGCCTTATCGGTTGCCGTACATTCTCTCGTAGTAACTCTGGTATTCGCCGGTGACAATCGGCTGCCACCAGTCCTCGTGCTTCAGGTACCAGTCGATGGTTTTCTCGATTCCGTCGGCAAACTTTGTCTCCGGGAGCCAGCCCAGCTCGTTGTGAATCTTGGTCGGGTCAATGGCATAGCGCAGGTCGTGTCCCTTCCGGTCCGTCACATGGGTGATAAGGCTTTCGGGTTTGTGCAGGCGGTCACAGATCAGGCGAACGATCTCGATGTTCTGCATCTCATTGTGTCCGCCGATGTTGTAGACCTCGCCGACCCGTCCGTCATGGATGACCAGGTCGATGGCCTTGCAGTGATCCTCGACATAGAGCCAATCGCGGACGTTCAGGCCTTCTCCGTATACCGGAAGCGGCCGGTCATGCATGGCGTTGATGATCATGAGCGGGATGAGCTTTTCCGGGAAGTGGTAGGGTCCATAGTTGTTGGAGCAGCGGGAGATGCTGACCGGAAGGCCGTAGGTCCGGTGGTAGGCCAGCACCAGCAGGTCCGCCGAGGCCTTGCTGCTGCTGTAGGGAGAGGAGGTATGAATCGGCGTCTCCTCAGTGAAGAACAGGTCCGGCCGGTCCAGCGGCAGGTCTCCGTAAACCTCATCCGTCGAGACCTGGTGATAGCGCTCGATGCCGTATTTCCGGCAGGCGTCCATCAGGACGGAGGTTCCGATGATGTTTGTCTCCAGGAAAATAGACGGATTTTCGATGGAGCGGTCCACATGGCTCTCCGCCGCGAAGTTCACCACGATGTCCGGATGCTCTTCCTCAAAGAGCTTGTAAATGGCCTCGCGGTCGCAGATGTCCGTTTTGCAGAAGCGGAAATTCGGCTTATCCATCACCGGGGCCAGAGTGGACAGATTCCCCGCATAGGTCAGCTTGTCCACACAGATGATCCGGTCCTCGGGATGCTTCTCCAGCATGTGGAAGATGAAATTGCTTCCGATAAAGCCGGCGCCGCCGGTCACAATGATTTTCTTCATGTAAAATCTCCTTGAAAACAGCCTGTTGCAGGCATGATCATTGTTATCATATCATAAGCGGGGCATTTTCACAACCAAAAAACGCAAATCGTGACGCTCATCGCCTGCCTGCCTTTTTCGGCTGTATCGCACAACGGTTTAGTCCCCCGCCTTCGGCGGGGACTAA
>Ga0326513_10000843_pt1 | contig 25676 bp, 18 predicted proteins | sample 2_2465_0518_D_FD_203654 | JGI IMG/M metagenome (GOLD analysis project Ga0326513, IMG submission 203654) | Bovine rumen microbial communities from UC Davis, California, United States - 2_2465_0518 | ecosystem: Host-associated > Mammals > Digestive system > Stomach > Rumen | place: USA... | reverse complement strand
TATGAGCACTAATGTTGAACGGAGCAGAAGTCACCGCAGAATTATCCACAATCAAAGCCGCTTCATCTTCTATGAGTTCATCTGTCACGCCGGAGTTGATTTGAATACGCAGCGTTCGGTTATTGACGATGCTTGCTGTCAATCTGCTGTCCAGCCCTGATATTGAACTTGCTGACCATGAAGTTTGAGTGGTATCTTCTGGCAATACACTGATAGGTATATCATAAGTCAGTCCAGGAACCATTGCCTTGTCGATGACGCCGTCGTGTCCGTTAAACAGAACTTTCGTGATGTTATTTGTCAATTTAATTGAACAGGTTGCGGACTTCAGATTGCCCTTTTCATCAGTGACGTTGATAGTCAAAGTTCCGGACTTCTCAGTATTATCGGCTGCGGTGTGGACGTTTACGACACATCGACCGTTAGTCACAGAAGCAACACTTGCATAAGATGCTGCGGCTCCGCTGATAGAAGCAGTGAACTGTACCGGCTGGACGTTATAATTAGAAGGTCCGTAAGAAAAATTCACAATCAACTGACCGGTTTTGTCAAACGTATATGAACTTTCGGCTGGAAAGATATTGTTTATATAGATATTCTGGCGGACGCGGAAATCATTCAGCCTATAAACGAGATACTCTCCGCTCTGAGCGTTATAAAGTGATACGTTTATAGATGATGATCCGGTCGAGCCGAACGTCATATTATAATCTTTGTAGTTTGTACCGCCGCTGACCGGACTCAGAGCAGAAATACCTGTACCGCTTGCAATGACTGCGGAGTTGACTGACCAATAATTGGCGTCAAAGCCTCCGAATCTGAAGACAAACGGACTGCCCGCAAGATATTCAACATAAGGCTTCGATGATAAGTTATTGTCAGCCGTATGAAGTCCGGTATATTCGGTCACTACTTCGCCGGTAAATCGTGCATATATGTTCAAGTCACCCCATAGAGTGATGTTGCCCGTAGAAGTATATGTTTGGCCGTTTGTGGTCACAGATACAGTATATGTTCCTACGACTCTTGAAGTTGCAGGATTTGTTATTGTGTAAGTTGCCGTACCGGTCAGAATATTCTGGTCAACGAGCGGAGTTGACGAGGGAGTAGATGACTTCAGCGTCATATACTGCGTCAGATTGCTGCTCAGAGTGACTACCGTAGTGGTCGTTGCATTGTTATTGTTAGGCGAATAACTCCAGTTTAGAGTCAGTTCATTGGTCGTCCCGTCGTACCAATTATAATCATTTGTCGATACGCTGTTCACGTAAACATGATTTCGATACGAAAGCGAAGATACGGTATAAGTGTATAACTCATTTGTTGAATTATTCTTCATTGTGACGACTGCACTCATCACGCCGGTATTTGCAGCAGATAGGGTCACGTTTGCGATACCGCTTGAGATGCTGACAGATTGCTGGCTGCCCTCAGCGGTCACCGTGCAAGCGGTCATTGTGTACCCGTCATGTGTACCAGGATTGATTGTGAATCTTGCTCCCGTGAATTGGAACTCTCCTAAAGCGGACGCTGAAGATGAACCGTTCTCTGCAACGGTCACTGTTTTTGTGTTCTCTCCCGCAAACGTGATGTTGATGCCTAACACGTTCCAAAGAGTCACATTGGCTGTACCGTGATGAGAATGGCCGTTAACGTCAACTACGTTCACGTCGATTGTTCCGGCAACATAATTGTCGATATTGGTGTTTGTCACAGAGTAAGTCACGTATCCGTTGCCCTGAGAAGTATAAGTCAAATAATTTGACAAAGTAGAGTCAGCAGTGCAAACTACGTGGTCGATTGCCACATTGTAGTTTGCCGGAGCAACAGAGTAGTTTATACGGATTGTGCCTTCCCCGACGCGCCAGTTGATTGTGTCAGCGGTCACTGTACCGATGTAGATATTTCTTTTCATTTTGACGCCCTGCATCACGTAGTTCTGGATATTTCCAGTCACATCGTTAACGAGCGGTATCGTGATGTTAGTCGTTTGAGCGGCAACGTCCGTACAAGTGAACGTGATTGTGTTCTCAGTATTGCCGGACACAATAACTTTATTATTGGACGAAGATACGGAGCCGATAGAATATCCGGCTGGAACTGTCATTGACAGAGTGAACGTAGTTGCTGCGCTCTGTATGATATTGGACGACAAGAAGTCGTTATTTCCTGGAGCGAGATTGCCATAATTAACGGTGTTCTCGTTCACGCCGGTACCGGTCACATTGCCGATTGCAACGGTTTTCCATACGGAAATGTTGATTGTATCTTCAGCGAAGTTCCCGTCAATATCGGTTGCACGGAGTTTGAGGGTGCCGTGAATATCCTGAGCGGGTTCGGTCGTAGTCAAAACGACTTGCTGTAAGTCAGCAGAGTTTATCACTACGTTTGTCCCGACGCCCGTCATCGAAGCAACAATATCTTCGGGCAGAATATCTACCGTGATACGGCTGGGGAGATAACTTACGGGTATCGTGTACTGTCCAGGTCGATAATAATTGACGTCCGCTCCTAAGTCGATTTCACGGATAGGTATATAAGCGATAACATCAATCGTCTTGATTGCAACCACGTCCGTATTTCTCAGTCTGGTCACAGTGCAAGTGACGATAATATCGTCCGTATTATCGGCATCCGCAACTACACGGACAGTGTAGTCGTTAATCATCTGATAACTGCCGTTCTGGACGCTCCACTGATAAGAGCGTATATCGTTGCCGTTATAAGCAACTGAGTAAATCTTGCTCTTAGTTTGAGTGATTTCGCTGTCACCGGTGATAACGAGAGTATCCTGAGTCTCGATGATATATTCAACGTAGAGTGAATTTGACACATTGTCAATATTTCCGTACTTCTGCGTCAACGCCTGCTGCTCTGCGAGAGTCAACTTTTTGTTAAGATAAACGCGACCGCTTGCAGTAGAGTTCGGACGTGTAAGCAGTGTAAACATATTATCACTTACAGTAGTTGACTGAGAAGTCAAATCGAGATTAACGTTATTCAAATGAATCTCCTGGATGCCAGAGATGTCCGGACGCTCGATATAATATTCGATGACCATTGGAGAGTCAGTCGTCAACGAAGTAAGATTGCTTGTACCGCTGGTCACAAAGTTAGCCAGATTAGGCACGCCCGTGATGTTCAATGAGACTACATCGCCGATGTAAATATCAGTCAAAGTCTCAGTCCGCGGGAACACTACTGAAGAAAGTCCGGTACCGCGGCAGTCAACTTGTGTAAGTTTAACACTTGAACTCAGGTCGAGAACACCGCGAAGCGTAGAGCAACCGTAGATTGACAGTTTACGCAATACGGGGCAAGCAACTGTCATAGAAGTCGGGCGGAACTGATATGAGCCTACTTTTCTGCTGTCCGCAGAGAACTCAAGCAGTCTCGCTCCGGACAAGTTGAAAGCCTCACCGATTGAATGACCGCCAAATTCGCCGAAGTTGAGATAATAATCTGCACCGTAGATGAACGAGTCCGTATTTCCATCAGTAGTCAAACTGATTGTATTATACTCGGTAAGAGCCGTAACTCGCTGGTTATCAGTACCAAGCGTCTGGCCGATGCCGACTTTAGGATAGAGCCACTGATATGGAGTCAACTAGAAAGAGTAAGAAGGACGCTGAGAGTCAGTCGTCAGCATCGAGCGGAAGCCTAACGAGCCGGTTGAACGGACTGCGAAAGGTACGGCTGCTGCCCAAGATTGCAGATACGGTTCACGCTTTCTCCAGAATCCTAGTTCGGCCTGGTATTGATCGCCTAACGACTGAGAGATTGCGGGTGTACCGTTTGTATAACGACCCTCAGCCTGAGCAACTGAAGCCTCTTCATACAGCAGTCGGGCAGTCTCATTGTATGCAACGGCAGGGAAATATTTCTGTATTGAGAAGAAATATCTGTCCATACAAGCAGCAACCGAACCGCCGAAATCATTTGACCCCATTGTGTTGAGCATCGTTCTCATCATTGCACGATATTCGGTCTTGAACGCCATTTCCATAAGGTTGAAGAAGACGTTATCTGAGCCGTTGAAGTAAGCCTGGTCACCGTTCATATCGTGCTCTTCAACGTAGTATGGCTTAGTCTTACGACCGACGTTATCAGTAAGGAAAATTGTATCAAGGTCATCGTTCAACCAGCAGATTTTCATCGTGCGAGGATCAACATATTCGTAAGTGTTCTTACACCAGTTATCTGATGCAGTAATCATTTTAACAAACGCCATATTATAGAGCGTATCGTTCACGTTATAATACGTTGCGATGTTATCTTTGAAGTGCTGGACGCGCCATTCGATGAAGCGGATGTTGAGCGTCTCAGCAGAGCCGGAAAGTGAAATACCGGTTTGAGCCACCAGGTTCAAAACGCTGTATTCTGGATATTGGTCAACGACCAATTCACCAACATAATCTGCACGACCCTCATCTACATCTTCTTGTGTAGTAAGGTGATAGATATAATCTTTCGTTCTTATGACACCGGCGTTGACCCAGGTCTGGCTTCGCCAGTCATAACGGTAAACATCACCGTTGCTGGTGTTCCAATACTGATTGGCTGCATTTGCCCCGACGAGTTTGTTGAGAGCAGTCAAATCACCGTTGAACGGTACCAGGAAAGGCGAGTGCAGATAAGTGAACGTATAAGCATCACGATATATTGTATAATTGTCAATATTTCCGCCATCGAAGTCCAGGTTGCCGGCGTCAGCATATTCGAAGTACTCTTCTTCTTCATTATAAACGACTTCATCATCAATCCAAGGTACCTGGCGAAGAGTCAGCGGCATACCGTTATCTGAGCCTTCGAGCATCACGTATTCAGGAAATGCATCATACGAGCCTACAAAAGTCGGCTCATCGGCTTTAGCCGAACCGAACGTCATAAGGCCGTAGAACACGGGAGTTGAAAATTCTGTCTCGCGGACGAAGTATAGGAACGGCAGCTCGTGTACGGAGATACGACACTTACTGTAGTTTGCATTTCGAGTGATTGAGTTGCCGCCGATAACTGCTTTCCACAAATCAGTGTACAATGCAGTTGAGCCTGCTTTATGGCTCTGCATAGAAGAAGCCCAGTTCAACTTAGCAACTAATTTCTTTGCAGCGGGGTCGTCAGCAGTGATTGCATAACCGTCACGGTGTTCAACGCCGTTAGCGTCAATAAATTTCGAAGTCTTTCCGAACTTGTATTGGTGGTTCCACTTCCAATAACCCCTTGAAGATGAACCCTGGCCGGAGATTTGCATATTTGTCAAATCTCCAGAATGATCAGGATCACCGATGATGTTAACGTTCAACGAGCCGCTGAATTTCACGTTGCCGGTCGTATAGGAGGGTACCTTACCCGTCCAAACGAGTGTATTGTATTTCACCTTTGCCTTTGCATACGAGATTGTCTCGTTTGCTGCAAGAATATCATTGGCAGTTTTGAAGTTAACCTTCTCTTCAGCAGTTGCGAGTGAACTCATGTAGTTCTGACGGATCTGCGAAGCGGACACGCTCTTCTTGTAAACACGGATATTGTAAATATCAATATCACAGTGTTCACTACCGATGATGAACGTATCGGGCAGTTCATTATACTTGAACAGGTCAGTATTGGCATAGATAAATTCACGGTTGATGCAGCCGTTGACGAAGATACGGACGTAGTTCAAGTTAGAGTTAGAAAGATTAGGTATAATGTTGATAACAAGATGTGTACGGTTGCCTTCAGTGAACATAACATCCTGGTCTCTGCGGACCTGCTTGTCGTTAGTCATAAAGCAAGCATCTTGAGCGGTCATCTCGAAGCCAATCGGGTTATTCTGTTCGTTATAATTGCAGAACCTGAAGATAATATCACTTGCGTCAAATACGTTGAACACCCTGAAGTCGAGTTCAATCGTAGTTCCGTTGACTACATTATCGAGAGGGTCGTATTCGATTTCCAGGCGGTCGCCCCCGACGAGTCTCAAGCATCTAATACCGTCAGTTCCAGTTTGCCAGCCGTCTTGCACCCAAGTGAAATTGGTGAACGTAGAAGGCACTACGAGATTGGTTGCATCGTTGATGATACGGTCTCTGTTTGTCTCGTTATTGTCACGATTTTTCGGATTGAGCATGAAATCGTATCCGGCGGTCGGGTTGAAGTCAACAGTATTGTCAATCGTCAAACGCTGAGTCACTTCATAATCTTCTGAGCGGACGCGCAGAGTGGCGTTTATCATCGGCTGCGAAGAGACGACTTCCAATACGTTAGAGAAAGAATAGAGAGTCTCAGTTTGACAGTCAGGGAAAGTATATTCGAGAAGAGTTGCGAAGTTAGTCTCGATTGTGATTGTGACGTCCGAACGCTTGTTATATACGGTGAAATCCAGGAAATGAACATTCGTGTAGTTTGTGATTTCGGTCGTCACATTATTAAGAATCACTACAGATTGGTCAACCGCAGCGTCCATGTAGTAAACTTGCAAGTTGATATGGGGAGACTGAAGAGCAGTCCCGTCAACTGACAGCCACGCTTCAACATTCTTGATACCCGTTTGCAGTGTACGGTCGATTGTGAATGTGTACGGAACTTCTATGTAAGTAGTCTCGCCTAACGCTGTAGTGAACGTGTCGTTAATATCATCACCAGTTATACGGAGATTAAGTGTCTTCTGCACCTGGCCCTGGATGTAGAAGTCGAAAGCAAGTGAACGCAGCGGTTTACTCAAGTCCATTGCGTTCTCAATCACTAACTGCGTGTTGATAATTTCGTTAAAGTTGATGTTATTTGACATTGTGCCGTTTGCTGAGTCTTCAACACGCAAGCGGATTTGGTTTGTACCGTCCGCAAGATACGGAGTAAGGTCAACTTCTCGATAAGTCTCCAAATCAGCATATTCTGTGGGGACGATTGTCAGAAGAGCAACTTCTTCGAATGCACTACCGTTTGCTGCCCGCAACACGTGCAAGATACCGTCATTGTAAGTATCTGTGATAACGTGAGTTACGGGGTTCTCTGAGATAGAAGTGTATCGCAGATTGACTTTGATACCGTCACCTAAGTTCACCATTTTACCCTGTGGGGTATTGGTCTCCAGGTGAACAGAGAACACGTCGTTCTCAACGTTCGGCAACTGGACACGGAAAAGCACGAGAGAGTCGTCTTCTCGTGTTTGCCATTTCTCAAAATCGTCGTAGCATTGGAAAGCGAGCAAGTAGTAGTAGTCGTTAATCTTTGCCGGAGTTCGGTAGAGATACCCGACGCTCTGTCCGAGTTCTTTCTTGATGAACTCTTCAACTTTTTGACCGGCGTAGTTCTCCCATGAAACCTTTAGGTCTTTAATATCGTCGTATTTAATTTGACTTGCCATTTCTTATATTATTATGTGATTATTTTTTCTTAGAATATTTCCAGGCTTCCTTTGAAAGCCAGGGGCGATATTCAATCCATTTTCCCGACCCGAAGCAAGATTTTATCAAGTCAATCGGGCAGAACAGAGTCACTGTTTGTTCGGACACGTAAATCGGAACACGAGAAGTGATTGTCTCGAATGTATATCGCGGACGCCAATTGTCCGCATACTGCTTCGTCACTGTCACGTTTATCTTAGCCGGCTTCTCTTCTGGTTGCCATGGATAAACGGACACGTTCAACACCCGCGGTTGCCATTTCACCTGGAAGTCTTTGTCTCGTTTGACGTCCGGAGTTGCCATTTGCGGACGTGTCTCCGCAGCAACTTTAGTCCGGCATTTCGCTTCTTCAAACGTCAGAACCTCGCCGGTTATCTCTGACTCGAATGCAACCGGAGTGATAATGGCTCTTACGGCGGGCGTGATGAATCTATATTCAATACACGCTGCCATAATTCAATCAGGAAATTGTGATTAGATTTACGCCGGTTGCTGTCTGCACCCTTTCAATAATCTCCGTATTCAAATCTTCATCTTGATACGTTACTGAAGTTGCGCACATCAACTTACCCTCTCCTAACGTTGCAGTGTCAACCGCAGCGTAGTAAATATTGGTGTCGCCTTCCTCATCGGGAACCATTTCCTGCTTCGTAATTGTCACAGTACCAGCCTGATAAGCGTCCTGGATGTAAAAATCACAAGACAAATCAACATCAGGATCGCTGACGAATTTCTCGCCAAGTCCGTCAATGTTAACGGCAAATTTAATCTTTGAACCTCTTACAAGTGTTGCCATAATCTATTATTTGAAAATATTTTTACATTTGATTTTCGTCTTCTTCGCTCTCGTTCTCTTCATCTTTATTGTGATTGCCGTGCAGCGAGATGCTCGTGTCGTGATGTGAAATTTTAGCATCGAGACCCCTGCGGACAGCGACGTGCAACTCCCAGAGAGCAGCGAAGCCGAATAACTCCCCGACCGCCACAAACACGCTCGAATCTATTATTCCGAGAGGGGGTATGAAGAACGACGTGACGATTAGTATGATAGAAATCGTGGTCAAGACGTGAAATCCTATATCTGCGATTATAACATCTCTAACGACCTTAAAAGTTGCGTTTATATCTTTCATTTTTGTGATAAATCGAGTGTCTTCATTTCTATTTATCTCTGGCTCCAAAATACAGAAATAACACGACAAAATATGATAAATCCAATATCACTGTGTATCGTGCATAGAGAGCCATGTATCTCCTAATCCGGCCCAACTCCCGACGTATATATACGTATCTCTCGACTGAGTTCCGTTTAGTTCAACAAACCAGTTATTATTTCTGTTAGCGTCGATAATCACTGCGCCGTGAGTAGTGCTGCTGAACGGAGCAACGTAGATGTTTACGGACGTCCAATTTATAACTGTTAAAGTATAACCCGTCGGGAGTCCGCACAAATCACCGTTCTCATCATAGTAAGTCGGGGGCGGCAATACAATCCACGAGTCTTGCTGGTTAGCGTTTAAGTCGATGTATCCGCCCGTGACGATGCAGATACCGCAGTCTCTTACGGGGTCAACCTTAAATCCGTATTTCGTCTCTCCGATATTGCCGATTGTCATTGACTCGAAGAGATACGGTGATGAACCGGTACCGACGCTAAAAGTCGGGTTAAAATTATAAAACGGCAACCAAACGGGCTTATAATTAGGTAATGTACCTGTTACTCCCGCAACTACTTGCATCGTTGAATTTCTCATTGCGTCAGCATTGTTCCAGCGGAGACCGTTGAAGCCATAACGCAACTGCAACTCATCTTCTCCGGCCCAAATCAGTTTGTTTGCTCCGGCGTGGCAGTAAAAGCCGTCCCGTCCGATGTAAGTTTGCGTATTTGACGCTGACTGAAAGCGTGCATTTACACGGAGAGTAGTCGTTCTTGAACTGAACGATCCGCCGTTATTTGCACGGAAATATACTTTATGAGTACCGCTTGATTTGGCTGCATATCGGACTTTGGAAGTCAGGTTTTTGTAGTTGCCATAATTATCATACTTAGAGATGCTTACGGTGAACTGCTTTGTACCGCCCGACGGGTTCTCGACAATAATATATAATGTACCGCTACTGTTTGACGGGTAAGAAGAAGTCGATGAGTACATCTGCACCGTGAACTTGTCCAAATCGAGCGTATCATTTGTAGAAAGAGAAATCGACTGTGAACTTGTAGTCAGATCCCACGAAGTTGCAGAAGCAGTCTTGTCCAAAGAATAATAGATATACGTGTCATTGGCCATTTGCTGTGATTGTATGGCGTCCGATTGGACGTTAACACGCGGTACATTATCTTCGTCATAAACGGTCAGTCCGGCGTTATTGTTATCATACAGATTTAAGTTGCCGTTAATAACTGTATTTGCAGCGGTCAACGTTATCTTCTGGTTTACAATATCAATACCCGTCGGGCCTAACGAAGAGTTTATATGAGCGATGATTGCATCTTCGTCAACGGCAAACTCAGTGATTAAATCTTCCACGGAAGTTCCGTTCTGCACTTTCAGATTTCCGCGGATATTGTTGCCGTTGCCGGCAAACCAAGTATATTTGTGGCTCGCCAGATTGAAGTCGTTGATACCCGTATATTGGCAGATTGCCGGAGACTTCAACTGAGAGTCCGGAGTTTTTGCAGCAGAAAGAATGATTGCATTCTATCTGTCCGGGTCGTCCGTACCGCGATAACCTAACTGCATAATCTCATCACCGGCTTCTGGTACACCGTCACCGTCTTTCTGACTGTTTGAAAGCAAGATATAATTGCACGATACAGTTTGTCCGTTTATTTCAGTGTTCTCTTCTCCATAACCGGAGACTACTCTCCAATAATATTTGTTAGAAAAATTATGAGTCACGCCCGTTTGAGCGTTGAACTGCTGACAGATAACCTGGTCGTTTGTCCGGAAATCGTTGCTGATTGCTTTCTGCCTGTCAGGGTCTTCTTTTCTCCAATAACACTTATATATGTTATCAGCAAAAACTACTTTGTCGAGCGTTGCACTTGCTGCACTCAAGATAACCGTACCCCCGACGCTGCGGAGTTTGTCGATAATCAACTCAAATACGTGCATCGAGCCGGTCACGTCGAGATTGTGAATCGTTGCTTCTCTTGCGTCCAGCCCTTCCGTATAAACGTAGTCGTATCTGTTATCTATGGCTCCGATTGTCTTATTGGACGTCGAGTCAATCGGTAGAATGGACTCAGTATAGAGTGTACCGCCAATCTCTACGCTTGCGTCGAGACTGAGCAGTTCTGCTGACGAGTCGTATGATGAAATACCGCCCCACAAATCATCAGTGATGTTAATCATACGGCGGTCCAGGTCGTCGAAAGTCACATAACTTCCGCTGACCTGGTTATAAGTGATGTTAATCGTGTTGCCCCCGCCGGACCCTCCGGCAGCGTTGCCCCATTTATTTCTGGGGAGTTTTGGACGTCCAGATTCTGTAAAATTCATATCTCTTAAAACTCCACTAATTTTATTCTATCAATGCCCGTCAGCAGGTTCTGTTCTTCTTCGTCGATAACGAGCGTATTTGGCGTAAGTGCATTATACGTCACTGCTGATGCAGGGTCTTTTGCGTCATTAAACATCATATCCATATCGAATATACGCTTCGGCTGACTGTAGTGATTATAATACTTTTCGATAACGTGTTTTTCAGGAATTAGCGTATGGCCGGTCGTCCGGTTATACATCTCTTTCGTAAACTCTGTACCGTTCATCTACATCACGTAAGAACGGCTCATCGGCTTCTTCTCAACTACAGTATTGATTTTCATCTCAATATCGTCGAGTTCCTGGACGTATGCATCGTTTATCACGTTGCTGTACACAATATCTTCATCTTCTTTCTTTTCATCGTCAGTCCAATCCGAAGTCGGGCGTACGTAGTCGATTGCCAAATCTTGCATAAAGATGTGAATAGGGCAAGCAGAGACGTCAATCCAGAAATGCTGTATATGATTAGCAGCGTTCTGAGTGATAAACTGCCGCTCGTTGATTGTAGTCATAAACGGAGTATAAATCAACACTGTCAAACGACCCTTGATGTTATCATCTGGTTTCACCGGTATTGCATACACTTCTTTCCCGACGCTGTCCTTATACGAAGTATTGTAAACAATTTTCTGCCATTCGTATAGATTGAACTTCTCTTTTGCTTCGGGGTCATTTGGATCTGCTCTTCCTGAATTGAAATACAAATCGAAATCGGACGGGCTGGACGTCCAGGACGACCCGTTCCAATACTTACCGCCACATTCTACACGGACTTTCAAGCAACGCCAGCCTTTGTTGAAATCGGCGTCTCCATGAGCACGCTCGAAGATACGGTGTTGCGTATAACCTAACTCGTCCATAGGGAAGAATGTATTGCCATTGTTAAAATCGTATTGATACCAAACACGGCTCGTATAAATCGTATCGCCATCACGATAACCGTTATCTTGAACATACATCAGATTGCAGTCAATCGTGATATAAGCGGTACCGTCATCGGGCGTATAATTGATCTCCGCAGTGTCGTGAAATTCTAACACCGGCTTCACGTTTGAATTGATAAACAAATCAGTCAACTCGTGTGTCCACGTCGGGTGAATCATGCCTTCATACCAGTTATACTGTGTATATGAATAGGTCGGGTGAGTCGGGTGAACGATTTGACTTGCAGCAGTTGCGTAGTGTGCTTTAATATAATCTCTTACTACCTGGCCTAAATTTCTGTTTACTGGCGTGAACATAATACACTCTTTCCACTCTGACTGAAGAGCCTGATTGTCTCGTTTTGTGACGAAATATCGCTCCAGAACGGGTATGTTTTTCATGACGCACTTCTTCCAGAAATCGAGATTTCCCTCGGTCGTCTGCATACCCGCCTCCTTGAACCCTTCGTAGTGATACTGGCCACTGTAAACGGACTCAACGTCCAGGTTGCCATAACACCAGTTGATATCAGAAGAAGAAGTATATTCTATCTGCTTCTGACCGGACGGGGGTGCATATTCTGTCGGGTTATGCAACTGCCCGTTCATAATATTGGACTCGAAATAACGTATCGACCATTTGTTATTGGACTTAGGGTAGTACATCTTTATATAACACTCGTATGGAACAGTCTTATCTTTTGTAAAAATATTTGTATAAGAAGTCCAGAAGTCGTAGTATTGACTTCCATAACCCCAGGCAATGAAGTTCTGCATCGTATTATTCGAGAAAAGAGTAGTGTCGAGTGAACCCTCATCTTTTCCGTACTCATAGATAGAGCAACTGACAGAGATTTTGTTGAACACTTCGTCCATACTGAGTGACGGTGTACCTTTTACGTTAGCAGTATGAAGCAATACACCAGGCGATGTATAATCAGAGCGATTTCCAATCAAATCAACCTTATGAAAATCGTTTGTACCCTTTGCAGTTTGCTGATAATCAACAAAATACACCCATTCGCCTTGCGGTACGGCAGTCACTCCTAAGTATGTACAAATCTCCTTCAGGACGTCTTCATACGTCCAGGGAGTTGCTTCATCATCATCGTCAAACAGATTTGTCTCTGAGATACCGGCTTCATAAAGAAAGCCGGCTCCCGGAGTAGATGAAGAATAGAGAGAAAGATTGTTTTTCGGCCAATAATAACCGCCGGTGTACCCTGCTTTTCGCAAGCAAGTGACGATTAAATCAGCGAAAGAGATATATTGGAACCCCATTGCAGGGTTTTGGACTTCGTATCTATAATATTGCAAAGTAGAGAGTTTATCTACTGCTTCAAGAGAGAGTTTGGACTTGTAGTTCCAATCTTGAGAGTAGATACACGGAGAAAGATAACCGGAGAAGATAACTTCGGTATTCTTTTTCACCTTTACAGTGTTCTGCTGCGCAGCAGCTGCATACAAGTCGTAGTAAATCTCGTCAGTCACAATCTCAATCGTGCAAGAGCGAGACTTAATCGGCGCGAAGAGACTGTCCGAAGAAGTCTCTATCACGACCGGTTCATCTGAGAAAGTAAGTTCGGTTGAACTTGCTGTCGAGTTATTTGTGACAATCTCAACACGATAGAGCGTGTTATGAGTTTGATTTCTAAACGTTCCCCAATAAAGCATAATCAGATATGACGCTGTTGCGTTGAGTAATTTTTTAAGACACCGACGAGATTTTTACCGCGTACGCGGAGTTCAATCTCCTGGTTGCCGGCCGGCTGTGATGCAACACCTCGCGGACCTCCGGACAGAAGTCCGAAGAGATGAGCCTATTGCCTATTGTTGAGGATCATTTCGCCCTTATTGCCGTAGAACAGGGTTCTATCTCCGCTGGTCGTCGGGCCTCCTAAGATACCACCGTCAGCGAATGAAGAAATCATTGACAAAGCAGCAACTACTGCTGCGATACCGGCAGCGATTGCAGCGATATTGGCAGGGAACGGGAGTCCGGCTCCGGACGAAGTTGCTTTAGCGAAAGATGCACTCGTTTCACTTGCGATAACACCCATATTGGACGTTTGCTCTGCCGTATTATTGGCGATTTTTATTGCTGTATTAGCAGATTCGGTTGCCATAAGAGACGTCTCAGAAGTCATAACTGCTGCGTTAGAAGCAACCTTACTTGCTGCTGCGGCTTGAGAAATGCTGTCAAATATTTTGATAACTTCTGTCACGCTCTCATACATACCGATTAACGTCTCAAACGTTGAACAAACGTTCTCTATCACGCTCATCGTTTGCTCGAAAGATGACATATCGTTCCATTGTTCGGCCATGTTTTTCCATGATGAGTACATCCCGTCGATAGAAGATGTGATATTGCCGATTGCAGAGACACCTTTCTTGAAGCCATCCCAACTCATCTTGTCGAGATTCATCTTATTAGCATTGTTCGCAGCCTTAACGTATGCATCGCCTAACTGATTGACCGCGGTCGTTGCTTTGACGTATGTGTTATAGAAATCTTGCTCTGCTTCTGTACGGAGTCCAGCCGCTTTGTTTTTGACGGTCTCAAACGCTTTTGCATTGTCGTCCAGATACTTACGGAGACTTGTATATCTGTCTTCGAGAGCCTTTGCAGCCTCAGTTGCTTTCTCCGTTTTGGTTTTATATTCAATCGGAACGATAAGAGAAGGCATCTCGACTGCCATAATATCCTTGAGTCCGCGCTTGAACGACTCCAGGTCAGTTGCTTCTATCTTGAAGTTGATAACACGCTTCTTCTCTTCGAGTGCAGCGAGATCATCTTTCAATTGCTTCAGCGTTGCAGGGTCAGCGGTCACGGCAATCTGAGCCTGAATATCAGAAATCTTCTGCGAGATTTCCTTTTCGCTGCCCTCCTGGATTTCAAGTTCAAGTCCGAGTGCAACCTTACGCTGACGAATGGCTTTCTCCAATTCGTCAACTTTTTTCTTGTAGTCAGCCGGTAAAATCTGGATGAGGCCGTCAGCATACGCTTTCTTAAAATCGTTCAACTGCTTCTCGACTTCGCTTGTCGGGAGACTCATCCCGACTGAAATCTTCAACTGAGTGATTTGAGCGATGAGGTCGTTCTTTTGTTTGTTGAACTCTACTTCGTCCAAATCTACTCTCAGATTGAGTTTATCATCTTCTAAGTTTTGCAGTTGCGCTTCGAGTGCAATGATTTCCTGGAGTTCCGGAGTTATCTTGATATTGACTTTTCCGGACAGTTCGGCAATCTGCTTCTCTACTTCTGCAATATCTGCATCATCGACGTTAACATCAACGTTTACTGTATGTGTACCGGGCAGTTCTGCAACACGCTTGTTGAACTCTTCAAATTGAGATTCATCATCAATCTGGATCTGTACAATATGAGAAGCGGGGAGTTTGGATATTTCTCCGGACGTCTCATCGACCTGGCTCTCATCAACATCTACTTCAACGAAGTGAACGCCTGGTAAATCTCCGATTTTTTCTTTAAGTTTTTCAAGTTCACTTTCGTCAGCAACTTCTACATCGACAATATGATGATCTTTGACCGTGTTCTCAGTGACATTGCTTACGAGATTATTGGTCGTATTGTTAACCGTATTATTAGATGTATTAGAAGTAGTAGTCGAATTGTTAATCTTCTTCGACTTCAACTGTTGCAACTTAGCCTGCAAGTCAATCAACTTCTGAACGTCGGGAGACTCATCTACGCCAATACGGACGCGGATATCTTTAATCTGAGATTCAAGTTCACGGACTTTCTTCTCATAATCATCGGGAGTTAACTTGATAACGCCATTCTTATACTGCTTCTTCAAGCGGTCGAGACGCTGCTCAAGATTCACCAGGTTTGCTACGTCGATACCTAACTCTATCTTCTTATCGGAGATTGCATCTTCGAGTTCTTTGACCTGGCGGTCATATTCTGTCTTATCAATCTTGAGTTTGCCGGCTTTCCATTTTGACTGAAGTTCGGATAACTGGTTCTCCAAATCTTGCAGTGAACCGGCTGCATAATCTTTCTTCTTATCTGAGCCGCCCTTAGGTGTCTTCTTTGTATTTGCTGACTGATATTTCTTTGCTGCATTAGCAGTCTCGACCATTTTATTGATCGTTTGGTCGATTTCTTTGTTAATATCGTTATAGTCTGACTGTATATTCTGAAGCGTTATATCTGTCTCAGTCAACTTCTTATTGGCTTCAGCAGCACCCTTTGCCGTATAAGTCCAGGTCACGCCCCCATTTCTGGTCTCGATGTTGCCATGATTGGCTTCATAATGATTGAAATTGTATCTCTTCGAGCCTGGAGTGTCAGCATTGAATGTACCCTTGTACTCATCACCGACTCGCTTCATACGAGTAGAATAATGATCGAGATATTGCTGCTCTAACTCCATTTGCTTTGAATAAAGAGCAGCGGCTTTTGCTGCGAGTGCAGCTGCTTTAGCCCTCGCTTTGAAGCCCTCTACTATTGCATTCGTGTTGCCGTTGAACACGTTCTCAGCGTCCTGGACGTTAGTGATTTTCAGTTCAAGTTCATCAAGTTCATTCTGATGCTCTTTAATCCATTTCACTTTCTCCATATTAGAAGAAAGAGTTTTATAAGAAGCCTGGAGTGATGCAAACTTCGTCATCAACTGTGAATAATTGGACGAGAGAGTAGAAGTGTAAGCATCGTTAACACTCTTTAACATTTCTGTCTTACGCTTCTGATCCTCAAGTTCTTTCTTACGACGCTTCTCTGCTTCGGACGCTTTGTCTTCTGCATCTACGAGTTTGTATATACCGTATGCCAGCCCGACGACTGCTGCTGCGATTGCAACATACGGGCAAGCCATAAGAGCGATATTGTATGCTTTCTGAGCGATTGTTGCGGCTGTAGTTGCACCGGTATTAGCGACAGTTGCGACAGTATGAGCCTTTTTCGCTGTAGTTGCAATCCAGGTTTTTGCTGCTTCAATACCGCGCCAAAGTGCAGATTGCTTCTGAAGTGCATTTCCAATCTTGATTGCTGCTGATGCAACGGTTTGTATGGCTGCTAATTTAGATAAAACTACGGCTAATTTGTCCGTGTTCATGCCAGCCATTGACGTGACAGATATGAACGCTTGCATACTTGAAGACGCAACGTCAATACCCTGAGAGATTGAGTCCCAGGTCGTCGTATCTGATGCTAAAACTGAAATCTGTTGCTGGACGTCCGCGATTGCATCTTTATATTCGCCGGCTTTAGAAGTAAGTTCGGTTATGGCAGTCTTCATTTTGACTCCTAAATCGGACTTCTTCTCTTCATCGGAAAGCGAGCGATAATTGATTGTCAAATCGGCAATCTGCTTAGTCAACTGTGCAAGTTGCTTCTTATAACCGCCGGTAGATGCTCCGGCTGTGACGACTTGCTTCGTGAACGCTGCAAGTTGCTGGTCGTTCATCTCTGTGATTGTACCGAATTTTTCCATGGCTTCGGTATCTTGAGCCAGAGACTCGCGGACCCCCTTGTCGTTCATCAATAAGTCAAATTTGAGAGACTTCGCCATTGTTATTATTGTCAATATTTTTCTTTGCTTTGCGGCGGTTCAAAACTGCCCTGAACTCTTCTTCGCGTGCAGCGAGAGCCGCTTTCTGCTCGTTAGTCACTTCTATACTGTCTCTGCCCTGATCCCACTTGAACTTGATAATATCTTCGGGCTTCAGAGCCTTCGTTGACATCGACTGCGCTTGCACGTACATCTGCATCCTGGCTCTCTCCCAAATCGGGCGGTCAACGTAGTCGAGCATCGTTGCAATCGTTGCAACTTCATATTCTGTTGCTTCGTCCAGGAAATAATGGACGTCCAGCAAACGATGCTCAATACACATCGTCCTGAAAAGATTATGAATCACTCTGTAGTCTTCATCTTCTTCGGCTTTGCTTTTGATTTTTTTTTACCTTCTGCGTCCATTTTTTCTTTCAGCGTAGAAGAAAGAGTGTTCTGCTGGTCGATAGAAGCAATCAGCCAATCACTAAACTCCTCAGCCTTATGAGGGTTCTCATCGAGCCAATCCAGGAACTCGTCGAGAGACAGTATGAGTTCACGGTCAGCAGCAAGAACTGATGCATAGAAGAACATAACGACGTCAAACAAGCCCTGTGGCATAAATGATTTGTCAGTTATTTTTTCATAGAGGATCATTGCTCGGAAACCGTACTTTAGTTCTAAATCTTTGTCTTTAATGTTAACTCTCATCGTATATAAAAAATAAAAATTTGTGATTTATATACTCTATTTATCTCAGGTCAGTAAAAACAAAAAAACTACTCCCGGACTGACGTCCAGGAGCAGAAAAAATCAAGTCTATACAATAAATGCAAATAAAATAACACGCAAAAAACAACTCAGTTATTCTATTTATCAAAAGCCCGAATCACTCGTTGTATTCGAGAGGAGATGCACCTGTGAAAGTTGCCGAGAAAGTAGCGTTCTCACCAGTGTTTGCATTGGCTGTCAGAGAAGTGATATACACAGAACCGCTGTAGTAGCCGCCCGTTGGTGCAGTCCACGACTCTTTGGTGCCGAGACCATTGACGTTGAAGTCAGAAGGAACACCGAAGATAATATCTACTTTCGTCTTCTGTACCATGGCGTCAAACAGAGAATTGAAAGCGCCGGTAGTGTAAAGATTTTCTGTGGTCACCTCCCAAGTGATATTGCCAATCTCGCTGGAGCCCCAGAAGCCAACGTCTTTATTGGCGGTATCGATTGTATTGCCGTTGATAGTCAGAGTGTGACTTGTTGCAGCCGCAATAGATGCGTTCTCCAAAAAGAGCATAAGTGCATCACCTTTAACAATGTTTGCCATAATCTAAATTTATATATAAATTTTTACAGTTTTAATATTTAATGAACAAAAAATTTGAACTTCAAAATCTGCCAGAAAGTGTTCTCGACGAAATCTTCTTGCACTTCTGCGAGATGAATGTTATCGACGTGAATCCCTTCGAGATTTCCGCTTTTACACTCAAGAGCGTGTCGTAAATCATTGGCGATGTTCACGGACGACTCATAATCACGTGCAACTACCACAAACTCTACGTCAACTGTCTCGTCGATGATACCGTCTTTCGAATAGGTCACTGCAACACCGGTTCTCGAATATACGATGAACGGCATTTCAGTATGAACATCAGTGACTGTTATCGGATAAATCCGATTGTTGACGTCAGCCTGGATGTTTGCGTCCGTGCAGAGCCAATTGTAAACAATTTTGCCTAATAATATAGTATTACTCATCCGTTATTCTCTTCGTTTATTTGTCTGATCACTTCAGCGAGACGACTGTCAGCAGCAGAGACGACTCGTGAACCGCTTCGTGTTATCGCCTTATCAAAAAACCCTATTCTGTCGATATGCCCGACCTTACGTCCGGCGTATTTCCCGCTCTTGATTGTGCGCTCTCGTGTTCCGAGTTCAAAGAACCTGGTGCGGTATGTACCGCTCTTCTTCTTACGGTTACCCATCACATGGACGTAAGCCTCAGGATTCTAATCATTCTTCAACACGTGCGAGCGGACTGCATCTATGAGTCGATCTTCATACTTCGGATTTCGTTCGGTTGCAGCCGGCAGAGAACGCTTCAACTCATCTTTCGTCTCTTTCTTCAACTCCGCAGCACCAGCAGCAAGAATAGTCTTATACTACCCTTTAATCTCCTGGAGACTTGTCTTGAGAGACTGCTCAAACGCTGCAACTAATCTTAATGAACTCATTCCTGAACACGTTCACATTGGATAGATTTTGAGTTGAATTTCCGATTCGGGTCGATGTTCAAAATTCTGTACCAAACATTCTCATAGAGAATGTGATCATCATCTTGCACGTCGATATAATATCGGATAACGAAAGTTTTGCGATAATCGTAGAAGATTTGATTGTTCTCTTCGGCTCTGCTACCGCCCTGGTTGATGACCTATGCTTTTGTGGACGTCCGGAGAACATACTGAGTCTGTACGGAGCCATAATCTGACTTCGTTTGCACCTTGCGGTGAATTTCAATAGGTTCTGTTAACAATCCTGCTTGCATATAATTAAATTCATCATCAATTTCGGTATTGATAATCACGAGACAGCATAATCAAATACTGATAACCGTGACCAATCGACTGCGGATTAGCAAACACTTCTGGTTCACGATTGGCGTAGAAGTTAGCCAGCAGAAGCAAGATTGCTTGCTTAATCATAGGCCGGAAATTTCCCTGCTCGTCATACGCCATTTCTTCATCTGAGAAATCGCAGTCATGCAACACTGCTGCAACAGCAGAGTGATAATAAGTCTCGATGATTGCATCATCAGCGTCATAATCGTCGTTGATGTTGAGGTGTTTTTTAATCTCGCTCAGAGAAATCTTCATTGCCATAATCGTATTAACTGAAGTTCATTTTGTTCAATTTTTTCTTCGGAAAATGGGGAGCCGGGCTTGCACCAAGCCCCCGTTGAGAAGAGATTATATAAGAAGTATTATGAGAGTTAACAACCTCAAGCCTTCTCGATTTTACCGAAGCCGAACACGTTGTCACGAAGTACACCGCCATCGAAATAGCCTGTGACAATGATGTTTACGACGTCGTTCTTTGCGCCAGTGTATGGATCAACAGTGATGTTGAGACCAGGACCCCAAGAGCAAATAGCGAAGTTAGTCCAATCGCCATAAACGAGTTTGTCGTAAGCAGCAGCACCGCCAGCAGCGTCAACTTTTTTCACGTGTGCAGTAGAGAGTGCATCAACACCGTCGATTGCGCCGTTCTCCCAGATAAAACCAACACCGTTGCCCTTCTGAGTAGTTCTCAGAGCAGCCTTTGCACCAGGAGACAAGATATACTTGCCCTCAAATACACCGGCTTCTTCGATACCAGCCTCAAGAGCAGCAATGCCGGCGTAGTTAGAACAGTCAGCGAATGTTGCACCGTTGAAGATACCGGCGGGCTTTGTGGCTGTACCAGCGTCACCGCTCAACAGAGTCTCTTCGAGTTTGTCGTTGATGCTGTTGATAAGGTCAGTGCGCAGGATTTCTTCTGCGTCGGGAGTTGCCTGAATCAGGAACTGACGCGATACCTGGATGTATGTAGTCAACTTCTTGGGGCTGAAGGTCTTATGGCCGAATGAACCGGCGCCGTCTTCAGCAGCAGTAGTCTCGCCCTTCCATGCACAGTTAGATGCACTGTAAGAAGGAATCTGCACGTCTCCGGTAAGACCGCTCATAAACTTTGCACCTGCCTGAACCATAACGTTCTTTGCACGCAGGGGGCCGAGCACGTCCATAATCTGAGTGGGGACTACATCTTCGCCTTCGGCAGCAACAGTCACTGCGGCGCGAGTGTCGTATGGAAGCACAAACTGACCAATATCGGTGATACCTGCTTCCTTCATGCTGCGGACGCCGAACTCGTTGATCTGGCGTGCAGCCTCGTTAAGACTACGATGTTCAATCAAGTCGTTAACTGTGTTAATCAATGAAAAATTTTTCATAACTTTTATATTCGAAATATTTTTTACATTTGAACGCTCATTTTCAGCGTCCTCTTTTTCTTCTTTTTCTTCTTCGTCTTCTGACTTCTGCTCTTCAGCGTCAGAGACTTCTTCTTGAGCATCATCTTCGGACTTCTCATCGTCCGATTTCTGCTCTTCGTCTTCATCGGACTTCTCGTCGTTAGGCTTCTCGTCTTCGGGCTTCTCATCTTCATCAGAGCGTTTTTCATCATCTTCTGACTTCTCGTCGTCCGACTTCTGCTCTTCTTCTGACTCGTCCGGCTTCTGCTCTTCAGCATCGGGAGCCTTTACTTCTTCTTCGTCCGATTTCTTCTCTTCTTGTTCACTCTCTTTCTCTTTCAGCATCTCTTCGTCTTCTGCTGCTTCAGCAGAACGCGCTTCAAGATAGGTCTTTTCATACGCTGGCTCGTAAACGCAACTGAGATCATGGAGTGAATCAATCTTCAAGATTGTACGGAGAGACGACCCATCAGCATTGCGGGTCATCACGTAGTGTTCTTTGTCTCGCTTTGTTCTAAAAGCGAATGAACAGTTAGCCAAATCACCCCTGCGAATTTCTTCGAGAGTGTCATCACCGAGTTGAGTGTTAGGGGCTTCGAATGAGAAATAAAGCCCATCGTCTCTAAGTTCGGTATGGAGAGAACCCTCCCCGCGTCGAGAGCGAGCAAGAACCTTGCTGCGATCGTGGTTATAAGTGAACAGAATATCGGACTTGTCAATCAGTTCCTGGTCAACTGCACTGCGAGAGATTGTCTCGTAAGTGTTGCCAAGAACGACGCTCTTCGTGTTGAACTTAATGGCGCAGCCGCTGATTGTACGGCCTTCTTGAGACGCTCTCAGTTCATAGAAATTTTTAATATCCATATTCGTTCTACAATAAAAATAATTTACTTTTCGTCGTTATTGTCGTCTTTATTATCAATGGCATTCTGCTTCGGATCACTGTAAGATACCGTAAGTGAATCGGCTCCAGCCATTTCCGGATAACCTAACGCTTTGCGGACTTCGTTGCGAGTCAAAATACCCTTGTCAACGAGATTTCCGTAGAAGTTTGACAGAGCGGACTTATCGGCAGTCAGTATGAACGACTCGTCCAGGTCGATAACATAAGATGCATAGATACCCGTGCATAACTTGCGATTGAATTCATCTTCAATCAAAGAGATGTACGGCTGCAAAGTATGAGTAAGATATTGGATGTTAGCGGCTTCAATTGTCGAGTAAGATGAATGAGTCAAATCACCTAACATCACGGGAGAGAGATTAAAAAATCTCGCAACTTCAGTCAGGTTCCATTCACGAGACTCGACCATTTGAGAGTCAACCGGCTTTGCGGAGATTGCCTGGTAGTCCGCGTCGCCGCCGAGAACAGCAACACCGCCGGTACCGCCGCGTCCATACGTCTTCTCCCAGTTATCTTTCATCTGCTTCTTCTGAGCATCACCGATTGGTCCATTGACTTTCAATACACCAGAGATGTTGCAACCGGCAGCAAAGAAATCGGACGCTGACTGCTCAGTTGCATCGGACGTCTTAATCGTTCTATCTGCATAAGCAACAATACCCTTTCCGTTAACTCCGTCTTCTCCGTTGATAACGAGATGAATCATATCTTCTGGAAAGATTTCTTTAGAAGATACCTGGGGAGCGATATACGTCAAACGCTGTGTCTCTTGTATGAATTTTATTGACACAGTTCCACGGGGCATATACTGTAAGCCAGTGATTTCATCACCTGTTCTGCGGATATACGCAAAGGCATTTCCGTACAGAAGCAAGTCGTGCATCAACTGTCTCATCATCGTGTACTTGCTCATAACCGGATTGCTCTGAAGAGCATCCGTTATATCATTGCCGATTTCAGTCTCAGTTGAGCCGGCTCGTTTGACGTTCACCGGCAGACGCGCAATGGAGTTAGAAATAAGACTGACAGCGGCAAATACGGACGAGAGACTCAACGACCCTTTGCCGCTGAAGTTCTTGCCGAATATGAAAGCACCGCCATCCCAGTACTGACCGGGCAGCGCGTCCGCCGGGGCATCAATCTATGTAGTCTCCGTATCCCGGCTTCGTCTAAAGAATATATCTCTAAATGCCATAATTTGAATGTTTATAATCTATTTATCTCAGTAAAAATTTTTCTGAATTAAGTTATGCTAAAGTCGTGTCCGCCGACCTCAAGCCAAGCCCCGACAGCCATTAGCGAAGATATAACTGGATCGATTTTTGCAGTCCGTTTACCGCCTGCTTTTATAGGCTTCTAATTTTCGTTATGATCAGATTTAATCTCGACGTTAGAGTGACACCAGCGGACCAGATTGTTATCATCAATAATCAACTGTCCGGACAGCATCAAACGCTGGTAAGCCTTTGTGCATTTGGACATATTTCCGATTGTTTGACTCTATGGACTCATCGGCAACCCCTGCTGTTCACATTGGATTGCCCATTGAGAAGAGTTCCATTGGTCATAAGCAATACGGTAAATCTGACACGTATCGTTCAATCGGAGCAAGTCTTCAGTGATGTAGTCGTAGTCAGCAACATTTCCAGGAGTCGCCACGAGCCAGCCCTAACGTATGGCTTCTTTGTATATCTCGCAATTAAGTGTTTGATTGACACTTTCTTCTGGTATATAACATCTCGTCTTCAGTATGAACTTATCTGGATAAAACTCTCGTTCGGGGTTAGGCGGTAAGAGAACAGTTGCGGAGCAAAGGTCTTCTACGGACGCTAAGTCAACACCGCAATAACATACTTCATCGTCCGTATGAATCTCCGAAATATCGACTTTCTTCATACTTGAAAGTATATACTTGTCCGGTATCCAAACTTCTTTCGATTGAACCCATTTGTTAAAAGTTTTCGTAAGGAGATTGGTCATTTCTGTCGGGTTATTCTTAGCCTTTCTAATCTCCCTATAAACGTAGTCGTCGTGTACCGTTTGACCTAACGAGGGTATCGCTTTAATCCAGCAAGATGAATCTTCAAGCGGGTCGTCTTCTTCGTCCAGTTCATAGATTGCAGCAAACATCGACTCATCTTCTTTCTTTCCATATAAAATATCCGCGCAAACGTCTCTCATTATCTTACAGGGTCCGAACAGATTGAAGCCCGCAGTAGTGATGTAAATCATCATCGGGTTCTTTCGCATACCCATTGATGAAGTGATTAGATTGGATATATCATTGGTATCAAAAGCATGATATTCGTCCAGGATACCTAACCCGCTGTTAAAACCGTCACCGAACTTGCTCGAAGAACTCATAATCTTCATAACGCTCTTTTTAGCGCGAAAGCGTATTGTCGTCCGGAGAGTGTCAAATATACCGTGTTTGTTTATCGAATCACAATAATCGGACGCTGACTTAAAACCGATTGCAGATTGCGCAGCAGAAGGAGCAACAATATCAATCTCTTGCCCCATACCCTCATTGGTCAAAAAATACAAGCCTAACGCGGAGATGAGCGAAGTCTTTCCGGACTTACGTCCGATTTGTATATACGCAGTATTAGTGACACGCTTCTCCGGATTGTCTTTCTGGTAAAATCCGAATAAGTTTGCAACCAGCCAAACTTGCCAGGGGAGCATCTCGAAATTTTTACCAGCGTGCTCGTCAGTCGTATGCTTCAAGTGACGTACAAAATTTATGACACGATCAACTTTCTCCGGACAAAAAATTATGTTCGGATTTTTCCCGTCGAGCCGGTCGATGTACCGCTGACAGGCAAGTTGAATCAAGTGTCCGGCTACAATTCTACCGGACAGTACATCTTCAGCATACGTCCGGTAGTCCATTAGTCTCCGCAAAGTTCGGCGATATAATCTTCAGCAGTCTCTGATGAATCGTCACCGCCCTTTTTCATTTTTGATTTACTCATCGGTGTCAAAGCAAACTGAGTGATGAGTTTTTGCAAATACGCCTGAGAGTTATTCATAACGGTCAACGCCGGATTTCTCTGCACGCGGTTTTTATTGTCTTTCGTATAAACGCCGTCCGCTTTCACGGAGTGATACGCCATAAGATAAGTCTCGTAAGTTTGAGCGATGAGGTCGAGCGAGAGTTGCCATTCGTCTCGCAACTCGCCGTAGTCTTTTCTCAGAGATTTCAGAAGCGTCGTCATATAATCCTGGACGTCCTTGCTATAATCATCTGATTTATAACGGTTTATGTTAATCATATATCATATAAATCTCATAAAAAAATTTTAACTTTCACGTCCGGGCTGACCGATTTCCAAAAGCCTAAAAAATCACGTCGATTAGGAAGAGCTCCAGGGGCGATATTCTG
>Ga0326513_10000842_pt1 | contig 25676 bp, 43 predicted proteins | sample 2_2465_0518_D_FD_203654 | JGI IMG/M metagenome (GOLD analysis project Ga0326513, IMG submission 203654) | Bovine rumen microbial communities from UC Davis, California, United States - 2_2465_0518 | ecosystem: Host-associated > Mammals > Digestive system > Stomach > Rumen | place: USA... | reverse complement strand
GTAATCACATCCAAAGCAGCGCGACGTTCAAATTCGTAAGTATATTCAATACCCGAACCGTGTTTATAGAAAGTAACTGATCTATCGCTGTAGCCAACTTTACGCATCGGGATTTTAGAACCTTCACCAACGCGGAAAGATTTACGATCATTTTCCGTATCTTTAGCGATAACGCGAATTAATTCGTTACCGTTAACAGTACGAGAACCCGAAATAATGTCAGAAACTTTTTCCGTCATTTCGAGGTTGTTATTCCAACGCAGAACGTTATCGATCGCATACGGGAACAAAATACGAGAACCAGGTTTGGTAGCAAATGTATCAGAAGCCTGAGCCAAAGTAACTTGGTCTCTGTAATTGTTTCTCATCGGCAAGTTCATTTTGAACATAACTTGTTCAAAACCAGACAAGCCTTTACCGTTGTTATAAGCGGCTTTTTCATCGCCTTCAGAAAGGTCAACTGCTAAGTCCAAAAATTTATCAAGGCTCAAACCAAAAGAAGCAGCTTCTTTTACGAGTTTTTCTGCCGCTAGCTTAGCTTCGCTGTCGCTTTCAGACAAAAGTGGATTGCAGATGGCATCCAACTTTCTTTTTTGAATTTCAGTAATGTTTCTCATATTATTCTCCTATTATTTCTGAAACACAACAGCAGTTGTGGCATTAATTACTTCCCAAACTTTGATGTCTGTTTTAACGCCTGTACCAGCTGCTTTAACAGCACCTGCGCCAGCGCCAACGATATAATCGCCGACAGACAATTCTGCAGAAGTTTTAACTCTACGGCCACCTTTTGTAGAAACCGTAACAGTGATACCTTCACCTTGAGAGACGCCGTTTTCAGCAACTAAAATAAAACCAACAACCTCACCACCGTCAGTAGCCAGCTTAACAGCATTGGCAGCCGAAGTATCTTGCTCTACAGCCATACCTTCCAACGAATCCATATCAGATACAGCATCCGTTAATTTGAAGGTGTGGTTGAAATCAGGATAAGTAAGGCCTTCCATAGTATAATCAAATGACATTTAATTTTCTCCTTATCTTCTGACTTGGTAAGATTCAAGTTGAACGCTGTTGAATTTATTATCTTCATCAGCATAATTTACAGCTTTTGAAACACCACCAGCCGGTACCAAAGTGGCCAACAACTGTTGATTTTCTTCAAGCATAGCAGAAATACCACCCAAGTCAGATGGAACTTCCACGTCTTTCTTTCCGGCAGCTAAAGCAACTTTCTTAACCTGTTCTTGTAAGAAGGTTAAAAGAGCTTCATTTTGTTTTTTAGCTTCGGATAATTTGTTATTCAAATCTTCGACTTCAGCATTATGAGCTTCTTTTTCAGATTCGACTTCTGCGGCTTTATCAGAAACTTCTTGCTCTTTTTCAGCAATCGCAGCTTCTTTTTCGGATAAAGCAGCTTCTAATTCTTTAACTTTTTCACTGAGATCGAGTTTCTTCTTCAATTCAGCCATTTCAGCTTGCATAGCAGAAACTTCTTCAGCGGATAAAGTAACGTTATCTTTATCTTTCATCGCGTTCTCCAATTTATTATAGAAAGTAGCTACTAAAAATTCGGGAGCTTTACCAGAAGCAGCCAAGCTCATCAACTCTCCCTCGTTAAAGAGCGAACGCTTCTTCTGAGATAGAATTTTAGGATTTTTAGCGGCACCTCTGTTCACAATGGAAATCTCAGAGAAATTCGCCAATCCTTCTAATTCCAAATGACATCCATCAACGCCAATTACGTGTCCGTTAGCACAGGTTTTATCCCACCAATTCTCAAATGTGGCGTCTTCACCCATATAATCCCAGTGGCATTCGCTACAATAAGCGTGCTCCGATAAGAACTGTACGGAAACTTCATCAAGGACGTTGTTCTCAATTTTATTAATGACTTTATCACTTTCCTCATCACGTAAGATGGCGCAAGTAGCATACATCGCGGTTGAATTATTGTCATCGATAGCTAATCTTGCAGAAAAAGCACGCCCAATATTAAGATCATCGTCATTGTGCATGATGTGAATACCAATGTTTTCATTGGTGTTGTTAATTTTATCTGCCATAGACGCCAATATATCGGTGTCAACAACTGCACCATCATATATGGTTCCTTGATGCACAGCTTCTGTAGATAATGCTCTACATTCAAAAACGTAAAATTTAGAAAGATCCGCCTCTTCACCAAACTTCATTTTGAACTTTGATGTGAGTTCTTCGGTCATATCAATTTCTTTAGTCATACGTAATCCTCATATTCATCTATTAAAAAGGTTAAGTTAGCAGAAAAAATTTTTCAATAGTTTTTTTTAGTTGAAAATAAACTATTTAATTGTGTTTGATTTTGAATTTTCCGCTCCGTCAGGTGTTACGCTCTTACCCATAGAGTTATCTTTACTTGTTGGATTCGCTTTATTACCATTCGGAGAACCTTCATCGTTTAACTCGTCACCCTGTTGCTTCTCGGTCCAGAAACCTGTTCCAGACAATTCTTCCGAACCTTCAGGTGCTAAGAAACCGTACATCTCAATATTATAGTATTCATCGCTAATTTTACCAAGACTGAGGTCGTTGAGAAGTCTACTTTGCTTCTGGATTCGTAAGCTCTCCAATTCGAGGTCAGGACGAAGCTCTGCATGTCTAAACCAAACTTTAGCTCTACCATCAAAACCAGACATGCGTAAAGCTAAAGTTAGAATTCTACTCATAATATCGGCGATAGGTCCATTCACGGATTCAGCCGAAAGTGTAAAGATTCGAGATTCAACAGAAGCTGTATTTACACCGGCTTCGCCTCTACCTAAAACTGTGGCCACAACTTTCAAACCAGCTTGGTTTTGTGCATTAAGAGTTTCAATAATTTCTGAAACCTGCAAACCAGATCCAGGCTGCCTTTGATTTAAGATTGATGGTTCAATCGAATCTGTGTGAGCAAAAGGTTGATCAGGTCTGATGCCATCGAACTTATTCGCAATAGAAGTTAATTGGTTATTCATCCAATTAGTGAACTCTTTTTCGTCATCTCTCAGTTTCTTCGGGGCACGATTACGAATAACCTCCTCAACTACTTTTAACGTAATTCTAGGATAACCGACAACTTTCATAATGCGATATAAGTCGTTAATCACCACTTGGCGAGCAGCAATAGTGTTAATAGCTGACGTGAAGAACGAGTAGTTATACGGACTCGTTGGATTTTGTTTATAACGAGCTGTAAAAAATGTCGGTATATCCAAACTAAGATCTTGAACATTATCTGTCGTTTGAACAGGTTTAAATGTTCCAGACGCTGTTTCTTTAAACTTAACAGTGTTCATATCGACGTTGCGAATCTCATACGGTTGCGCTGTTTTATCAAACACCAGTTCGCAGCCAATGGCTCCACGCATTAAAAGCATGTAACGTAAGCCTTCCAAAAATTCTCTGAGTGACGGCTTAGATTGGAAACCAAGTGAATAATCTGAGATCTCAAATATTTTATAAAGAATCCCTTCGAGAAGTTTCTGCCCTTCAATGGAGGTTTCACCTGCTGAATCAGTGACTTTATACAACATTTCAGTGTCAGCTGTTGTGAGGTAAGCGTTAAGAGCTGCTGATACGTCAGGATCAGTATGCAGAAGTTCAGCTACAAGTTCAATGCTGTTATCTGTAAGTCGTGTTTCCGAAATATCGTTAAGATGCTCAACATAATCCGGCATATCCAGTGTGTCGCTGGTTCTAGTCGGATCGAAGGTGTCTGTATATGAAGTGCCGCCTGCTGAAGTTTTCTTTTTAGGTAATATGAAATCGAATAGTTTGTTTAAGTTTGTAGCCATTTTTACCACCGTAACCGTTTGCTCGTGTGTTTAACCCTACTACTATCATAAGTAAGTAAATTGTCATTGTAAAGAGTTTTGTTATCCCGATTCGCACCTATAATGTCAAAACACTGCCTGTCATCAACTTCTCCTAACGAATTTTCGTAATCAAATATCTTCCTAGATACAAATGCGTACGAGATAGAATGGAAGGCGTGATCCTCCGTATCTAATTTAACCCATCTAGGAATTGCATCTTTTTCTAATCCATCATCTCTCCACATATTTCTAAGGTGAGTTATGATGGTGTTTTTATATCCAACATAGCCAAACATTCTGAGCTTGTGGGTAACTATTAAATCTCTGACATAATCTAATGCGTTTGTACGATTGACTTTATAATAATCAATGTTTCCATCTAACTCGGTATGCGGCTCAACAGTTCTCCCATCGTGATAAACAGCCGGCATAATTCTACCGTTGGAAATATCTCTCAATGAATTCGATAAAATGATTTGTGGGTGTCTATCTATACATCCACCAACAATGTTATACATCGTTTCTAATTCTTTAAATCTATCCAAAAGTCTATCAAACGGAATTACCTCAAAACGGACTAAATCGGCATCGCCAGTTATTATACTGATCGTAGAATTGATTCCGACGTCGCATCCGAAAAAACAAGGTTTGCTCTTGTCTACATCAAGAGGTCTCTCATCAATCATACACATCTCAATATCTTTAACTTCAAGTCTGGTACTTGTATCTGAATAACTCTCCCCAAGAACGGTATTTATACCGCGCCTAATCTCGCCACGTCTTATATAATCGGACATTGTATTCACTAAATACTTTATACTCAAAATATTTGAACTGAAAGGTCTAACTTGATAACCTCTAATGTTAATTCTGTCTGGATAAGTTGCAACCCATTCCCTGTCCGCATCATCTCCTAATTCCAAAGGTTTTCCGCATTTAGAACATTTAACATAAGCATTATCTAAATCAAGACAGGCTGCTATATCAGGAGTAATATCATATGCCAAACTTTCAACACTGTCTGGTAGGTTTGGAATAAATACGTTTTCACGAGAATACATTGGTATTTGCCAACAATTACAATGAGGACAACGGACGAAGTATTCTCTCTGATCGGAAGTTTTAAAATCCTTATCTATACCATATTGTTCCCAAGTAGGTGTACTTAAACCGAATCTATATTTATATTGTGAGTGTTGAATACGAGAGTTAACTAAAGCTAAGAATTGAGTATCGCTCAAATCATATTCATCCAAGTATAGCGAATCCACAGATAATGATGTCGAATCCCCCTCGGAGTTACCGCAGATGAACATATAAGAATCTCTTAATTGTATAACGTCATTGTTTCTAACGCAAATTTCCCCTCTATTGACTGGGAAGTCTCTATTAAATATAGGCAAAATACGAGTTTGTGTTTGTTTTTTCTTCATCGTTAAATCAGGGAACGCATATAACGTCTTGACACCATTATAATTAGCCATAAAAGCTATCGCTCGTCTAATTGCGACTTCTGTGAGGCCCACTTGAGAGAGTTTCTTTACATATATCGTAGGGTGAGGATCGTTTATTATATCCTCTTGAAACTTATGATTTTTAAAAGAAAAAGGCACGCCTTGAGACAGAGTTGTGTTATTAGAAACCCAATCCGCGGTAGATTGTTTTGTTCTATCTTCAATGATTCTTTTCTTTAATCTATCTAAAAATTCGTTACTTCCCACTTAGCCTCTCCATTCTTGAATTGGATATTCTGTCAGATTATTTTCGATAATAAATTTATTTCGAGCATTAAGAGCTTCTTTTTTAGTAGCGTAACACCCTAAAGTTATTAATCTATAATCAAGTCTTATTCTAGCTCTCCATTTACCATTATCTGTTCGTTTGCCAACTCCACAGTATTTACTTTCATTGTTACGATAAACTCTTCTATTTGCACATTGAACGTGTCTATTAACCCATCTACAATTGCTCGGTTCATAGTTTCCATTAACGTTTATCCTATCTAACGTCAAACCTTCTATATAACCATTTTCTAAAGACCATCTTTTAAAAGATTCCCAATCATTCTTCCATTCATCACAAACAGAAATACCTCTCTCACCATATTCTAAATAATGAGAACATTTTGAATTATAACATCTGTTAATCATATCTAAATAAGATTTCCGTAATCTATTACCCATAAACCCTCTGGATTTAACATTACAGCCACAAGATTTAGTGCGATTATTTCTCAAACTATGTATGTTGACCACCGATTCGTTACCACAATCACATTTACACCTCATTAAACACCAACCGTGCTTATTTTTTCCAACGCATTCGATTACTGTCAGTTTTCCATATTTTTTTCCAATATAATCCTGTGGATTTAATTTTTTTGCCATTTTATATCTCCATATAACTCATTGTAATTAAAGGTGGAAATCCTGTGAGTTGCAGGGTATTCGAGTCGTCACTCTATCCACCTTTATCCACAGACTATACACATAAAAATAAAAAAATGCAAATAATTTGATTGACATTCCAAAAAGTGTAAAGTAGTGTAAAGGTGAAAGGAGGAAATTCTAATGATAAACATTAAAGAATATCACAATCTCTTGAGGCAATATAAACTGGAAGAAAAGAATGGACACTTACTTCTGCCTGAAGAAACTAACAAAAACACTATTCACAAGATTGTTAAAAAGTTATTCAGTGCTTTAGATGATCCAAGAGCTGAGAATCCGAATTTCAGACTTTATAAATTAAGAGGTTTTTGTAGTCATCCCAGATGTGTATCCCCACAATGTTTCTTTTTTCGTCTTAATCCCTCTATTCAAGACACAACTTTGGACAGAGAAGACATAATAGACATTGCTCAAGATATGGATTTGGAAAGAATACAATTAATTGGTGCAAAAAAATATTTAGAGGAATATAATAGCACACAACCTGACATTTTAAAGTTAAGTCAAGCTGACTTTAAACTTATACTAGCCTATATGATGAAAGGAAACAAAGATGCTTCTTAAAAAAATTAGCATTTCAGAATGTGCCAGAGAGTGCAATGTAAGTCGAGTTACGATCTACAGCTACATTAAAAAAGGCATTGTAACTCCTCGTGAAACCCCTGGTGGTAAGAAATTTTTTACCGAAGAAGATGTTGAAAAATTGAAGAAAGATCTCAAAGATGGAATATAAATACCCTGACATTTCAATAGAAACGGTTATGGCTCTGAGGGTTTTAATCAAAGACATACGTGCTAATCGTAACCTTTTAGACAATTCACCGTACGACGAAGTAACAAAGCAAACTTTAAAGCAATTACTTTCCGGCAGTAGTGAAGAAACAAAGAGCGAATCCAAGAAAATTACCGATTTAGACTATGAAGCCGAAACAATGTCTTTGTATGAAAGTATCAATGAAATCAATGACTTAGAGATAGACGCTAAAGAAAGAATCTCTGTGATTAAGCTGAAAACATCTATTCTCCAAGATTTGTTGAATATGATGAAGGACTCGAAGAGAATTAAAGAGATTAACCGATTCGAAGAGACGGTATTTAATATTTTAACCGAAGATCAGAAAAACAAGTTATTAGAGTTAAGCTAACGTAAAGAAAGTAGTAAAAATGCAGATATTTAAAGAAACTGCCCCATATTATTGGGAAAAAGATATGCCAGTTGTGCCGTTGCATCACTTCAAAGCTGTAAACGCTTCTGGTACAAAACTTGCTAAAAGTCCGTGTGTTGTGGGTTGGCAAATGTATCACGACTCTATGCCGACTGGGGATGAAAGAGAAGATTGGTTAAATCGTTACCCTGACGTAAACATAGGTCTTGTTCTCGGTAAGCAATCTCGTTGTATAGCGTTGGATATTGACTCTGAGATAGAAGCTGAAGTAGCTCTGATCAAATCCATTGTTCCGACAAGCCCGTGGGTTCGTATTGGGAAAAAAGGCTGCGTAATGATGTTTCGCTATAGCGGCGAGCAAACATTTCGTATTAAAGATATTACAGGTAGGACCATCTGCGAGCTTTTATCCAGTAAGACACAAGTAGTACTGCCGCCAAGTTACCACCCTGACACTCAGCAACCGTACGTTGCTAATTGCAATCTTTATGATGTTGTAGATAGACTTCCGGTTCTGCCGAAAGACATCGAATCCATACTTAGAAATGGGTTAGAGAACCAGTTGGGTGTTCAATTAGGGCATTCCGGTTGGACCAGAACGATAGATTTTGTATCATCGGGTTCAAGAGATGTTAAAATGACATCAGTTGCGGGCATTTATGCTCACGCCGTACTCCGTGGGGAGATTACCCTTAAAGAAGGCATTGATATGATGCGTGCTTGGGTTGCGACACAGACGGAAAGAGTTGCCGGTGATGATGTTGACGCAGAAAAAGGTGTCAGAAACCTCGTTAAATTCATGATGAACGATGTTCTCGGCCAAAAGAAGAGAGTTTTACCTAAAGGTTGGGATAACGGGTTAACAGAGGATGAGAAAAAACAACTCGGGATTGAGGTTGATGAGAACTGTATTTCTTGGGATTTTAACAAATTAAATGATTATTTATGTGATAAAATCGCTGAAACAACTATGAATTCTGCTGAAAGAAACGAAGCTATAGAGTTTGCGATTGAAAAAATAGCTCGTTCTCAGACACTTTCCATGATTGAAGAAGAAAAATGTCTCAAACACATCGTAAACACGAGTAATGATTTGTCGATGGGGACTCTTCGTAAACGCATTATGGAGATAAGATCTTCGGGTATCACCGGTAAAAACCACACCGAGATCGCCAAAGCCGTGTTAAAAGACATAAACGACATGATTCCGATATATGAATCGGTTGATCAGAGTGATGATTTTCCTTCTTTGCGTTATTATAACTCTATGTTTTGGCGTTGGGGTGGTTCTCATTGGGAAAAACTCGAAGAAAACGAGATTGAGAAGGTAATTTCAAACGAATACGGAGATTTACCTGCTGCGTCGAAAGCGAATGACCATCGGGGTATAATTCACGTGATGAAAGCTCTCGTGAGGCAAAATTTAGTAGAAAGTCCGGCTTCGGGCGTGAATTTTGCGAATGGATTCGTAGATGTTTTCGGACAATTACACAATCACTCGCGTAAATATGGGTGCACATACACTTTGCCTTATTCTTACAAGAAAGAATTAGCAGATTTAAGCAACGCACCTAAATTTGCGGCATATTTGAAGTCGGTTTGGGGCCAAGAACCTGACTTTGAGCAAAGAATCAAGACATTAAGACAAGTTATGGCGGCCACAATCTTTGGTCTTGGACCATCGTTTAACCGTGCTATCCTGCTTTATGGTGTAGGTGGGAGTGGAAAATCGCAGCTATTGACCATAATTCGCAGACTTTTACCACCTGAAATTGTTTCGGTTGTATCCCCTTACAACTTCACTGACAAATTCATGGTAACAGAGCTTTCGAATAGCGTCTTAAACTTGTGCGGTGAGCTCAGAGAAGATGACACGGTTGCCGGAGACACTTTCAAGCAAGTAATTGATGGTTCTCCCATGCAAGGTCAATACAAAGGTCGTCCGATCTTTAACTTTGTCCCGAAAGCAACACATTGGTTTGCGAGTAATTATTTACCAAGATCGAAAGACAGCTCCGAGGGCTTCAACAGAAGATGGGTTATCTTATCCTTCAACCGGATTGTTCCTGATTCAGAGAAAATACGAGGCCTTGGTGACATAATTGTAGCTGAAGAACGAGAAGCGATCACAGCCTGGTGCATAGGTGCGATGGCAGAACTTAACTCGGCGTCGGATTACGACTTACCTGATTCGCATTATAAATACATTAACTCTATGACAGCGGAGAATGACTCGGTTTTTTTCTACCTAACCTCGGAGGAAGAAGGTCCGAGGGCATACGACGAGGGGGAAATACTATTACAGAAGCTATACGAGACATACCGAACGTTCTGCTACGGGAAAGTAGGTGCAAAGCCTGTAGGGTTGAGGAAATTCTTAGCGAGGCTAAGCGAACTGGCCATAATTTTTGGATTCTCCGTCGACAACTCAAAGGTCGTTGGACTCACACTGGACAGGGAGAAGGGAAAGATTGTATCGAGGGTAAGGAGATAAAGATATGATGAAAACAAAAGAAATATACATCGATGAACCTTATAGAGAAGTACGAATTTACTTTGACACCGAGAACCAAAAGCGTATCCACGAGTTAGCCTACAAATGGCTCGATTCAGATGAGTACGTCACTTTTCATAAACTGCTAGATAAACTTTCGAGCGAATCCCTTATCCTCTATGCCGATATAAGTGGTTATTTTGATTATGATGACGATGATGGTGATTATAGTGACGGCTACGAGGCTCGGGTAGAGGAAGAGAATTTCTTGCAAGAAAACTTTAGATATAGGCACGGACTTTTAATCCAAAAAATTCAGCAAATGGGTTATAAGTATGGATCTCATAAAGACGACGTGCTATCAGAAAGTGAGCTCAAAGAGCTACTTTATGTATTGGAGGGCGAATGCTTATAACCATTCAAATTGATGATGTTGTAATCCAGGTTGCTGATGCCGAAATTTCTATCGAAGAAGTGGAAAACGTAGCACTTGACGTTTGGAAGAGAACCAGAGTTGGTGACGAAGAAGATGAGGAGACAATAAATTGATAGTATTAAGCCTTTTTGACGGAATATCTTGCGGACAGGTAGCTCTGCAACGTGCTAATATACCTGTGAGTGTGTATTTTGCCTGTGAGATTGATAAATATGCCATTCAAATAACACAAAAGAACTTCCCAAACACAGTCCAATTAGGAGATGTTACAAAAATAGATTTTTCCAAATTAGTCGGCGTAGATCTCGTAATCGGAGGCTCGCCCTGCCAAGACTTATCCATAGCAAAAAATAACAGAAAAGGTCTTGAGGGAGAGCGTTCAGGTTTGTTCTTTTGTTATCTAAATGCGCTTCGCATCATAAAGCCGCGTTATTTCCTACTGGAAAACGTAGCTTCTATGACGAAAGAAAACCAAGAAATTATAACAAACCTTCTTCGGGAGATCTACCCTGATACAAAATGTACACTTATAAACTCAGCTCTGGTATCGGCCCAAAATCGTAAAAGACTTTATTGGACCAACTGGGATGTTGAGCAACCTGAGGATAAATTGATTTATTTCAATCAAATAATGCAAACCGACAATTTAGATAGATTTTATTTTACGGAAAAAGGTTATAAATCCTTGGAGAAGATTATGGAGAGATCCAAAACCAAGAAATTGGGATTTAGAGATATGATAATGCAAAATCCAACCTGTGAGAAGTTTTACAACCTTGACGCTAATTATCATAAAGGGTGCGACGGTAAGAGGAGTATGATAAAAGATCCAATTAACGGTAAATATAGAATGGCCACACCTTTAGAGTGCGAACGCCTACAAACACTTCCGGATAATTATACCGAAGGTGTGAGCAATACCCAAAGATACAAGTGCCTCGGTAATGGATGGACAGTTGATGTGATCGCTCATATTTTACGACAGATGCCGTAATATGTAGATAGAGTTTACATCCACAACCCCTGGAAATATAAACATCCTTGGAAAAATTCTCCCCAGTTGGTTGGTGTTACCATTAATTTTCTATAAGGTTTCAATTCCACCCAATAACAAGCGTTGTATACAAAAGCTACACATAACCCTATGAAAATGAACTGACATCCTAATAAAAGACTTATAGGTATCAACCGAACGGTTTTGCAGAGAATGAGTTGCCAGAAACACCATTCACGCCCGAATTCTTCAAAACCTCTTATTTTACCTAACCAATCTATAATCTTTTTATAGGGAATCTTTCTTCCTTTAGCTAATTCTTCATCTATGTAATCTCTGCTTTCTGTTCCACACTTAAAGCCAGGGAAATGACCTGTCGTCTCTGCTAAGATGAGAAGTATCGTTGCAACAACAGTAAATATAATTTTATTCGGAATGAGAAACGCGAGGTATCCGTGATAATCCTTTAAATAGATTACAGGCGCATATAATAATGCACACAACAACCATTGAACTCCTCTTTCTTTGATAACAGGAACGTCACTCCAAAAGCCTCCGAGTATTCTTCGTAATAAACCTGCTAAAAAACCCATTTTTTATACCTCCCGTTGTTTTAACGTACGTTCTTTTTATTCAAAAGTCAAGCGACAGATGCCGTAATATGTAGGGGGAGGTGCCGTAGGAAGATATGCCGTAAAAAGAGTCAGGGTATGTATTATAAAAGATATGTACCCTGTAACTTTTTTAGAGCACGAGATACGTAGCACTTAACACTACTTTACACTTTGATTTTAAAAATTGCTGCGGATAGAAAATGGCACCGCGTCCCCTCCGGCGGGATAAGATTTTTATTATTTTACACCCCTCCTTTTGTCTATATTCCTAAAAAGCGAATCGCTGAGTCAGCCCCATAAACCCTTGATTTTACTATATGTTTTTTATAATATACATTGACAAAAATGTTTTAAATAATCTTATAAAATAAATTTATAAATAAGAAAGTTTTTACTTGACTCTTTACAATGTATATTTTGACACGAGTCGCGTGGATTCGTTGCATAAGAAGTTTATAAGATTATTCTTATGTTACCTGCTCTCTTGACTTTCTCAAAAATAGTGTTTATATATACATTATCAATTGATAAAAATTGATATAACACAAAACAACATTTTTATAGAAGGAGTCTTAAAATGATTAACGGAAAAAATAAAAATACCAATCTTAACACTGATTTAACTAACGTTTTAGTGGATAATATACTGGAGTCAACCGCTTCTATTATGTATATAAGGCAGGCAACCTATTTTTATTTAATTAAACTTAACGGTTGGAGTCGTGCTGATTTAAATAGATATATACGCAACCGCGCTAAACTTTGCAAAGTCGACTTGAACCGCGGCGTATTAAGCAAAGAGTCTGCCGTTGCGGATTATTGCATAACACAAAAAAGCACGTTATTTAATAAAGTCGATATCTTAACCGATAAAAAAGAATCTTTTAACGTTATTAAAAAAATTGCTGATATTATGCGAAATAATCAATTAAAATATAATAGCTTAAAAGATATCTTAACCGATAAAAAAGAATCCAGCAAAGAAGAATCCAGCGAAGAAGAATCCAGCAAAGAAGAATCCAGCAAAGTGGAGTCAATATCCTTAAACAATGTTATTAAATACATTAAGCAAGCCGACTCGCAAGCCTTAACTCTCATTATAGCAACCGCCGAGTCAATGTTACAGGATAAAAAAGAATCCAGCAAAAAGCAAAAAAGCAAAAAAGCGGCTTAACCTAAAAGCTAGGTATGATTCCTCAGGAATCATACCTAGCTAACCTTTGCAACCTAGATGATTCCTAGGAATCACAAAAAAATCCGGTTCATAAAAAAATTCGCCCGATTAAAAATCTTGGCGATGAAACATTTTGTCTAAATCGGAATCACATTTTTGAGCCAGCGATAAATTAATGATTCCCAGGAATCACAAAACAATGAAAGGAAACAAACAATGAGAAACTATGAAATCAAAAACGTAACGCAAGTACTTGAATTATCGCCACTTCCTGAGCAGAATCAGAAGTCGTTTTACGGGAAAGCGAAAGTATACATCACGCCGGATTATCAATATTTGACCTCTTATGATGAGGTTATTTGTAGAAAGTCGTCAGAAGGTCGTGTAGAGCGAATTTGGCTCGGCAGCACCACCACTACCCGAAAACACATTAAGGCGTTCACAGGGCTCTTAAAACGCGATTATGACCTATGTCCTGAGGCGGAATTATAACACTTGGAAAAATTCTCGTCCCCGACTCACGTGCCGTATAATTGGTCCAGCGTTACATTTTCATAGAAACGTGACATTGTAACCGACTCTCGGCACGTAGTGCGAATGCCAGGAACGAGTAGGGGAATCGTGGCATTGTCACAGACTCCGCAATACCACGATTCCATCTCAAAACGAAACCAAAATCGAGTCTGAAATGAATCCGAAACCGAAAATCGGCGTTTTTGCCACTAGAAAATAGCCCTGCCAAGAACCGGATTTTTACGTACAACGAAGAATCAATGACTTAGCTTAAAAAAAATTACAATTTCGGAGCTAAGCCATTGAAAAAACTGAAAAATCAATTTTGTTTTCTGTAAAGCTATTTCTCGGTTCCATCGAGCAGTGAAAATGAAATATCAAAATTTATATAAAGGGCGAATAGACCTATTTAAACATAACGGACTCAATTCTGTAGATTCAAACACTTAACCTCAAAAGTGGAAGGTCTAAGTGTAAAGTAATGTAAACCAGTGTAAAGCAAAATTGTTTACAATGTATATCTTTTTACTTTACACTACTTTACAGAATCGAGCTCAAAATGAAAGGAAAATGTATATGTTTACAAAATCAATTTTAATCTTATTTGGTGCATTGGCGTTTGCGATGCAATTTTTAATGGTATTGACTCCGGACTACCAAAATGGTGCTGCGGTGTCATTTTTCACCTACTGGTTTGGGTGGTAAATTTGGACAAAAACTAAAATGATTCGACGTAGAATCAAAAACGATTCCTAGGAATCAGATTTACGTTCTTCGGACTTCGGTCTACGGTCTACGTCACTCTACTACGGTTCACGTATCATTAAAATACGCAAACTAAATTTTACGTGACACAGTGACACAGTGACACAGTGATTCTTAGGAATCAAACTAAACTTTACGTGACACAGTGACACAATAACGCAGTGATTCTTAGGAATCAAAATCAATTTATAAATGAAAGGAAAAGACAATGTTAAACGATAAGCAATTAGAACTCCCTAACATCATTGATTATTCAAAAGATAAATGGGAATTAAAAATAAAATATGATGAGTTTACGGATTCACCTCGTGAATGGGATAATCTCGGACAAATTTGTGTATCAGATAGATGTAGATATACAAATGATGAATCTGGTTTCGGGGGAGATGACGTATTAACTTGGTGTGATGAAAAAAAGGATTTAGAAACCCTTGAGAAAATGGGTTATATTGTTTTACCTCTATCTTATTATGACCACAGTGGAGTTAGCATTTATGTTGGTGGTAAATGTGATGCTTGGGATTCAGGAAGACTTGGCTGGTATATTGTAAGTAAAGATAAAATCCGTAAAGAATATGGTGTAAAACGAATCTCTTCAAAGCTCCGTAAGAAAGTTGAATCTATAATGGTAAATGAGGTTGAAACGTTTAATCACTATATCAATGGTGAAGTCTATGGGTTTACTTTGAAACATAATGACGAAGAAGTAGACTCTTGCGGTGGATTTTATGAAGATGATAATGAGTATAACGGATTCATTAGAGATATGTATGAGTATTTTCCGAGCGAATTCACAAATGCTTTCACAGTAGAACAAGCAAAAGAAATGGCTCAATATCCGTGGTAAGAAAGGAGTATTAAAATGAATATAAAATGTGAAAAGATTTTATCGTTATTAGAATCCGGAAAAATGGTTCGTGTCAATGACTGTGATATGGTTTTGACTCCGAACAAGGATTACATAACCTGGTTTCATTTTGGCTCAAGTGCCAATCGCAAGAGTGCTGAAGAAGTGTATAGGATTCTGGTTCTATTCGCAAATGATGGGAATATGAGTGCTCCCGTGTATATAAATGAGGACAGAAGTCATTATTTACCAAACCCAAAATTAACTTTAGTGGAGGTGTAAAATGTCTAGGTTTGAAGTAGGATTATGGTCTGGAGCAGGGTATCAATTATCAGTTTATGAAGTTGATGCTGATTGTGAAGAGGAGGCTTTGGAAAAAGCGGTAGTTCAAGTTGAAAACGAAGGCTCAATCGGATTGTTTTGGGACGAGGTTGAAGATTTGGAAAAATTCGAAGAACTTGGTGAGGTGTTATATGTAGACGCAACTATGGAAGGTGCTATGTATCCTCATTATGTGGACGCAACAAATTTAATGATAAGGAGAATTGAAAATGAAAAAGAAACAAATCAGGTTTAGTGCAACCTCGAAAGAGGAGTTGGAAAAGCTAGTGAATCGGTTTTATTGGTCGAATGGGTATTACTTAGACGAGTCCGATATGCAAATCAAAAATAAATTGACTGGGAAAGTATTGGATTATTACTCGGTTGAGGTAAAAAATGGAAGATATAGAGTTTATAGACAAGTGGAGGTGTGAAATGACTGAAATGAAATCGATGGCAAAACGAATTGAAGATTGGGTGGCTCGGAATTACGGTCAGAGTGAGGTAGAAAATCCGAGTTGGGATATTGAGAAATTGGCAAAAGAAGTAGAACTCATTGATGTTGTCAGCTTAAAAGAGATTCGGGATAAGATTTATAAAATATCCGGCAGGCTCTATGATACCACAATGGACAATGTGGACGCAAGTTTCGCATTAGATTTGGTTGTCGATGAGCTCGATGACATAATTGAGAGTTGGAAATAACGATGATTCCTAGGAATCAATTAGAAAACAAAAGGAGAATTAAAATGACAAAGTTACAAAAATGCAAAAAACACATGTTCGGGAAAGACATTTACTTACTCGGAACTGACGAAGACGGAATCAAATATTGGCTTGAAGAACCAAGTTGGGACTGCGGTTGGTATTGGGGTTTCGGATATATAGAAACATATACAAACAATCGGTGCATTGAACAAAGTAGAGATATTCAATCTCATCAACACGCTGATCACTTCTATTCCGAATGGTGTGAAAAGGTTTTAAAATCAAAAACATTTTCAAACGATGAGAAATGGGCTTTATGCGAACTGTTCCAAAACTTCTATACATTAAAAGGTTTAGCTGAGACTCAATATCACAAAGGTAAAGAGGATAATTGGACCAGCGAACGTAATGGGTTTGATTATAGAGAATTGCTCCGTGAAGATGTGAATATAAATCGGGATTGTTTGCCATTCGTTATGGCAAAAATCATTTCGATTTTAAGTCCTGATGAAAACGAAACAGTTGAGTTTCTGGAATCAAAATATGTGGGAAAATTGAAAGGTTAGGTGTGAGATGTCAAATACAGTTTTATATGCCGTTATCGGAACTTTTGTGAACGAAGATAACGATGTTGTTTTAGATTATTTCGATAATCTTGAAGACGCAAAACGATTCGAATCTGAATTTGAAAGTGAAAGTGAGGATTTGGAATTTACTCGGATTTATAAATTAGTAATGTGAGGTGCGAAATGAATCCGATTAAATTTGAAATTGTGTTACCGGAATTTAATTATATCCGGAGAGCATATTGTGGTTCGAGCAGAAAATCTCGGCGCAAATTATTGAGAAAAATTTGGTTATTTATGAAAGGTTAGGTGTGTGATGACAAAATATAGAGTTCCAGTTTATATCAAAATCGACGGCGCAGTCGAAATTGAAGCCGAAGACGAATTGGAAGCCGAAGAAATCGCCTGTGGAAATATAAGGGGTAAATTAGCCCACATAAATACAAACGATTCGGATAAAATTTTGGACTTTGAATTTGATTGTTGGGGAGAAACTTATCTGCGTGATGATGAATCTATTGAGGAAGTAGAAGAAATAGAATAAATGAAAGGAGAATCGAAATGACAATGTTGAGCAAAAGACAAGTAGCGAATTGTATCGCTTGGATTTCAGAGTTGAAAGATAATAAAGCCCTTGAATGTTATATTAAAACAGCTGAAGAAACTCTCCGTGATTTCCGTTCCGAATACATCGAAAAATTACGTAAATCAATCTTAGAAGATTACCCTGCTACAAATGCAAAAGAATATGAAATTCTCGGGCGCGCAATTCAAGGTTGCAACCAGATTTCAACCCTGGAAGATGGTTCGGTGTATAACGGTTATAACTACGGTAAAAAGAACACGAACGCAACTTGGCAAGCCGGAAAGTTGATCGATGACGCAATTAAGATTTTAGAGGAGAATCGAAATGAATAGTATAGGAACTTTTTTGGTAGTGATTCTTGTTGTAATGGCTTGTGTTACACAATGTAATCGTGTGGAAAATAAAACCGAAACGGAATGTAGCACAATGATTGTTCCTGTTGGAAAATCAGCAGTACCTATTACAAATTGTAAATCATAATGAAGATTAAGTTTAAAGTTGACATATAATTGAAAGGAGTTTAAAATGTATATAGTAACAAATTGGAACTGGGGTTGGTATAAACACGAATACGAGAAGTTTGATGATGCGGTCTATGCTTATTGCCAAGAAAGTCAGATTGCAAAATTAAATTACAATCCCGAGCCATATATCACGGATGAAAAAGGAAATAAAATTGAAGTATAAAATATATAGTGCTGAAGAAGTCCGCAGAAACAACGATATTCCGTTAGGTGTAAAGGTTTATTTTACAACTGGAAACGAAGACCGGAATCTTTATGAAATATCAAAGATTGGTTACATCGTAAAGATTCCGAATCCGTTTCCAAACAAAGATCGAGTTGAATTTAAAGTTATACCGGAAACGGCTCGGAGCAGGTTAAACAAGTTATTAAAGGAGTTAGAAAAGGAATGAAAAAGAAATGTAAAATCATAGACTGTCGGTTTTTGTTTGACGCTATACGTAATCACGAGAAACCGCTGTGGATTGCCGGAATGATACTTGGACTAGATATTGGAATTGACGCAAAATATAAGCTCGGAGAGTTGCTGATAAAAAACAAAATGGCATTCGATTGGCTCTGTTACAAACTATATGGAGGTGGAAACGATGTTGATTAAGAATAAAGAATTTGAGCAAATAGTAAAAGGGATAGATTTTGAAAAGAATCCCGAATTAGAATCTATCGTTGATGAAATTGTAAAACGATATGAAAAAGACAATAAAGTGAGAGCCGATTGGATTAAAGAAAAACGAGCTCAAAATCCGGAATATGGGCACTCAAAAGAAGAAATCGAAAAAATTAGAAAACGCAATAAAGGAGAAGAAAAATGACTGTAATATTGAAAAGAAAAGACTCTTGGTATAGACCTTTGTATTATGAGGATAAGCAAATAGGTCAAATCAAGATTTACGACGGAAAAGGAAATATGTTCGCTGTTGGCCGAGGTTGGCTGGAAGATTTGAACTATACAACTGGTCAAAAAGATATAGTTGAAATGGAATTTGAATCTTTACCGGTGAAGAGAAAAATTCCTGCCGACTTTAATCAAAGTTTTGTGGCAAAATCTGAACGCTGGGACGGAGAAATGGTTTGGACACTGTTCTTATACGCTCCGGACTTAAAATCCTCTCTACGGGCAGAAACAGAGAAATTTAGCCCAGATACAACAACCTATTGGAATGATGTTGAATTCAATTTCAATGGTAAATTGATTAAGATTACGGTTTTCGATCATTCAGAAACAAACGAACTTGGTAAGAAAGCTGAGAAGTTGAAAGAAGAAATCTATAATAAAACCGGTGTGGAAATGAAGGTTTATGAGTTGGCTCGTATTATGCAAAATTATGATATAAAGCCGAAGAAAGAGAAAGGAGAGTAATAATGGAAGGACATTGGGGGTTTAACAAATTGGAAAAATATAATGAAGAATATTTCCTAGAATCTGACACAGAATTAGATTCCTTATGTCCTTTCACAAAACCTAAATGGTGCGAATGCCCCCATTATACGGTTGGAAACCCTGTGAAGAGCTGGTGGAACACAGTGCCTCAGATTTATATAAACGAATCGACACAAAGTTTTGAATTACCGGAGGGAATTTCGATCAAATCGGGAACTAAATGGATTTATTATTACTCTGGAATTGAAACAGCTCGGGAAATAATCAAAGATAAAGTTATGCTTGTCACAAATTATATACCTCTTGTTGTTAAAAATTTCATGGCGGATGGAAAACAAAACAAATTCCTACAGCTTTTACTACCTGAGGTTGATAAAATTGGCCGCTCAATTATCTTAGAAACTGGTGGTGTCCGAGTTCCGGTTGAAAGTTTTGTGCAAAGGGTAGATATTATTTAGGAAAAAACTTGACTTTTAATTAAAAACAATATACATTGTAAACGAATCGAAAGGAGAATTAAAATGAAAAAAGAAAGTAAATACGGAGATGTTGAGAAATTGTATCGCTACTGTATGAAGTGGGGGTTAAATTTTACGTATTCGGAATCGAAAGAATTTATCTCTGTTTTATTTGGTTCTAAGAACAAAGATAGTAATGGAGAAGAAATGTTGTTTTCGTATAGTAAATCAAAAACATCTGATTACACTGCTATTAGAGTTACAAATAACCTGGTAACAAAAGAATACAAGAACGTTGATAAAGCATTAAAGGAGTTTGAGGACTATGACTTGCTTAGAGAAAACAACACATTATATTAACTGCATGTTGTTTTATTTCGAAAATATGATTTATGATGAATCGAAAAAGGATGATAGAGCACATTATATCAATGAGCAAGTTGATAAAGTGTTCGAATTCGAAAAATGGATTAATCGGATTTCTGATGAGGAAATTATGTATGAATGCGATTATGATTCCGAGATAACAGCTAAAGATATTCGGGAAGGCGTTAAAACCTTAATTAAGAAATGGGTTAACGATAATTGTGAAAATTTTGCGAAAGGAGAATGAAAATGAATTTGAAACAGAAATTGAAAGCTGCTCTGGAAGATGTAGAAATTGATGTTACAGATTTATCGTCTTATAGAGTGAGCAGAGCTACACCGGCAGGTCGTCAGTTCGCAGGCCCAAGTGAATCCGAATGGGATGAAGATGAAGAATGGGTTGCTAAGATTGAACAACTTAAAATCGATGTAGAAAATAACGGAGTATTTGCTTGTGTTAATTGTTCAGATGTTACTGAAGAAATGTTAGATGAAGATGAAGACACTAACAAATATACCAACGAAGCACTTAAAATTTTAGAGGAGATGGAATAATGAAAAGAACAGAATTGTTACAGAAATGGCTTGAGTTAAAGGAACAAGAAACGAAAGCTAAAGACCAAAGAGTTGCTTTGGAAGAGCAAATTTGGAATGAATTTCAAGAAGATGCTATTAAAGCTGGAAAAATGTCAGGAAGTGTTACCGAAGATGATTATAAGGTAACAATAAAAATCAATGCAAAACTCAAAGTTACGGACGAGAGCTTAGTCCCTAGTGGGGTAGATATTTACAAAACTGTAGTTGATGAAAAGAAACTCATTGATTTTGAGGACGAACCTTGGGTTGAGTGCGTATACAACAAACCAACATTTACTGTTGTTAAAACGAAATAGGATAGTAGAAATGTTTGGTGGAATTGTATTATACGGACTGTTGTCAATTCTTTGTTGGATATTTCCGTATGAAAAACCGGAGAGAACAGGGTCGTCAAATAGTCTGAAACCTAAATATCGTATGAAAGAAGTTGAGAATGAGGGAGAGTTGTTCTTCACAGACGCAACAGATTTCAACGAGGCATTTAAATTTTAACTAGAAACGAAAGGAGAAAATAAATTATGAGTGAAAGCGAAGTTGGTGGAATTAACGTTGATAGATTGAAATCTTATGTTGAACGCATCGAAAATGTTTTATCTGAAATTAAAGAACTTCAGGAAGACGTGAAGCAAATTAAGATGGAAATAAAATCAGCTGGTTACGACGTCAAAGCTATTAACGCAATTATTAAGTTGAGAGCTATGAACAAAAACGATCGTGATTACCAAGAAGAAATGCTCAACGTTTACCGTAAAGCGCTAGGTTTATAATTGAAAATGAACGAAATTCAGATTAAAATTGTAAACAACATCATTTCGAAATGGCGGAGAGCTTTACTCTCCGCCAAGACGGAAGATGAAAAATCGGAAATAAAACAAGAAATAAAACTGTTGGAGGAAAAATTAGAAGATGACCGAAGAATTAGAAATCGAAGTAGGGGATCAAGTTAAGTTTGATACAAATTGGTATACTGTTAAACGCATTCGTGAGGAACAGATTAAAACGATAAAAGCAGGAACAATCATATACAAAAGATTGTATTTCAAAGAACCACATGCTCCGGTTTATTTCCACGAGGTGCAAACTTGGCGCAAGAAAGGCACTGGAAATGGCTAACCCAAATCCGAAACCTATTGTAAGAACATCTATGCTCAGGGAGAAAATCGATGTTAATTCAAATTTAACCCCTGAGCATAGTCGTATAGGTCAATTATTGTTCTTCAAATTTGAAGAGCTCTGTTACGATTATGTTATTATGGAAAAGAAAACGGGAATGGGACGATCGAAAATCAAAAGAATTTTCAATGGTTCTCAGGATTGGACTTTATCCGATATAATAAAAATGACTGAAGCCCTTAATATGAAAGTGAAAGATTTATTTGAATAAATAGAAAGAAAGGAGGTGAAATAAAGATGAAGCAAGGTTTTGAGTTACGTGATTATCAGAAAAAGGATTTGGAATTTGCGTTAAGTAGAGATAGAAGTTTGAATTTATCCGATCCATCAACCGGAAAAACGTTCGTTATGACACGCCTTATGTGGTTACGTTATTTGATGTTTGGCTGTAAATCGGTTTGGGTTATGCCAACTTCTATTATGCGCAAAAACGAAGATGATATTTTTGATTCAACTGATTTTACTAAAGACGATGTTTGTATCGTATCTGGTAATAAAGAAAAAAGATTGAAACTTTATAAAAATGAGAATATTAAGGTATTTATTATATCAGCTGACACTTATGCTAGAGAATGGTCAATTTTACTTGAAAATCAACCTGAAATCAATCAAGTTGTGGCAGACGAAGTTCACGCATATTGGTCGACAACATCATCGAAAAGAACTCAAGCTATGTATGCTTCATCTCGAAGAATAAAATGGTGGTATTTTGCAAGTGGAAGTTTGATAAATGGAAGGTTCTCTAGTGCTTATCCTGCGATTGCTGTGTGTGAACCTAGATTCTATATGAATTATCAGAATTTTATCAACTACCACGCTGTCTATAATGCTTGGGGACAAATTTGCGGTTGGGGTAGGCCAGAAAAGCTGAGAAAGATATTTCAAATGATAGGTGTTCGGCATACAATTTCAGAATGTTATCCAAACAATCCTGAATTTATTGTTATTCCTGAGAAGGCGGAAATGGATGAAAATTTGAAATCAAATTATTTGCAAATAGAGCAAGAAGCCTTATTAGAACTTGAGGATCGTAACTTGGATCTGGGTAATCCGATGGTAAAAGCTACTCGTGCCAGATTATTGTTATCAGCTCCAGAGAGTTTGAATTTGGAACGTAAAGTTCAATTTAATGGAAAAGACAATTTACTCCGACTTCATCTCGAAAATGCAAAAGAAGAAGGTGCTAGAATATTAGTGTTTTCGTGTTTTGTTGCAGAACAAGAGAGAACCAAAAATATTTGCGATGAAATGGGAATAAAAAGTGCTATTATGAACGGAAGTGTATCTCAAAAGAAACGAGGTGAAATTGATGTCGCTTTCAGAAGTAATGAAATACAAGTTCTTATTTGCAGTCCAGAGGTTGCGAGTTATGGGTTGAACTATGAATTTTGTAAGGAAATTTGCTACCTTTCGATTCCTTATCAAGATGGAACTTGGAATCAATCTATTATGAGAATATCCCGTGGAACAAGAAAAACTCCGGCTCTAGTTTATATACTAACATACGGAACGAAATGTGAATCCCGCATAATTCAAATTGTAAAACGCAAGATGAGGGAATTTAAATCTGTATTTAGGTTGACAGATGAAAGTTAATATGATATAAAAATAATTGGTGTGTGAAATTATATAAGTTTGGTTTAATATGCCCGTCTATTTTCACACACCATAGACGGGCATCTCTTTTTTTTTTTATAGGTGTGTGAAATGATTATAAAACATAAAGACGAAGATTTAATGGGGAAACGATTCGGAAAACTTGTCGTTTATGGAATTGAATATAAATACGACTCAAAAAATCATAGAAAGAGATTCTGTAAATGTCACTGTGATTGTGGGAATGATTGCTCCGCTAGAGTAAATAACATTATTTCTGGGGTAGTAAAATCCTGCGGTTGTATGAAATTACATCCACGTAAGCGAGATAATAAAATTTTATTTTCAGATGGAGAACTAATAGGAAAACGATTTGGAAAACTTACGATTCATAACGTTGGTCATAAATTTTTTGGAGCTTATAATAAACGATACGCACATTGTATTTGTGATTGTGGTAAAGAAATAGATGTTAGAACTAGCGATTTGTATTCTGGAAGAACTAAATCTTGCGGGTGTTTCAAAGAAAAGAGTATAGTAGAATCTAATGTTTATCACGGACAATGCTATAGTAGATTATACAGAATTCACTCTAATATAATTGACAGATGTTATAATGAGAAATCTAAGATTTATAAATATTATGGAGGAAGAGGTATTAAAGTTTGTGATGAATGGAATGGTAAATTAGATAAATTTGTTAATTTTTATAATTGGTCTATAAATAATGGATATAATAGCAAGTTAACAATAGATAGAATAGACGTTAATGGAGATTACAGTCCAGAAAATTGCCGTTGGGTTGATATGCACATTCAAAATGTGAATAAAAGATTGCAAAAGAGAAATAACTCAGGTTATGTTAATGTATATTGGAACAAACTTAATAAAAAATGGAGATCTTATATTACAGTTCGTGGTAAACGATTGGAAATTGGTTCTTTCAAATCCAAAAGAGAAGCTCTAGAAGCACGGAATAAGTTTATAATTGAAAATAATTTAACTGAATATAAAATTCAAGAATGGAAAGGAGAATAAAATGATTAAAGAAAAAATAGAAGCTAATTTTGACACGAAGGAGTTAACTACCATAACTGATATTGATGATACCAATAAAGAAGATTTTTATGAGTATGTAAAATATGTCTGTCATAAAAATGAATTGTTAGCCGAATGTTTATATTATTTTTCATTAGTGGATGACAACCCACCTCTTAGTTTAAAGAAAAGAATTGAAGATCATTTAAAAATTAAAATTGGATAAGAAAAGGAGAATAAAAAATGAGTAATATAGGTTCTTTTATGACAAGCGCTATTTCACCAGATATTTTCTATGAAATAAAAGAGATTTTTGAAAATTCGCCAGATATATTTGACATAAAAGTCATATCTATAGGTGGTCGCAAAAATTATGGTTTTATTTGCGGTAAAATATCAACTTTAGGTTTAAATGAATCTGACCATTTAATTATGAAACATTTGGCCACATAAATGAAGTATTGAGCAGAGGTCCGAATGATAAGATAAACATATCTGTTCATAACGAAAATGGCTCAACAGTAATTTTCAAATTGAGCTATAATTATCAACTTGAGTATACTGTATACGATAACGATTTAGTTGGAGTTAGAACAATTTATGACTAATAAGAAAGGAGAATGAAAAATGAGTAATTGTGAAGGAATTTTTGAGAAAAAAGAAGAAACAGGAGAAGTGAAAGCCGGAACAGCTCTTGTGTTTTCGTCAGGAGAATACTCTGATTATGGTTTCGGTCAAGTATATGTCGCTGCTTGTGATTTTAATTACATAGAACAAGCTAAGAAGTTTTGGTTCGAAGAGACTGAAAAAGAATACATTAAGAAAGGAAGAGATTTTTGGGTACATGTAACTTCTTTTGATTTCGAGAATTTTTTAGTTAAAAATGGTTTTCTTGTATTGTGCCAAAATCAAGAGATCCACACCGGAGATTATGATTTCTTTGATGAGGATGAATGGAAGAAAGAATTTAAAAGACAAAAAGATTTAGATTCAGGTAAACGTAAGGTTGAAGATGAAGTTAGAGAGCTGATAAGAACAAACTTTAATTGCTATATACCGAACATCGAGGTTGA
>Ga0326513_10000840_pt1 | contig 25756 bp, 25 predicted proteins | sample 2_2465_0518_D_FD_203654 | JGI IMG/M metagenome (GOLD analysis project Ga0326513, IMG submission 203654) | Bovine rumen microbial communities from UC Davis, California, United States - 2_2465_0518 | ecosystem: Host-associated > Mammals > Digestive system > Stomach > Rumen | place: USA... | reverse complement strand
CAAAGCAGATAAATTGCACAGGTATTTAATTTATTCAGATTCATACCGTCTTTCTGGGATTCTTCAAGCATGAGATCGACAAAACTTTTCGTCATCAGCCGTTCCAGCTGCGAATTTGCCGGATATTTGAGATTTTTGAGAAATTCCATGATCATATTTTCAATTTTGACAGGATTTGTTCTCTGAATCAAATTTACTTCCTGCGGAGTCGGCTCAGGCAGAGCCGTATCCAATACTACAACTTTACGGCCGGCTTCTTTGAGTTCTGTATATGTCTGATATAATACATTCGGATAAGTCTGCATTTCCTCGACACCCTCGATACGGCAGAACAGATTATAGAACAGTGTGCCTGCACCGCCTCGGATTTCGGGATTGACTCGGATTTTTTCAAACAGATTTTCATTCGGATTAAGCCATGCATTTGTACAGTTCTGTACATCCGGCAGAACGCCGTAAAGACGTTTCCGGTTCAGATCGTCCTGAATTTCCTGCCGGACATTTTTCAGACTGTAACCCTCAGGAAAAGGCTGTATATCCGGAAATGTAAGCAAATCTGACATTTCCGCACGGGCATCGTATTTTAAATAATTGGCATCGCCTTTATATTCCAGCAAAATCACATCACAGCCGGCATGTGCCAGAACAGAAATCAATAATAATTCATGATTTGTGATTTCGCCCTCATAGAGAATTTTCGGCAGATTGTCATTTCCGAGCAGACTGACAATTCTCTCAAATTTATAATACAGCCAGCACATAAATTTGATATACACATTCTTGAGAACGCTTTCAGGCTTGCCGTTTTTTCTGAGATTATCCAGTGTATGATAGATTGATGCAGAAACGGCCTGTCTCTGTGTATCATTCATACGGGGCAGCCATTTTTTCAGACTGCTTTCCAGAAAGCCGAGACTCATTTGAAAATCCGTTCCCATTTGTTCCTGATAATAAGCTAAATTCTGATTTGTCGGATTGGGAATACCGCCTTCAAGCACAACACCGTTTTTACGGGCAGCATCATAATAATTCCGGATAAATGCACTGATCTGTGAATTGCGTCCGCTGATGCGATAGAAATAAACTCCTTTTTCACGGCGGGCATTCAACGGACTGAAAAAATCATCCAATTGATTTATTTTTTTATGTTCGAGCATAAAAACAGCTTCTTTCTGTTTTTGATAATATATTTATTTTATCATATTTCTGATTATTTGTCAAGAAAAAATCAGCGATTATTTACAGCTTCCGGATATAAATCATGATGAGTCAGTCTATCCCATGCGACTTGCTCCCATTTTGAACCCGTACGGCCATAATTACAGTACGGGTCGATTGAGATTCCGCCTCTCGGAAGAAACTTGCCCCAGACTTCAATATATTTCGGATTCATGAGTCTGATCAGATCATTCATGATGATATTCACGCAGTCTTCATGAAAATCCCCGTGATTCCGGAAGCTGAATAAATATAATTTCAGCGATTTGCTTTCGACCATGAGTTCATCAGGAACATAAGAAATATAAATTGTTGCAAAATCAGGCTGACCTGTAATCGGACAGAGGCTTGTAAATTCCGGACAGTTGAATTTGACAAAATAATCCCTGTCCGGATGTTTATTCAGAAATGTCTGGAGCACTTCGGGTTTATAATCAAATTCATAATTTGTATGCTGATCGCCTAACAGAGTCACATCACCGAGTTCATTTTCCGTACGCATAGATTAAAAAATCCTTTCTTATTATATTTTTTCATAATTAAGCTGATATGCTGAAATTTCGCTGTCCTTTCTCTTCATCAGGAGTACAGGATTCCCCTCTGAAAAGCCCTTATCTCTTGCATAGCAGTCCATACCTCCGGCATGGATTCTGCATATCTGGGGATGGCTGTGCTGTTGTGTCCCCTGTTTTATTTTGATCTTCTGTACTCCTTCGCAGACTGCTACCCCCCATAAAAACGGCGGATTCAGTTCTTCAGGTTTTTCAAGCATCAGCTTCAGAAAATTATCTTTCATACCTAAGCCGGCTTCTTTCGGAATCAGCTTGATCTTTGCATATTCTCCGCCGAGTTCCATCCGGATCGCCTGCATCAGAACTTCTGTGCAATTCTGTTCTAATTCCTCACTTGTATGCCAGCTGAACTGCTGACTCCGTTCCGGATTCATATCTTTATCACGGGTGATAAATCTGTAAGTAACTTTATCATCATCGGCTGATTTCCGGATAAAAATTATTTCATTCGTCAGTCTGAATACACCAAGATCATTTTTAATCGGAACTGATTTTATCCCGTTGATTGTTTCTTCATAGATATTTCTGATTTCTTCTCTGGAGAAAACAAATTCGCCGATCCGGAGCATCTTTCTGAGCCGATTCTTTTTCAGAAAGTCATTAAAACAACTCACGCAAATCAAAGCCGGAATGATCACAATCCCGAATATTCCGAAAAAAGATTTCAGGTATAATATGCCTATCATCATTAAAACTACTGCAAGTATTCCGAAAATAATACCTGTGATCAGCAGTCCTTTGACTGCTGACTGACTGACCGTTTCTGCAATCTGATTCCGTTCTGATTCAGGAAGCAATTTCCCGTTCTGCCATTTTCTTTCTGTCATCACAATTTCTCCCAAGGGTCAAAGACTCCATATCAATTCATATGGGACTTTTAGATTCAATAAGATAATATCGCTGTGTTCTTCCTGCGTACGCATAATTCAATTTTCCTTTCTGTTCAGGTATTTATTGAAGGAGTATCCCCCAAATTGCAATGTCATCTGTTTCCATGTCTCGGATAAGAATTACTGGGTGGCCAACACGAACATCAGAACGAGCTTTATTTATTCTAATTTCCGAAGCATACCAGCCTACGAGTACGCTTTCCGTATAAGTTTCACCCTTGATGTCTCTAGTGACCGAGTCATAATTTGCTTTTTGAGCAACAGAAAATCGCCATTCAAAATCCTTTGGGAAATACTTTTGTCTAGTTTCTTTATTATAATAATATTTAAAAAACGACTCCTTAAAATCAAGTTGCTTATCCGCATAATCATCGGCTGAAAATGCTACAGCGTTATTGCCTTTGCCAACTTTAGTTCCGTCTGCTTTTTGCAGTGCCTCTTTCAAAAGCAGGTTGAGACGGACAGTATTTTTATCGTCCAGTTCAGATTCTGCGTACCATTCCAATCCTTTTATTTTTGCTTTATTATTGTTTTCATCATAAACGCTAAAAGAGTATAGCCCTTTAACATGCTGAAATCTAAAAGTAATAATATCATATTCAATTTGAAATTCAAACTGATTTTCGTTAATATCGCTCTGTCTTTTATTTGCTGTTTTTTTAAGACTGCATTTATAATAAACACTATTATAATAACTATTATTACAAACAGTATAATTGTGACCCAAATATCAGTAGTATTACTGAATCCATCTGTCCTAGAATACAGTATCAAATATAAAAAAGGGGCGCTAAAATATAAGCCATAGAAAAAATTGTCGGGATTACTTTTTTCGTTTTCAATTTTATCTAACAATAATTTTCTGTACTGGTCAGAAAGTTGTTCAGGGTTTTGCCATCTTTCAATCATAATTACTTAATCCTTTTTAAAGAATGGGTCATCCGCACCATTGAGCCGGAACGCCTCGGCACGATCACGACAAGTTCCGCAGATACCACAGGGAATTTCTCCGCCCTCGTAGCAACTCCATGTCAATTCATATGGGACTTTTAAATTCAGTCCGGTTCTGACGACATCAGCCTTTGTCATTCTGACGAACGGAGCATGAATTTTCAATTGCTTTCCGCTTCCGAGATAAATCGCCTGATTCATAGCGTTATTAAAATCATCAGAACAATCCGGATAGGCATTTCCGGCGGCATCATCGCTATGAGCACCATAATAAATCACTTCACAGCCATGTGATAATGCGATACTTGCGGCCGAGGATAAAAACAGACCATTCCGGAACGGTACATAAGTAGAAACAGGTTTTCCGTCTGTTTCAGCGAGCTGATCGGCATAAGAAATTTTTGGAATTTCAGTATCAGCATTCTGAGCCAAGAGCGAACAATCAGAATCAGCAAAAATCACAGACAAATCCAGAACCTGAAACTTCACATGATAATACTCAGCGATTTTCTGAAAATATTCCAATTCTTTCCTATGCTTCTGACCATAGAAAACCGCTAAGGCGAGAACTTCTTCCGAACCATATTCTTTTACGGCGAGTGCTAAACAAGTTGCACTGTCCACACCGCCGCTTGTTAATACCAATGCTTTCATAAAATCAACTCCTGTAGATTTTTATCCGTTCTGAATCTGCCCTTGAATGTCTTAGTCACTGTTCGGGCAGAAGTATTCCGGATTCCTCTTGCTGTCATACAGCTGTGAGAACCTGTAATCAGGACTCCGACATCGGGAGAGTCTGTTGCTTCGGAAATAATTTCAGCAATATCATTTCCGAGCCGTTCCTGCAATTGCAGACGTTTGGCGGCCATATCGCAGATACGGGCGATTTTGCTTAGTCCCAGAACTTTTCCTACAGGCAGATAAGCGACATTGACATACATATCATACATCAGAGCCATATGATGTTCACAATAGCTGAATATCTGAATATCTCTCATCACAACAGCAGAGTCTGTATTTTCCGCTTCCTGCATTGAGAATGTCTTGCCGAATTTCTGAGCGATTTCATGATTAGAATAATTCATGCCCTCAAAAACTTCTGTCATCATACGGGCGACTCTGTCTGGGGTTTCGATCAGACCTTCACGATCTGGATTTTCTCCGAGGGCTTCCAGCAGACCTCGGATATGATATTTGATTTTTTCCTGATCTATCATAATTATACACCTCCCTGCTCCGGATTCCAGATAAATTTATGCAGCTGCAATTGCAGTCTGACCTGATTCAGATTTTTTTCTTTCAGGAAGTCCACGATTTCGACAGGAGCGATCTGACCGAATACCGGACTGAAATAGATCATTGCTTTAGAAATCAGATCATAATTTTTAATAATTTGATATGCTTTTTCCAAATCCTGCCGATTTCCGGAAACGAATTTGATCACATCAAGATTTTTATCCAGATACTGATAATTTTCCGTCAGCATGAATTTTTCCATCCGGCTGAACGGAAGTTTATAATCCAGTGTGAATGCCGGACGATATTCCTGCAATGCAAGATTTTTAATACTCATACTGCCGTTTGTTTCGATCTCGATTTCATGATGATGTTTCATCAATTCTGTGATTAATATATCAAGATGAGTCTGTAATAACGGTTCTCCGCCTGTGAGCGTGATATTTCTGATTTTAGATTTTTCAGCATAATCAAGAAGCTGATCCAGACTCAGGAATTCCGCCGGAGAGTGATCTTGATTCGCCCAGAGCGTATCGCAGTAAGAGCAGTTCAGATTGCATTTTCTGAATCTGATAAATAAAGCTAATTCTCCGGCTTTTCTGCCCTCGCCGTTGATGCTGATGAATTTTTCAGCGACAGGATAAAAAATCTCATTCATGCTGAATACTCCGCACAGTTATCAGGCGTTTCCCAGACGGTCACCCGACTGACCGGAAGCCCCTGTTTCTGTAAGATTTCAAAAAAATACTCTGCAAAACATTCAGCAGTCGGCCGGAACGGTACGGGAATCAGACGGAAATTTTCTTCCTGTAACGCTTCGATTGTTTTAGTTCTGAGTGTATTTTCCTCATAGATCAAAGCATGATCGAAACTGTCTGCTAAATTCCGGACAATTTTTTTTAGATCGCCGAAATCTGTTAGCATGCCTCTCTGCTGACCGGAATTCTGTAAGGCATCGCCTTGAATACAGACTTCAATTTTCCAGTGATGGCCATGCAGATTGGCACATTTTCCGTCATAGCCTGACAGAAAATGCGCAGAGTCGAAACTTGCTGATGTTTTTAACTGATACAAAACAAATCACCTCAATAAAAAATGCAGACTCCGGAGAGAGCCTGCATAAAAAAATCTGAAAGATTTCCTTTTTTGATCAGGCAGGGTGCAGGTAACTGCCATATATTATTATAGCACAGTATTTCCGGAATGTCAAGAAAATTTCAGAATTTATATACAAGTGAATGCATATTATTTTCTTGTATAGAGTCTTGCAGGTCTGTGTCCTGCTCCGTTAGTAAATTCCTGAGTCGGTGTGACATAATCAGCAATTTTTCTTCTGAAATTGGCAGTGAGAACTGATTCGGAAGTAATTGCTTCCTGAACTTTCTGCAATTCCGTCAGTGTAAAGCGTTTTGGCAGAAAGTCAAACAGCAGATCGAACTGCACGGCGGCCTGTCTGAGATACATCAGAGCTGAAGCGATAATTTTGGCATGATCGAAAGCGAGTCCGCCGTTTTCTGTGATTTCAAATTCACACATTCCGAACTGATTTTTTTTCTTTTTCAATTCTGCTTTCAGGACAATATCATTGCTTTCGAGTGTCAGAATCTCTTTGTTTTTTTTATGACAGAGATCAATATCGAACCATCGGGCACAAGCGGCATCATCAGCTCCCTGAATTTCCATAGTTTCAAGTTTTTCTTCGCTCAGAACAGACAGAAATGCATTGGAAATAATCCAGCCTCTGGGGTCACGGTTGGGCTGACTGAAAATGCCGATATTTCTTAATAAATTCACATTTACTCCGGTTTCTTCTTTGAGTTCTCTTCCGGCACAGGTTTCAATCGTTTCGTCAGGCTGGAGGAAACCTCCTGCCAATGCCCAGCAGTTCTGAAACGGCGGATTTCCTCTCTGGATCAGCAATATGCAGAGTTTTTTTCTGGGTTCACGGCGATAGCCTTTCTGCTGTTCGTGATGCAGACTGAAAACTGCAATATCTGCCGTGACAGACGGACGGGGGTAATTATCCAGACGATAATTTTTTAAAAATTCCTGTTCTTCCTGATTCATGGAAGCATCTCTCCTTTGTGATATTATTATTATGATTATATCACATAATTTATTATTTGTCAAGAGTTATTTTTATCAGATTTGGCTTTAAAAACAGATTGACATTTTATAAAATCTGTGCTATAATAATACCGGCGTTTCTATTTTATCAAGCTATTTTTTATCTGAATTAAGGAGATTATTTATCATGGGCAGATATTTTGGTACAGATGGCTTCCGCGGGGAAGCCAATAAAACTCTTACAGCAGATCATGCATATCAGATCGGCCGTTTTCTGGGCTGGTATTACGGCGAACTCAAGAAACAGAAAGGCGATGCCACACCAGCTAGAATCGTCATCGGCAAAGATACACGCCGTTCCAGCTATATGCTTGAATATTCTCTTGTCGGCGGTCTGACGGCTTCGGGAGCGGATGCGTATTTACTGCATGTTACAACAACCCCCTCTGTTGCCTATGTAGCGAAAACAGATGGTCTCGACTGCGGCATCATGATTTCAGCGAGTCATAATCCGTATTATGACAACGGTATCAAGCTGATCAACGGCAATGGTGAAAAAATGGATGAAGATACGATCTCTCTGGTAGAAGACTATCTTGACGGAAAATTGAATTTATTCGGTCAGACTTGGAAAGAACTCCCCTTTGCTGAGGGTGAGCATATCGGCTGTACAGTCGATTATGTTTCCGGCCGGAACAGATATTTAGGCTATCTGATTTCTTTAGGCATGTATTCTTTCAAGGGTGTGAAAGTCGGTCTGGACTGTGCGAATGGTGCGGCTTGGAATCTTGCAAAATCCGTCTTCGATGCTCTCGGAGCAACAACATATTTATTAAATGCGAGTCCGAACGGCCTGAATATTAACGAAAATGCCGGCTCGACTCATATCGACGGCTTACAGAAATTTGTCAGGGAAAATCATCTTGATGTCGGCTTTGCTTATGACGGCGATGCTGACAGGTGTCTGTGTGTTGATGAAAACGGCGATGTCCTGACCGGAGATCATATTTTATATATCTATGGCAGATACATGAAAGAACGTGAGAAACTCCAGACAAATACGATCGTGACGACTGTTATGTCCAATTTCGGATTATATAAAGCTCTGGATGAACTCGGCATCGGCTATGCAAAGACAGCTGTCGGCGATAAGTATGTCTATGAATACATGTCGAAAAACGGCTGTCGTCTGGGCGGCGAAGATTCCGGTCATATTATTTTCTCAAAATATGCGACAACCGGTGACGGCTTACTGACCAGTCTCAAAATGATGGAAGTCATGCTTGCCAAGAAATGCAAAATGAGTGAACTCGCCGCTCCTCTGAAAATCTATCCGCAAGTGCTTGTGAATGTCAGAGTCAGAGACAAGGCCGAAGCTCAGAACGATCCTGATGTGCAGAATGCTGTCAGAAATGCTGAAACGGCTCTCGGCTCGACAGGAAGAATTTTAGTTCGTGAATCCGGTACAGAACCTGTCATTCGTGTTATGGCTGAAGCTCAGACCGAGGAAGAATGTCATAAACAAGTGGACAGCATTGTAGAAGTGATCAAATCCAAAGGTCATACTGTTTAATTTTTATATTTTATTATTGACATTTTCTATCAAATATGCTATAATAATAAAAAATCTGTCATGAATATAAAAATATTCTCAGGAGGTATTATTATGGCAAACAATGAAACAAGAGCTTTCCGGCTCACAGACGAAGTGACTGTAGAATCTGTCGTACAGGCTGTAGATGCTTATTGTCAGTCAAAACAGATGCAGACTCAGTATAATCAGACTTCGGACGGCGGATATATCTTTCAGGCTACACAAGACAGCATATTGAGAACCGCTTTAGGTATGCGCCTTGCAACAACAGTACAGTTTTCTCAGATGGATGATATTCTGAACGTCAGCATCGGCGCAGGCGAATGGGCAGATAAAATCGGCTCTTCCATGATTGGCTTGTTTATCGCATGGCCTCTGCTTGCAACTGCCGGATATGGTGCGTATATGCAGAAAAAACTCCCCAGCGAGATTTTTGATGTGATTTCCAGAACGCTCAACGGCGGGCAGGTATTTTATTCCAATTCTATTCCGAATGCAACTGATGTAAGAACAGTTCCTACTCCGGCAATGCCTATGAATACCTGTCCGAATTGCGGCGGTCAGAATCCGGCAGAAGCAAAATTCTGTTCTCAGTGCGGTGCATCTCTGAAAATTTCCTGTGCAAACTGTGGGAAAGCTCTTCCGGCCGGAACGAAATTCTGTCCGGAATGCGGTACAAAAATAGATTCATAATCCAAAACAGCAAAATGCAGAGACAAAAGCCTCTGCATTATTTTTTTAATCATAGCGAAGTGCATCAATCGGATTCATCTTAGCGGCCTTATTCGCCGGATAGTATCCGAAGAATACGCCTGTCAGAATCGAGAAGCCGACAGAAATCAGAATTGCCGGTACTGACGGCTGAATAGTAATCGTGAATAATTCGGCGTATTCAGAATAAAACTGCGTTACCAGCGTCTTGGCAATAAATCCGAGTGCCATACCACCCAGAATTCCCAGTATGATTCCGATAATACCGCCGATCAGACAAAGCAGAATCGCTTCTACAACAAACTGCATTCTGATTGCAGAGTTCTGTGCTCCCAGAGCTTTTCTGACACCGATTTCCTTAGTACGTTCAGTAATGCTGACAAGCATGATATTCATGACTCCGACACCGCCGACAACCAGCGAGATCGCAGCGATAATAGAAATCGCAATAGTCACAACATTGATGACTGTATTGATCATGCCGAGATAAGTCTGCATATTTTCAATTTCGACACGCATATAAGGCTTTTCGGCATATTCTTCATCGAAGAATTCCTGAAGAGTATTTTCAAGCATTTCGACATCGTATTCAGGATAATAATAAATAGATGCATAATAATCATAACTGCTTTCCTGATACGTCAGTTTCATGCCGGTATCATAAGGAATATAGACAGGTGTGACTTTTTCAATATCTTTCTGACCTGGTTTGTAGATCTGCTTGGTATAAACCGCCGGAAGCTCAAACACGCCGACAATCACAAAATCTCCCAGTTCTGTAGTAATGGTCTGTCCGATCGGATCAGCATCCGGCGGAAGATACTGCTTGACAAACAGAGTCGAAACGTTGACAACCTGTTTTTTCAGATTACTGTCTGTCTTATTGATTCTTCTGCCTCTGACGAATTTAATATCATTATCGCCTTCAAAGCTCATCCGGCCGATGATACTTGCCTTGAAAGTCTGATCTTTCCAGTTTTTCAGCTCAAAGTCTCCGAAACTGTCTGACAGATTCAGATAGAAATAATCCGGATAAGTATCTACCAGTTTATCCAGCATCTGACGGGTGAGCAGATCTTCATCTGTATAATCAGGAATAATTTCATCACCGTTTTCATCATGCAATCCATAGGAAACCTGTGCATAAACATCAAAATAATTCATATTGCCGATTGAATTGAATGTATTCACAAGTGTTTTCTGAATGGAAGTACCGATTGTCGTAATCATGATGACGGCACTGATACCGATGATAATACCCAGCATTGTCAGAACCGATCGCATTTTGTTTGCGGCGATCGAAGTCAGGGCAAGACGGAGATTTTCAATAAACTGCATTATGACTTCACCCCCGTATCTGAAATGACACTGCCGTCACTGATGGTAATAATTCTTTCTGTTTCGGCGGCGAGTTCGTTACTGTGTGTGATCAATACGATTGTTGTGCCCTCTTCTTTATGAAGTTTATGAAACAAATCCATAATCATCCGGCCTGTTCTGGAATCGAGAGCACCGGTCGGCTCATCTGCGAGCAGAATCGAGGGCTTGTTCGCCATTGCTCTTGCGATGGCAACACGCTGTTTCTGACCGCCGGAGAGTTCATTCGGCTGATGATCGGCACGATCTGCCATACCGACAATTTTGAGCAGTTCCATTGCACGGGCAAGACGTTTTTTTCTCGGAATGCCTGCATACATCATAGGCATCTCGACATTCTTGAGGGCATTGGTTCTTGAAATCAGATTGAACGTCTGGAAAACAAAGCCGATTTCCTGATTTCTGATATGACTTAATTCATAATCATCAAGTGTACTGATGTCCATGCCGTTGAGCAGATATGTGCCCTCAGTAGGTCTGTCAAGAGCACCGATCATATTCATGAGCGTACTTTTACCGGAGCCGGATTGTCCGACAATCGCAACAAATTCATGTTCATGAATATCCAGTGAAATGCCGTTGAGAATCTGCAATTCATTCGGCTGACCGATATAATATCTCTTGATGATATTTCTCATTTCGATGACGGTTTTATTCATCGGCTTTCGCCCCCTGTACAGTCTGATCAGAATCAATCAAAGGCAAGGTATCGCCGTCCTGATAACCTGTCGGAGTCATGACGATTTCGTCCCCGTCTTTCAGACCGCCGGAAGTAATTTCCGTATAATAAGAACCTTCCATACCGGTTTCTACGCTGACAGCCTTAGCAGTGGCAGTACCATCAGCATTTCTGACGACAGTCAGGACAGATTTTGTATCATCATCGTTTGTAATAATAGATTCATAAGGCACAGCGAGTACATCTTTTTTCTCTTCCAGAATAATCTTGACTTTCGCATTCATGCCGATCAGCAAATCTTTACTATCTTTAACTGTAATTTCAGCAGAATAGCCCCCTCCGGAAGAAGACCCCGTTAGAGCGTTCTGTGAACCTGCATTATAAATACTCACGACTCTGGAGACTTCTGCTTCAAATTCAGTATCTCCGGTAGCACTGGTCTTGACAATGGCAGGCTGTCCCTCGTGAATACTCAGAATATCGGCTTCATTGATCTGAACTGTAATTTTCAGTGCGCCGGAATCTTCGATTGTCATGAGAGCATCTGTAGTCGGAATACTGCCCTCAGAGACATTCAGAGAAGTAATAATTCCGCTTTTCGGAGCAGTTACGACACAATCTGCAATAGATTCAGCCAATTTGTCAAGTTCTGTCTGAGCATCGTTATTTTGCTGGAACTGTTCAGCATCCAGAACATCCTGATAACTCTGGATAGCACTGTCAGCAGAGCGTTCCGCAGAAGCATAGGCATCCCGTGCGGACTGCACAGCTTTCTCATAAGAACTGAACTGATCACGAATTGCTTCGAGCGAGGCTTCCTTGCTCTGGACGAGTGCATCAGCCTCCTGATAAGTCTGCATGGCTTCCTGATATTCTTCCGGATCTTCAGCATTATTCATTTTATTTTTGGCATTATCACGGCGGACGATCTGTTCATTCAGTTCATCGACAATTTTGGCTTCTTTATTATAAATATCATTCTGAGCCTGTATTGCATCATCAATCGCTCTCTGAGCCTGCTGGAGATTGATTTCTTTATCTCTTTTGGCATTTTCGAGATTTCTCTCATTGATTTTATGCTGATTTGCGGTCTGATTCTGAGAATTGGACTGATTCTTACTGAGTGTATCATACTGCTGCTGTAAGTCTGTACTATCGAATTCACAGAGCACATCGCCCTCTTTGACATGACTGCCGACCTCGACATTCAGTGTTTTAATTTTTGCGCTAAGTTTGCTGGTAACTTTGACGATATTTTCGCTCTGGACAGTACCGGAAACGCTGATCGTATTAGAAATATCACGTTTTTCGGCTTTGACGGTTTCCAGACCCATATTAGCAAGCCCCTCCATTGCCGCGGACATGCTTTTCATACAGGAAGTAACACCGACAGCACCTCCGCCGAGCAGCAGGACAAGTACGACTGCAATGATAATCCCCTTTTTCTTTTTCTTTTTTCTTGCCTGTTCCATAGATTAAGAAACTCCTTTCCGATTTATAGCTATCTTAGTGTATTATCTGAAATAGTACAGATGATATTATAACATATTATTCTGAATTTGTCAAGAGGTTTTGTAAAAATATAAAAAACTAAAATAGTAAATTTCATTTACCATTTTAGTTATAACATATTTTATATATTCTGTCAATATTTCTGATATATTTCGGCATACAGAACAATAATTTCTCCTGATTTCTTGACTTTTCTGTAAAAATATGCTATAATAAATCCGGAAAGGAGTTGTTTCTCATGGAAACCAGAGTTGCAATTATCGGAATTATCATTACAAATCCGGAGCAGATCAGCAGACTGAATTCTATTCTGCACGAATACGGAGAATATATCATCGGCCGCATGGGGATTCCCTATCGGCAGAAAAATATTCATATTATCAGCGTTGCCATAGATGCGCCGCAGAATATCATCAATACATTATCTGGAAAAATCGGCAGATTAGAAGGCATTTCCGCAAAAACTGCCTATTCTGATGTCATCACCAGACCTGAGACAGATTAAATTTTATAAATGCTGACAGAGTGACAGCTGTATTTATCTGTTTATATAAAAAATCAAAATTACAGATATTATATCAGCTGTCACCTGTACAGACAAATTTTAATTTATCACAGTGAAATTAAAATAAAATATCTTTAAAACATACATAAGGCTCGTTTTTATCGAAATTCCAGCTGTGATATGCTCCGCCGTGACAGAAATTCTTTTCAGAACATTCAGAACATTTCTGATTTTCTTCACAGAGATTCTTCCGGAATATCCTGAATTGATTCTCCCAGATATTCTTAAAATTATCTTTCAGAATATTTCCCTGTACAAATTCCGGACGGCGTTCAATATCCAGACAGGCAATAATATCACCATTGGCTGTGATACTCGCTGTGTAGATTCCGGCCATACAGAGAAAATACCAGTCACGGACTTCCCGTTCGTATTCGAGTCCTAAATAGTGACTGCATCCGTAGCAGACAGGCTCTCCGGCGATCCGCTTGTTACGGATATATTCAAATAAATACTGATATTCTTCTTTTGATAATAACAATTCCGGATGTTCCAAAGCTCTGCCGATGGGTTCAATATTGATGATTCTCCATGAATCCAGAGGCATGTTATCAAATATTTTATATAGCTCATCAAGCTGAGAAATATTCTCATGCGTCACAACTGTCGTGACCTGAACGCTCTTGAATTTTCCGACACGAAGCAGAGCTTCAATGCCGTTCATGGCTCTGTTCCAGCCGTTTTTAGTTCTTCTGAATTTATCGTGAGTTTCCGGCAGACCGTCAATGCTGACCGAAATCGTACCCATTCCGGCTTCATATAATGCATTTGCAACAGAATCATCAATCAGAGTGGCATTGCTTGTCATCCCCCATCGGAATCCCAGATCTTTTGCATAATGCATGATCTCAAAAAAATCCTTCCGGAGCAGAGGTTCTCCGCCGGTGATGCAGAGCATTTTATGATCTGTTCCCATATCGGCTTTGACCTGAGTCAGAAAATCACGATACTGTTCCGGAGTCAGTTCATCAGAAGACACATCATTACAGCGACTTCCGCAATGGAGACAATTTTCATTGCAACGCATAGTCAGCTCTAAAAACAGATGCCTGAGCTGAGGTTTCACAAGCAGACCATCACGATATTCTCTGAGTTTTTGCAGATTCTGTTTTTTAATATCAACATTCAGCATGATGATTCCCCTTAATTTTCTGTAGTTCCGAAGTATTCCGGAGGGCCGTAAACATCCTGCTGAAGTTCATCTTCCGGATTATAAGTCGTAGTTTCAGTTGTCGGATCAGTCGTTTCAAAATATTCCGGAGGGCCGTAGACGGTTTCCGGAATTGTATCTGTTTCAGGGTCATAAGTTTCCGTTTCGATGAGATCAGTCATCCAGACCGGAGGGCCGTAGACGGTTTCCGGAATTGTATCTGTTTCGGGGTTATAAGTCGTATCTTCCGTTTCGGATTCAAATTCCGGAGGAGGGCCATAGAGAATTTCAGGCACTTCCGGAACAAACAGAAGAATCTGTTTCTGCATGACAAAATCGAAGATATTGACATAGCCGTCTTCATTGACATCTGCACGATAATATTCTTCTTCTGTCATAGGCTGTTTATTGGTCAGATACTTGTACATGAAAATAATATCTGTCATGCCAAGTTCTCCATCGCCGTTGATATCACCTACATTGGAGAATCTTAAATCATAATAAAGATCGCCGAATGAAGAAACGGGCAGACTCGAACAGACACTCACACCCATAGCGGCGGCGAATGCGGCGGCAGTCAGAGCAGTTTTTTTCGTTTTTTTCATAATATCACTTCTTTCTGATTAATTTGCATTATGAGTTATCATCTGGATTATCAACTTCAGGGATATTCTGAGTCAGTTCGGAAGTATCTTCTGATACAGAAAGTTCAGTCTCCGGAGGAATACTGCTGACGGGTTCAGAACCGTACATACCACAGGCAGTGAAACTCAATGCTACAGCAGAGAGTGTCGCTGTCAGAGCGATTTTTCTTTTTTTCATAAAAAATCAGCCTCTTTATGAAATAGATTTTCTTGATAACTCTATCATAGCACAAAATGTAAAACTTGTCAAGTGAAAAAAACTTCGCATTTCTCAGAAAAACAGGAACTGCAAAAGCAGTTCCTGTGATAAATTCAATTATTCAATTTCATCATGATGAGCCTGTAAGGACTTCACACCGAAATGCTGATTTTCCTTGATCGCACGGATGCCCTCAACACTCGCCTTAGCCGCAGCCATAGTCGTAATATAGGGGATTCTGTGCTTGATCGCTGCTTTACGGATATAGCTGTCATCATGACGGCTTTCTTTTCCGACCGGAGTATTAATAATCAGCTGAATTTCTCCGTTTGTGATGCCATCGCCGATATTCGGACGGCCGCCCTCATACATCTTGTAGATACGCTCGCAGGGGATTTCTCTTTCTTTGAGATATTTATAGCATTTATGAGTAGCGATGACTTTGAAGCCGAGTTCGTTGAATGCCTTTGCAATTTCCGGAAGTTCAGGCTTGTCTCTGTCGCAGACGCTCAGTAGAACAGTACCTTCGGAGGGAAGTCTTGTCTGAGTCGCTTCTTCGGCTTTGTAATATGCCTCGCCGAAAGATTCAGAAATACCGAGCACTTCGCCTGTCGAACGCATTTCAGGCCCTAAGAGCGGATCGACTTCGGGGAACATATTGAACGGGAAGACAGCTTCTTTCACACCATAATGCTTGATCACATGATCTTTCAGTTCCGGAACGGGTGAGGCATTGCCTGTGAGTTCAGAAGTAATGATCTCTGTAGCGATCTTGACCATGTTGATACTGCATACTTTCGAGACTAACGGAACTGTTCTGGATGCTCTGGGATTCGCTTCGAGAACATAGACAGTATCATCTTCAATCGCATACTGCATATTCATCAGACCGCAGACACCCATTTCGACAGCGATTTTCTTAGTATAATCCTTGATAGTCGCAATCTGTTTTTCAGAGAGATTCTTAGACGGCAGAATACAAGCCGAGTCACCGGAATGCACACCGGCAAGCTCGATATGTTCCATCACGGCAGGAACGAAACAATTTGTACCATCGGAGATGGCATCGGCTTCACATTCAGTTGCATGATTCAGGAATCTGTCAATCAGGATGGGTCTGTCCGGAGTCACACCGACAGCGGCGGACATGTAAATTCTCATCATTTCGTCATCATGAACGATTTCCATACCTCTGCCGCCGAGAACATAAGACGGACGAACCATAACCGGATAACCGATCTTATTTGCGATTTCAAGAGCATCTTCGACAGTAACAGCCATACCGGATTCCGGCATTGGAATTTCTAATTTTTCCATCATTGCACGGAAGTGATCACGATCTTCTGCGAGGTCGATTGTTTCCGGAGAAGTACCGAGAATTTTAACTCCGTATTTTTTCAGATCATTCGCGAGATTCAGAGGAGTCTGACCACCGAACTGTGCAATGACTCCGACAGGCTTTTCTTTCTCATGAATGCTGAGAACGTCTTCAAGTGTGAGAGGCTCGAAATAGAGTTTATCAGAAGTATCATAATCAGTAGAAACAGTTTCCGGATTGCAGTTGACAATAATTGATTCAAATCCGAGTTTTTTCAGAGCTAATGCGGCATGTACACAGCAGTAGTCAAATTCGATACCCTGACCGATTCTGTTCGGGCCTCCGCCGAGAATCATGATCTTCGGCTTGTCAGTATTGCAGGGGCTTTTATCTTCGCTGAGATGATAAGTAGAATAATAATAAGCTGCATTCTGAGTACCGCTGACATGAACGCCCTCCCATGCCTGACGGATTCCGGCCGCTAATCTTGCATTTCTGATCTGTTCTTCCGGAAGTTCGAGTAACATGCTTAAATATCTGTCACTAAATCCGTCAAGTTTCGCCTGTCTGAGAACAGCAGTTTCCGGAACAGAGCCTTTGAGTTTCAGAAGTTCTTCTTCTTCCTGTACGAGTTCGAGCATCTGATTCAGGAAATAATGCTTGATTTTAGTTAATTCAAAAATTTCTTCTACAGATGCGCCTTTTCTGAGAGCTTCATAGATAATAAACTGCCGTTCGCTTGTCGGAACATTCAGCATAGAGAGCAGTTCTTCTTTGGATTTATTATGAAAATCCTTTGCAAAGCCCAAGCCGTAACGACCGGTTTCAAGACTTCTGATTGCTTTCTGGAATGCTTCTTTATAAGTCTTGCCGATGCTCATGACTTCGCCGACTGCTTTCATCTGTGTGCCGAGCTTGTCTTCTGCACCCTTGAATTTCTCGAATGCCCATCTTGCAAATTTGATGACAACATAATCGCCATCCGGAACATATTTGTCCAGAGTGCCGTATTTTCCGCACGGAATTTCTTTCAGAGTCAGACCACATGCAAGCATTGCAGATACCAGAGCAATCGGGAATCCTGTTGCTTTGGAAGCTAATGCAGAAGAACGGGAAGTTCTCGGATTGATCTCGATCACAACAATTCTGCCTGTAACCGGATCATGTGCAAACTGACAGTTACAGCCGCCGATGACCTGAATTGCTTCTACAATCCTGTAAGAATATTCCTGTAATTTTTTCTGAACATCTTCAGAGATTGTCAGCATCGGAGCGGAACAGAACGAATCGCCTGTATGCACACCGATCGGATCAATATTTTCAATAAAGCAGACTGTGATAATATTATTTTCAGCATCACGAACAACTTCAAGTTCCAGTTCTTCCCAGCCGCTGATGCATTCTTCAACAAGTACCTGATGTACCAGAGAGGCCTGCAAGCCTCTTGCACAGACGGTTTTTAATTCTTCAACGTTATAAACAAGGCCGCCGCCTGCACCGCCCATGGTATAGGCCGGACGGAGTACGACCGGATAATGCAGTTCTTCTGCGATTCTGACAGCTTCTTCGACAGAATATGCTTCATGACTGCGGGGCATTTCAATGCCGAGCTGATTCATAGTATTTTTGAATTCGATTCTGTCTTCACCACGTTCGATGGCATCTACCTGAACGCCGATGACCTGAACATGATTTTTTTCCAGAACGCCTTCTTTTGCAAGTTCAGAACAGAGATTCAGGCCGGATTGTCCGCCGAGATTCGGAAGCAGAGCATCAGGCTTTTCTTTCTCAATAATCTGAGTGAGTCTGTGCAGATTCAGCGGCTCGATGTAAGTAATATCAGCGACATCGGGGTCTGTCATGATTGTCGCCGGATTGGAATTGACGAGTACGATTTCATATCCCAGTTTTTTCAGAGCCTTGCAGGCTTGTGTACCGGAATAGTCAAACTCGCAGGCCTGTCCGATGATAATAGGGCCGGAGCCGATAATCATAATCTTGTGAATATCCTGTTTCTTTGGCATGGTAACTCTCCTGACTGTGCATACGCACAAAATTTTTTTGGCATATAGATTCATGCTTAATTACTATCATAGCACAAAATCATAAAAAATGCAAGAGAAAATTTTAAATATTTGTCTTTTTTTCTGTGAAGTCTGAATTTTGTCGTTTTGTGATAAATCACTAAAATGCTATTGACAAATTATCATAAATATGGTATAATATATCATGATTTGATTTATGCTTACAGGAGGATGATTTATTATGGCAAATCGAATTGTATTGAACGAAATTTCTTATCACGGTTCGGGGGCTGTAGCAGAAATCGCAAATGAAGTCAGAAGCCGTGGCTTTAAAAAGGCTTTTCTCTGTACAGATCCTGATCTGATCAGATATGGTGTCGTTTCCAGAGTAACGAAAGTTTTAGAAGAAAATGACCTGCCTTATGAAATTTATTCAGAAATCAAAGCCAATCCGACAATTGATAATGTTCAGAACGGCGTAGCGGCTTATAAAGCCTCCGGTTCGGATTATATTATTGCAGTCGGCGGCGGGTCTTCTATGGATACTGCAAAGGCCATCGGCATTATTATCAAGAATCCGCAGTTCTCTGATGTCCGGAGTCTGGAGGGTGTCGCTCCCACAGAAAAACGAAGCGTTCCGATCTTGGCTGTGCCAACTACTGCCGGAACTGCCGCAGAAGTAACGATCAATTATGTCATTACTGATGAAGAAAAAAACAGAAAAATGGTCTGTGTCGATGTACATGATATTCCTGTTGTTGCCTTTGTTGATCCCGATATGATGAGTACTATGCCGAAAAGTCTGACTGCCGCTACCGGCATGGATGCTCTGACTCATGCTATCGAAGGCTTTACAACCAAGGCCGCATGGGAAATGACGGACATGTTCCATCTGAAAGCAATCGAGATTATCGCAAAATCGCTCAGAAAAGCCGTTGTCAATGATCCTGAGGGCCGTGAGGGTATGGCACTCGGTCAGTATATTGCCGGTATGGGCTTTTCCAATGTCGGACTCGGAATTGTACATTCTATGGCACATCCGCTCGGTGCGCTGTATGATACACCGCACGGCGTAGCAAATGCGATTATCCTGCCGACTGTTATGGAATACAATGCTCCGGAAACAGGTGATAAATTCAAGTATATCGCCGCCGCTATGGGTGTTGAGGGAACGGAATCCATGACCGTGGAAGAATACCGGAAAGCCGCTGTAGATGCTGTCCGGCAATTGTCTCAGGATGTCGGCATTCCGGCTGATCTGAAAGCGATCGTCAAACCGGAAGATCTGGATTTCCTGTCAGAATCGGCTTATGCAGATGCCTGCCGCCCCGGAAATCCGAGAGAAACTTCCGTAGAAGAAATCAAAAAATTATATCAGGCTTTATTATAATAAAAATCCCCTTTTGTCGAATAACAAAAGGGGAATTTTTATAAATATTTTATTTCAGCATGGCTTTGACTTTCGGGTCAGCAAGCCAGCTGGGATATTCATTCAGCAGATCGCCGTACTGAATTGCTGATGTCTTGGAAACAGAAAAGAAATTCGCATTATCAATATATCTGCCTTTCATATCGTCCAGTTTTCTCAGATAATTGAAAGAAGCATTTCCTACGCCGACAAACTGCCAGAAGATCGGATATTTTGAACAGTCTTTGATGACTTTGTCCGTCTGTGCGTGGTCAGCATTGTCACCATCAGTGATGAAAACGATATAATCCGGAATTTTAGCGGGTTCTTCCTGAATATATCTCTTGAAGACATCCTGCATGACAGGAGCATAATTTGTTCCGCCCATCTGATATTTTCCCATGATTTCTCTCTGCACATAGCCATAGAAATTATTTAAATTAATATCCGGCATTCTGTGATAGCCGCTTTCAAAAATCCAGACTTCCATAGTGCCGTTGTCATCGAATTCCATTGCCAGAGGCAGAATTTTTTCGATGACTGACTGAACTGTTCCGTCACGATAAAGCCCACTCATCGAACCGGAATAATCCAGCACCAGTCCGACACGGGAAACCAGACCATTCAGGGGCGATTTTGTCAGACAGATTTTATGCACTTCTTCTTTAGCGAGATTGATCTTGTGAACGCTCTCTTCTTTGGATAAATTGATTTTCGGCTGAGCTGATGAATTACCACCGCCGAAAACTTTGTCGAATAAGCCCATAATTACAGCTCCTTTTGTAAAAAATTTGTATTTTTATTATAACATATAAAATAAAAAAAGTCAATGATTTTTTTTATTTTCAGGAGAATTTTCTTTCAGAGCGGCTCTGCTCTTGATGTGCTCGCCTACGATTTCTGAGACATCCGAAACGGTCATGAATGCTGAATAGTCATCTTTCTCGATAATTTTTCTCATTGTAGATAATTCGATTCTGGTAATCACACAGTATAAAACAATTTTTTCTCCGGAGATCAGACCGCTTCCCTCGATCAGCGTGACAGTTCTGCCGAGAGTTCTGTAAATATCCTCAGCGATGGCTTTTCCGTTATTGGTAATGATCATGACAGCTTTTCCCTGCTGCATACCGGTATTGACAAAATCTTCGACTTTAGAGACAATAATATAAGTCAGCATACTGTACAAAGCTCTGTCGAATTCAAAAATAAACCCTGCTGTCAGATAAATTAAAATATTAAATATTAAAATAATTTGTCCGACAGAGAGATGAAATTTCTTGCTGATCAGAATTGCAACGGCTTCCGTACCATCCAGACAGCCGCCGTTCAGGAGAACCAATCCGACTCCGAAGCCTAATAATAATCCTCCGAATACGGTTGCCAATAATTTATCCTCTGTGATCACGATGCCTGAAAATGCCTCTGTTCCGAACGCTTCCAGAGCGACAGAAAATACAGCCATTGCCGTGATCGTTTTGATAAAGAATGATTTTTCAAGTTTCCGTCCGCCGATCCAGACTAAAGGCAGATTCAGACAGATTGTCAGAATACCGAGCGGAAGTTTTGTCAGTGTACTGATGATCATTGCAATACCGACCATACCGCCGTCCATAATTCTGGACGGAACTAAAATTTTTTCCAGAGCGAATGCGGCGATGATACTGCCGAGAATCAGCAGACCATAATTTAAAATCACATTTTTCTTTTGCATGAACAATCCCTTTCTGATTTTATTTAATTTTATTCCAGCCGAATTCCAGATAGAATTTTTCGGTCTGATTCAGTAATTTTTCTCCGAATATCCAGACTTCCTGTCTCCAAGGATGTCCGAGATAACCGAACTGAAAATTCTGTTCAATAAAGAAATAATAATCTCCGTCCGGAACAAATGCCGGAAAATAAGCAGAATCTTTTTGATCTTCCGGATTCCGAGGATTGAATAAAAATGCACTGTGATGCCAGTCGAGTGCATAAATTTTCTGTTCCGGTTCGGTGACTGCAATCAGAATTTCCGGCATTTTCTGATATAAGAAATCAATCTGCTTCTCTGTCATATGATCAATTCCATAGACAGCATATTCTTCCGGAATCTGAAACGGAAGAGACACATTCATAGAATGCCCATGATACGCATAGGACGGCGAAAATTTCAGTTTCTCATAAACCTGATTCCAGATTTTATCATATTCTGGTGTATCATCAATCAGCATTATTATCACACTCCTGATAATACAAAAGCCGGAACTTGTCCGGCTCTTGATGGATATTATAATTTGATTTCATGAATCCAGCCTTCGGGAGCTTCAAGTCTGCCCATCTGAATTCCGGTAAGAGTATCATAGAGTTTCTGAATCGTATCGCCCATTTTTTCCATACCGGACGGGAATTCGATAACTTCATCATGATTCACAATCTTACCAACCGGAGAAATAACAGCCGCTGTTCCGCACAGACCGCATTCAGCAAAATCTTTTACTTCGCTGAATAATACTTCACGGGTTTCAACTTTCAGACCGAGCACATGTTCCGCAACGTAAACCAGAGAACGTCTTGTGATAGACGGCAGAATGCTGTTGCTTTTCGGAGTAACGACAGTACCGTCTTTGGTAACAAACAGGAAGTTCGCACCGCCGGTTTCTTCCACTTTGGTATGCGTTGCCGGATCGAGGAACATATTTTCATCATAGCCCTGACGATGAGCATCCATGAGCGTATGCAGAGACATTGCATAATTCAGACCAGCCTTGATATTGCCTGTTCCATGAGGAGCGGCTCTGTCGAGATCGCTGACTCTGATCGTGATCGGCTTTGCACCGCCTTTGAAATACGGGCCTACCGGAGTGCAGAATAATCTGAACTGATATTCAGTAGCCGGCTTTACACCGATCACAGAATTGATACCGAACATATAAGGACGCAGATATAAAGTCGCACCGCTTCCGTAAGGCGGAACATAAGCGGCATTGGCTCTGACTACCTGTTCTACAGCATCAATAAATCTGTCTTTCGGGAAAACAGGCATTTCGAGTCTTTCCGCAGAAGATACGAGTCTTTCCGCATTCAGATCAGGCCGGAAAGTCACAATTCTGCCATCCTGAGTAGTATATGCTTTCAGCCCCTCAAAAACCGTCTGTGCATACTGGAGCACACAGGCACATTCATTCATTGTGATATTGGCATCTGCTGTGAGAGTACCTGCATCCCATGCACCGTCTTTATAATTGGAAACATAACGCTGATCAGTCTGTACATAAGCAAAGCTGAGATTACCCCAGTCAATATTTTTCTTTTCCATGATAAAAAAGCCTTCTTTCTGATAAAATTAAAATTTTATATACGTTCTGCAATCAGTGTACCCATTTCGGAACAGGATACCTGCTTACAGCCGTCAGACATAATATCACCCGTGCGGAAGCCTTCAGCAAGAACTTTCTGCACAGCTGTTTCGACAGCATCTGCTTCTGTCTGCAAATCAAGAGAATATCTGAGAAGCATTGCACCGGAAAGAATTGCCGCAATCGGATTTGCAATATTTTTTCCTGCAATATCCGGAGCACTGCCGCCGCTGGGTTCATAGAGACCGAATTTTGTTTCGTTCAAACTTGCCGAAGGAAGCATTCCCAGCGAACCTGTTACCATAGCGGCTTCATCAGAGAGAATATCGCCGAACATATTCTCTGTCACCATGACATCGAACTGAGCAGGATTCTTGACGATCTGCATTGCAGTACTGTCAACAAGAGCATGTTCAAGAGTCACTTCCGGATAATCCTGAGCGACTTCGTTCACGACTTTTCTCCAGAGTCTGGAAGAATCCAGAACATTGGCTTTATCGACACTGGTGACTTTTTTCTTACGTTTCATAGCGACTTCAAAAGCCTTGACAGCGATTCTTCTGATTTCATTTTCGTTATAGCTGAGTGTATCAACAGCAGTCATCACGCCGTTGATTTCTTCTGTCTTGCGTTCGCCGAAATAGAGGCCTCCGGTGAGTTCGCGCATAATCAGCATATCGAAGCCCTGTTTGCTGATGTCTTCCCGAAGAGTACAAGCCTGTCTTAATTCAGGATATAAAACGCAGGGTCTTAAATTTGCGAATAATCCCAGAGATTTTCTTAATTTTAATAAACCTGCTTCGGGTCTAAGATTTGCAGGAAGCTGATACCATGGCGAAGTGGTTGTATTTCCGCCGATAGAACCCATCAGTACAGCATCACTGTCTTTACATGCCTGAATTGTCTCATCAGTGAGGGGCACACCATTGGCATCAATCGAACAGCCGCCCATTAATAACTGCGTATAAACAAATTCATGATGATATTTTTCAGCAATCTTATCCAGAACTTTCATAGCTTCTGATACGATTTCAGGGCCGATGCCATCGCCTTTGATGACTCCGATTTTATAATTCATGATATTTTAAAACCGCCTTTCAAAAAAAATTGCTGTATTTATTATACTACTTCCGGAACAAAATGTCAATCTTTTTTTCAACACATTTTTTTCTGAATTTTCTTGAAATTATCACAATAGTATGTTATAATAAAATTACTGTCATATCCGGAATGAAAGGAGAATCGCACATGAAACGCTATATGACGATCTATCTGCAATGGCTCACGCAGAAACTGCAAAATCCGGAAGCACTCTCAGAACAGGAAATCTCTGCATTGCGAAAAGAAGTTCTGATTCAGATCGGCTTCATGCAGCATGAACGCGCTGTACATTTTCAGGTTGTGATTTTAGTTGGACTTGCTTTTTTCCTGCTGATGGGATTTTTCCTGTATTTCAAACTCGCCGGACTGGCAATACTCAGCATTATTTTTCTGATTCTGCTTGCGGCCTATCTGGGACATTATTATTTTCTGGAAAATACGACTCAGAAAATTTATATTCTCTATAACCGTCTTGCGGCTCTGGAAGATCATGCCGACTATCCCAATACGGATAAAATTACCGATAAACTGGGACAGTTTTAATTTTTTTATTTTTTACGAAAGGATGTATGCTTTTTATGGCAAACAATCAGACACCGGAAAACCCTGAAGAACAAGAAGAATACACAGGTATTCTCGGCGATTATCAGGAATCTTCTGAAGAACCTCAGGTCTCTGACACTTCACAGGATTCTGCTCCGAAAAAAGAAAATAATCATACACTCAAAATTGTCGGTGCGGCGGTAGCTTCTGCGGCAATTCTGGGCTGTCTCGGATTTCTTGGAGTCAAGCTCTGGAATAATCAGAAACAAACGCAGGAACTTCCGGCAACTTCTCAGGCAGAGAATTCAGTTTCTGATCATCAGGAAACGACTGTCAATCCGGCCGAGCTTCTGCCTGAAAATACGACAGCCGCTGTTTATTCTGAAAACAGCGAGATTTCTCCGGAGCTTCTGGACTGTTTTTATCATAGCTATGTGAATCAGTATGCTTCTGCTATGAGTTATTACGGAGTAGATATTGCTACGACAGATCTCAAAACGACCAAGCTCCCCGAAGATGCCGGTCAGGATGTGACATGGTTTGAGTATATCATGGATCAGGTAAAAAGTTCTGCTTCTCAGCTTCTTATTTTTCAGGAGGCCGCCAATGCCGCCGGCTATACTATGACAGAAGAAGATAAACAATCTGTCGAAGAACAG
>Ga0326513_10000839_pt1 | contig 25775 bp, 25 predicted proteins | sample 2_2465_0518_D_FD_203654 | JGI IMG/M metagenome (GOLD analysis project Ga0326513, IMG submission 203654) | Bovine rumen microbial communities from UC Davis, California, United States - 2_2465_0518 | ecosystem: Host-associated > Mammals > Digestive system > Stomach > Rumen | place: USA... | reverse complement strand
ATGCCGATGAACTTGTCGCGGTCATCGACGATCGGAACGAAGTTTGTCTCCATCGCGCGGAGAATGAGATCGTCTATGGAAGAACCGATCTGGCAGGGAGGATTCTTCGTAGCAAGAGGGAACACGTCCGTGAGGATGAAGTCCTCAAGATTCTCGATCGCCATAGTGTGAGGTTCGCCGCCCTCGCCCTTTACTATGAACCAGAGCAGGTCACCCTCGCTGACCGTGCCTACATAGGTGCCGTCATGCTCGAGCACGGGGATGGCCGTGAACTTGCTCTGGTGCATCTTCTCGAGAACCTGACGGACGGTATAGTTGCTGTATACAAAAGTGACATCCTGCTTGGGACGCATAAAAAAAGCTATATTCATAAGATCATTCCATTCCTAAGTCTTTATCCAGTGATACCTGGAAAGGTGTTGCCGTAAGGCCGTTCTGGGCATGAAGCGGTGTCGGCCCGTATGAGAAATAAGCATAGCGTACCTTTGCCGGGAACTCGACTTCGGGACAGGTCAGAAGTACCGTCTTACCGTCAAAATCCACAGCCGCATCGGCAGGGTAGAATTCTCCGTCCTCGCCGGCAACCTCGAAGCCCGATTCATTACCGCCGTAATCGGTGGCTATGTTCAGGAGCATGTAGTCGCCGCCGAAGGTGATCTCTACGCCTTCGCCTCTTCTGGCATCTACGATATAAGGAGCTACGGCATCGACATTCTCGAAGCCGTATACGAATTTCTGTGCAAGGAGCGCGAGCCTGTCGCCGGGTGTCTTCTTGTCTGCAGGGTGAAGGTTATTGAATTCACCGCAGTCGGCGATGACGGCCATATAGACATCGGGAAGGTCTATCGCGACTATCTGCTGCTGCTCTCTCATTACCGGCCATGACATATCGTCGTAGCCCATGTATTTACGTTCCTTGGATATGAACATTGGAAGCTGACAGAACAGGAAGGGCAGTTCGTCATCGAAGAAGACTTCTCTCCATTCACGTATGAGAGTCTTGAAGACGGGACCGTATTCGTTCTGATAGCCGTCTGCGGCATCAGCTTCGCCCTGATAGAAGATAACGCCTCTCAGAGTATAAGGGGCGATCCTCAGGATCATGCATTCGAAGAAGGAGCCCGGATGTCTGACCGCACGCAAACCGACCGGCGGGGGCCAGGGTTCGGGGCCGAACTTCATGTCGGCTTCGAGATAAGTCATGTACGGGTCATACTTGAGGGACTCTCTGATCATATTGTCATATACGGTCTTATTCATTTCGTATTCCCGCTGATATTGATCAAATTCACTGTCAGTAAGAGAGGCGGCGGCTTCATCAAAACCCTTTATGTAGAGGCGGCCTTCCTTTGTCTCTTTGAGGCTGTCGACACTCTGCCAACAGTCAATGGTGGAAGCGCCGAAGCAGCATGTAATTATGCCTATCTTGGAATCGAGCCTTACCTCGAGTGAGTGTGCAAAATAATATGCGATGCCGCTCATCTTACCGGCATTCTCCGAAGTTATCTCCACCCACTGTGATTCTTCCTCAGCCTTGGCCTGATCATCGTCAAGGAAGCCTGCCTTGGGGACATCATAAAGCCTTATCTCGGTCTTGCCGATCTTGGGAATGATATACTTGGCAAACTCGGTCCTGGCAAGGGGATACTCCATATTACGCTGTCCTGCAGCGAGCCAGACCTCACCGGCATAGCAGTTCTTCAAACGGATCTGCTCCTGATCATCCTCATACACTGCGAGTTCATAGGGACCGCCCGGTTCATCGGTAGGGTCCACACAAACGAGGAAACTTCCGTCATCCTCGGTACCGGCTACACCTGTAAGGACAGTCTTACCGTCTTTGATAAGGTCGCATCTGATCGTACGGACACTATCGCATGTACCGAAAATGCGGAACTCAGCTCCCCACTGGAACACGAGGTTGTCCTTAAAAATGCCGTTCAGTCTTATAGCCATAGTCGTATTATATACCCTCAGACCAGGCAAAAGGGTACATCCGTGTTAAATTTGTTGTTTTAAATTAACCGAAAAACGCCTTGACGAACAACAGAGCGGCATCCGTATTGCCGTTAACGGTAATGCTTCCTTCCGCGATGCCGGCATAAAAATCTTTGTTACCGGACAGGACCGCAGCGAAAACCTCCGCATCCGCATCGATATAGAAGGTAGCATCGTAATACTCGTAGGGAGCGACCTCTACGCGTCCCTCCTCGGACTTGATATAGATCGGGAGGTTATCGAGATTACCCTTGAGAGTGATCTGCGTAGCCATATCACCCCAAAAAACTATCTTGGAAGCCTTTGCGTTTACAGCCTTGAAGATGCTTCCGAATTCAGTTTCTACTCTCATGTCTCTTCAGAAACGGTGGTAACGACAGGAGCAGGTTCAGCCTGCGTGTGCTCAACGGGCATAAGCCTGCTCTCGATATAAAGGATAAGATCGGTAGGGACGATCTTGGATGCGAGATGAAGCGCCTTCTGCGAGAATCCGTAAACGAGCATCCTGCGGCCTTTGATGGAAGCCCTGAGCGAAGCTTCTGCGAGCTTATCCGCATCTGCTACCACGTACTGCCTGAAGCCGGTGAACTCTGCTGAAGCGCCGCCGGTTGCCTTGCTCTGGAACTCGGTATTGACGGGTCCCGGGCAGACTGTAGTGACACAGATGCCGTAATCGGCGAGTTCAAAAGCAAGTGCTCTGGAGAAATTGATAACGTAGGATTTGCTGGCAGCATAAGCTGCAAATCCGGGCTGGGGCAGGAATCCTGCCGAAGAAGCGATATTGATGATCCTCGGCCCGTTGGCCTTGGAGTAGAACATGTCCTTCTCGATCATGTAGGGGAGGCATATCCTTGTAAGCTTGGACAGGGCTGTGCAGTTGATGTCCAGGGTATCCTCGATCGCCTTGGCCGGCTGATCCTCAACGGCACCCTTAATGCCCATTCCGGCACAGTTGACGAGAAGTCCGACCTGTGGCTTCTCGGAAGCGAGCTGCTCTTCCAGTTCAGCGAGATTGCCGGGATCAGAGAGATCACAGATCACAGGCAGAACGCGTTCATCTTCCAATGAATCGATCACTGAATTGAGCTTGTCCGCATTCCTCGCTATAGCCCACACTTCATCAAAAGGAACGCCGCCAAAAATGCCGCGCTCCTTGATGATAAGCTTGAGAAATGATCTGCCTATTCCGGAAGATGCACCGGTAACGATAGCAATGTTCTTCAAGAGCAGACCTCCTTATTTATTTGGGTCGATAGGCTTAAAGCCCGGTAAAGGTTTTGTGGCAGTAGGAGCCGTTCCGTTATTAAGAATGGAAGAATCTTTGCCTTCAAGCGACATTCCTACAGTGGGTGCATGGGGCGCCTTGCCTTTGCCTGAAGGTCTTGTCAGATCGCCGACCCTGGTATCCCTTTCATCTTTTGCAGGCGTAAAGGTTCTTGCCTTTTCAGTTCTGCCGAAGAATGCGGATCTGTGGGTTGTCTGGTCGGCTATGCTTGCATGCTCAGAAGTCTTAGCCGGCTGTGCTGCGGATGGCTGAGGATTTGCTTCAGGCGCGGATTCAATCTCTGCACTTGCAGAAGGTTTGAAGGGGTTGATCCTTCCTGTGCCGGGAGCTGCCCACATCGGAGCTTTTCCTCCTTTGGCATATGGAGCTTCAGGCTTTTGAGCACTTACTGCCTTGCCGAGCTGGTTTGCACCGGAAGCCATCTTCTGATGGTCTTCAGCCGATTTGCGCGGTCTTAATCCCGGTGTGGAATATATCTCTCGTTCTGCTGATCTGTCTAATGGTTTGAATGGTGAATTTGTCGGCTCCACGTCGGCATCACTCCTTGCTGTGTTTTCTTTTGCAGTCGCTGCGGCCGCTGCAGCTGCAGCATGATTTACGGAGAGGGAAGCAGGTCTCTTGATCGGAGGGCGCTGCTGCAGCTCTTCTCTTTTTACTTCTTCTATTTTACTCTTTCTTGCTTCTGCTCGCATCCTTAATTGCTCTTTTGCCGCTTCAGCCCTCTCTCTGGCTGCTCTTGCAGCTTCGTTTCCGAACGAAGATCCTGATGTGGCAGCAGCGGATGTGCGCGGCGCTGCGGTCTTGGGGGCATCCTGAGCAGTCTTTGCTGCTGCAACGGCTGCCGCGTGGTTAACGGATAATTCTTTCGGTCTCTTGTGAGGTACGGAAGGTGTAGAAGGTGTGGATGTCTTAGTCTTGGGTGCATCCTGTGCAGCCTTGGCAGATGCAACTGCAGCCGCATGATTAACGGATAACTCTTTGGGTCTCTTATGAGGAACGGAAGGAGTCTTCGTCTCTGATGCCTTAACGTCGGTTGATTCCATCTTTTTGAGTTCCTTCATGGCAGATGCTGTGTTGAAGGAAGCATGAGAATCAGAAGATTCTGCGGGAACAGCCTCTTTGCTCTTGCCGGGGAGATTGAAGTGATAGCCGATGGCATAGATGAGATCTGAAGCTCCGGGTATGAAGTTAATTGCAATCTCAGAACCTTTATATCCCTTCTTCTTAAGATATCTGTACCTTGCATAAGAAGCGCCTGCAAGGAGGACGACCAGTACGATCCAGAATGAAGCGGTCATCAGCTGCTTCTTTGCTTTCTCAACACTCAGTTCTTCCTGTGTCTTGCTGTTAAGACCCATTACAACGGGAGAACCGTCTTCGTGCGTCTCATCGAGAACTACAGTCTGATCGTATGTCTCGCCTTCCTGGACTTCTCCGACTACGGCCATGACAGTCTCCTGAGTCTCGCCGGCTGTCAGAGTATTGTCAGTCTCAGAAGTCTCAGAGGGATCTGAAGTCTCGGTCGTCTCGGAAGCAGAGGTCGTTGCTGTGGTCTCTGCAGCGGCAGCCGTCTCTGCAGGTGCAGGTGCGTCTCCGCCTGCTGCAGGAGCTGCAGCACTGCCGTTATCGGATGCCGGAGCCGCCGATGTCTGAGTCGGAGTAGTAGAATTACCGGAGCTTGAATTGTTATTCGCCGGCACCGGTGTGGGTGTAGCTGTCGGTTTGGGCGTAGGTGTTGCCGTCGGTTTGGGTGTAGGAGAAGGAGTAGGTTCCGGAGTGGGAGTAGAAGCATACTGAATAACACTTATGGAACCTACCGATACATCATTATTTGAAATATTAGTTCCGGTTACAGCAAATTCAACATTTTGACCTGTATATGTATATTGGACCGTTACAGAATCGCCGTCAGATGTGCAAGTGACGTCACCACTTGTGCTTCCATTAAAGAAAATATCATTTCCCGAATTGATGGTGACTTGAACAACATCTCCTTTGTTAACACCCCAAGTGCTGATTCCAATCTTACCGGCATCAGAATTGTCCCATTGCGATATCCACCATACAGCGGCTCCCGCATCTGCACTAACTGTACGAGCGGGACCTAAAACAAAAAACCCCGCTATTACTAATAGTGAGCAAAGACTAAAGGAAACAATTCTAACCGCAAACTTCCCAGCACTTCTGCTAACCGTCATTCTCCGAGCCCCCCTCGAGAAAAAAAGTTAAGACACGCGTTAACATTTTGTTAACAACTCAATTATATGGGCTGAAGCCTTGATTTTCAAGGGTTTGAGGGCATTTTTTACCGCCTTATTTCCGTCACAATTCTTGAAACGCAATACTTTTAAGGCGTGCACCCGATTGCGCAAATAATAAAAAATAACAAGAATTACGACAAGCCCGGAAATAATCTGTAAACGCGAACATATTTATTTCTGTGAATGTAAATACCTAAAGCAAATTTGCGGCTCAGATATACATTAACAGAACACTTACAGCCAGCGACCCGATACAAGTTCCGATCGCAACGACCAAAAGCGAATTTTCCATAAAACTCAGCGCAAGCGCGACCGCAAGTCCTGCCACTGCTGCCGGGACGGAACCGGTTGAATAGAGTATCGCAGGAAAGGTCATCGCCGACAGGACCGTATAGGGGATGTAATCGAAGAAGGCCTTTACTTTCGGGTTGGTGAGCTTACGCCTGAACAGCACAAAGGGTACCATCCTCATAAGGTATGTTGTGACCGTCATGGTGATGAACAGGGGAATGAACGTTCCGACGGATACTGTCTCTCTGCTTTCAGACGAGACTGCCGCAGCGGAAGATGACATGTATCCGGGAGCAAAGAAGAACAGGATCGCGATAATGGCGGCAAGCAGAACGGCAAGAACGGCAAATGACACACGCCTGCTCATCTGTCTTCCCGTAACGGCAACTCCGCAAAGTGCAGCGGTCACAGCTGCGATTATTATCGCAAAGCCTCCGGTGATGTGTGAGGAGAGGAAAGGAACATAGAACATCACAGCCGAGAGTACGCAGGCCAGGACCGCGCTGTTCATTATGACGGGATCCTTCTTGGTCTGAGGGATGACGATCGAGACAAACATGCCGTAGATGCCTATCGAGAGTGCGTTGGTAAGAAAGTCAGGGAACACGCCTCCCAGAAGGGCGCCGATAACGGTGCCTCCTGTCCAGCCTATTACCGGCAGGATGGTGAGTCCAAAGAAGTATCTGGCACTTATAGGGTGTTTCCTCGTGATGGCAACGCCGAAGATCTCATCCGTTATACCGTAGGCGAGAAGTATCCTCATAAGAGGTGTCATGGACGCATCAGTCTTTTGGGAGAGCGCGATACCCATCAGGGAATACCTGAGGTTGATTACGATCTGCGCGATGATCATGGCTGCGATCCCGCCAGCACCTGCCATGATGCCGACGCCTGCGACCTGACCTGCGGATGTGACATTGGTAAGAGAGATAATGCTGGCCTGGATCCAGTTAAGACCTGAAGTGATGGCAAGTATACCGAAGGTAAAGGATACCGACAGATAACCGAGACCGACAGCAAGACCGTCCCTGAATCCGTCAGAGAAAGAGCCCGACTTCTGCGTATTATCAGCCATAGATTGCGACTATCTCATCAAAGGTGAAGTACATATCAAGGTCGGTCTGCATCTGAGCAGCTGAATCAGAATCGATATCGATGACAGAGATGAGGGTCTTCGTCTCGGGATCGAGTTTATAGACGGTGCCGCCGGTAATATAGTACTTCTCGACAGGGTCGTAATCTCCGTTGTTGTATAAGGTAGTACGTGCAAAGATCATGGCATCACCCGTATCGAAATACTCATCTACAACCGTACGGTCTGCTAAGACCTTCTCCATCTGGAGTGCCCTGTACTTTCCGTCTGCAGATACAGTATATACGGTATAAGCAGGAGTGCCTGCGTAACTAGTTCCGTCTCCTTCTTTTACTGTAGCTTCATCATGGTGATCGAGCATGTACAGGCTGAGTTCTTCATCGAACTGCTTCATATAAGCGCTGACGGAGTCATATGTAAGTTCCACAGAAGTGGCTTCAGGCTGTGAAGCATTCTGCGATGCGGTCATCTCAGGATTGGAATAGAGCTTGTCGTTGTTGCAAGCGGCAAAAGCTGTGAGCATGGCAGCGGCCACTGCAGCAACTGCTGCTTTCTTAACAAAAAGATCTGTATGAACTGTTCTCATATAATGCCTCCACGCCTATTAACCGCCCGATTATAGCACATATATAAGATAAAGGCTTAATTCGCAAGTTGACAACGGCACCCAAAGATTATAAAATCATTGAGCATTTTATAGCACACGGAGAAGTCGCCTAGCCTGGTCGAGGGCGCACGACTGGAAATCGTGTAAACCCCAAAAGGGTTTCGAGAGTTCGAATCTCTCCTTCTCCGCCAGTGAAACCCCTGCAAACATTGCGTTTGCGGGGGTTTTGATTTTGTTTGACCACAATTTTGACCACAATTATTTCTGTGCTGAGTGGTCTCTACGAGACTTTATTGATAAACTGCTGCATCTTTTGTGCTGAACGCTTCTTCATCTCGAGATTACTGTGACCATAGGTATCAAGTGTAAAAGCGGAGGTTGCATGTCCCATATTATCCTGCAGAGTCTTTATGTCATCACCGCTTTCCAATGAAACTACAGCAAAGGTATGTCTGAGATCATGGAATCGCATGCTGTCTATCCCAAGTTCCTTTACTACAGCCTTGAAGTGCTTATAAATAGTGACATGTCTGAGATTCTGTCCGAGCTCATTGGTAAACACAAGATTCATTGAGTTGTCCCAAGCAGCACCGGCTTTCCCGGCCAAATCTTCTTGCTGATTCTTTTGTCTTTCCAACATGAGCATTACTGAAGGGGCGACTGCCAGAATACGTGTTTTGTCATTCTTGGTGTAATCCAAGATATACTCGGCACCCTTGCCCCTGTGTGAGAGCTTAAGCTGCTTGTTGATGGTAATGCAGGAATTGTTGAAATCAACACAGTCCCATGTGAGTCCCAATACTTCGCTCTGTCGAAGTCCGGTAAATAGTGTGATATAGAAAATACTTTCATATTTATTCCCCTTGATCTGTTCCAAAAAGTTCTTTATTTCATCTGATCCAAGGGTCTTGATCTCTTTTTTGTTTACACGGGGTAATTTACAGAGTTCGCAGGGATTATCTCTTATCATTCGCAGTTCCTTGGCCTGTGCCAGTGCTTTTGAAAGTATCCCGTGAATGTTCTTAATTGTTTTGGGACTGAGATTCTTCTTGTTACTAAGGTCGTTATAGAATCTTTGTATCTGTGTTGCGTTGAGATTAATCAGTTTGATCTCGCCGAGAGCTGGGATGATGTGGTTTTTACATCGAGAACTATAGGTATCGTAAGAGTACTGCTTGATCGCAGGCTTTGCATATACTTCCAGCCAAGTGTTTAGCCATTCTTTGAGCTTGAGCTTGGTCGGTTCGATGTACTGTCCTGTATCAATCTCGCCGGTTATCTCAGTCAGTTTCTTCCTGACTTCTTCCTGCGTCTTGCCATAAACGGAATGCTTTTTGTATTTACCTGCACCGTCAACTTCGGCAGTAGAGTAGATGCCTTCCCATCTGCCATCGGCTCTCTTTCTTATGCATCCGCTTCCGTTTGCATTTCTTTTCATTCTTGCCATTTTTCCTCCTTTCTTTCGGTATAGAAAACAAGCGAGTGGTCATCCCACTTATTCTGTCAGATAGTTGTCAATGAACCATTGTTCCAGTTCGTCATAGGAGATATCTCCGTTTAAGCATTTGTCTCGCATCTGACGGGCCTTCTCACTCCACTCCGAGAAGTGTTCTTCTGTAATCTGCCCTTTGGCCTTCCTTGCGAATGTTGCCTTGTAACTTCTCTGGTAGAGTATCTGCGTCTCGTTACTGTATAAGCCCCTGGTGTGCGCTCTGAGACGTCCTACATCCTTACAGGTCCTTCCGATGTCCTTGAGGTAGTGTGCCGACTCTATGACCCTCATGCAGTTCTTGGTAACGGTGTCTGTAGCAAATGCAAAGTATCTTCTGCAGTTGGAGCAACAGTAGAAGTGGTAGTCTCTTACATATCTGTTCATCAGATATGAGATGAGGTCATCAAAGGTGTCAGGTATGAATGCTTCTACAAACTTAAACTCAGGCTCGGGTTCGTAGCAGGTAAGTGTGGTATATCCTGAGTATGAGATTGCGGGAATACGATGTTGATCGATTCGAGTAAGTGCTAAGCTGGGATTCGTATTCCTATCGTAGAGCATAACATCTTCTGCGAAAGCTGCAAGTGACTTCTGGTATTTCTTAAGGGCTGTGAGTATCCTGTCACTCTTCTTGAAGCTGTAAGATGCCCCGTCCTTGATCAGTCCTGACATCACCTCTACGAATAAAGGCAGTGCCAGAAGGTTCCTTCTGTTCTCTGTTCCTGCTAATGGTCCGTATATCAGTTCGTTATAGGTAAAGATAGTGTAATTGACCAACGCCGCTCTGTCGGTCTTCTTATTTAACTTACCGATATAGTTCTTTAAGCCGGCATATTGCTCTGTGATGGTCTCGAGTACTTTCTCAGGGGAAGGAACACCCGGAACCGGTTCAACGCTTCCTATAAGGTCTCCCACTGCCTCTCCCACACAGCAGCGGTATGTCTTATAGAAGTTGTTGTACTGTCCGTCTGTATCTTTCCCTACGATGAAGTAATACTCTCTGCCTTTCTCAAATGCTACTCCGACCTTCAGATCAGTGCCCAGTTGATCGAGTGAGTCGAAGTACTTTAGCTCTAATGTATCTTCCGGCATAAAGGACCTCCAGAAATAGATTAAGTATAGAATACGCCTTGTAATCCATTCTGTCAAGTGATAGAATACAATCAATCGAATACAAGTGTTCTAATGAGATTGATTCGAAATCTAACGGAAAGGAGGACCTCCAGATGGACGAGAACAGAAATGTATCGGTCCCGAGAGTTATGAACGCGGGACAGGTGGCAGAGTATCTCGGCATCTCGAAGCAGGGAGCATACAATCTCATGAATTCGGCAACATTCCCTACGCTGAGAGTCGGCAAGAGACTTCTGGTATCAACAGACAAGTTCCTCGAGTGGATCGAGGAACACTCGGACAACAATCAGGTTGCAGTCTGAGACAAGAACAATACAATGGCTCGATAATTAGAAAGGTCACAAGCAATGTTTAATGCCAAAGTATTAGAGTAGGTGGCGGAGTGAAAGAAGATTATCACCCCGTCACTTTTTGCTGCAGGATTAAAAGAAAAAGTATACCAATGCCAGAATTATAGAATCCGCACAATCAATTATAGTATTCAACTTTGATACTATTAGGAAACTCTTTTTCAAAATCTTCGTACTGTTTAGGCAATACAATCGATTGGATGGTATTGTTGTTTTGAAGGTTTGTCATTACGCCTTCAACATATTCATCATTATCCACAAGTTCTGTTGGTCTAATTTTGAGCTGTACTATATCTTTCAAGCTCGCTATATAATCAAAATCCTCCTCGTATATTAGGCAATCAAAAAAGTACAACCCATCGAATTGGTTTTCTTCATTCTTATATTCAAAGTTCGCGAATGCTGCATATGTCCAATCTCCATAATCTCTATATGGATTCTTGACTACAAAATACATAGTATAACCATCATTTAAGAAGAAGTCTTTATTCTTCGATAGGTAATCGTTAGCTAGAATTCGAAGCTCATCTATATATTCTATTGGTATTCTTGAATCACTATACGAAACCTCTATTACAAAAGATACATCTGCACTGTAATTAATGAGTTCATCGTCTTCTCTCCAAACAACATCAATTGAACTAATCTTCAATTGTGAATTATCACTCATATAATCTAATAATGGCTGCACTTCTTTATAGTTACCAGAATATTTTGAACAACTAAGCAAGCACAAAACTAAAAAAAAGACTAATAAACAGGTCGCTACTTTTCTCATTTACAACTCCTCAACGAAGTAAAACATAGTTGTTCCGGTAACCTTAAATCCATGTCCAATCATGAACCGTACACTTAAGATCAGAATCATTAAAATAGTCATACCAATTACCAACAACATATACGTCCGTCAAGCAATCCATAGAAGATACGGTTTCACAACAACCAATCATTAAAGTCTCATTGGGATTAGCTGGATGGAAGCGGATAGACACAATATCATCAAGTCCCGAAATGTATTCCAAATCATCTTCAGACACAAGAACTTCAACTGCACATATCGAATCATATTCCGGTTTTCCATTATCGTTTTGGTACGGAATTTCTAAGTCCTCCGAATTGGAAAACTTTGCATAATACAGTTTTTGCGGATCATCAGTCGTTATCCATATTCGTATCAAATAATCATTAAGGAAATAGTAGGGGTTATGCTTAAGGAATTCATTTGCCGCGATTCTAATGCTATCCACTTCAGAATATGGTTTTTGATCATTGATATATATAAGTATGTTCACAATCTCACTATCTTTATCTAAATCCACACTCCAAGATAGTGGAGAAATGTCTGCGTTGCTGTTTACATACTCCGCAAATTCATCAATACCCTCATAATCAGGAGGAAGACTAGTTCTAAGTCTTATACAACCAGGCAACATAAACACTTCTGCAAAAAGCAGGATGCATCCTAACACTTTTAGTAGCCAATTCCGTTTATACTGCATATATCACACAACTGACATCTAGTCTGCCCACTAAATTTGTAAGATCGTATTCAACACTCATCTGACACTTATCATAGAAATTATCATATTCAATATATCTTTCGACAGTCTCATAATAAACACCCGAACCTTAGATATGATTGTTCCTAAATCCGCAAGATACATCTAAATTAAATAATATATCCTGATGTGACGATTTCAATAACCGGCTCTCGATTTCGTGATAAACGACAATTTCCTGGGATTTTCGTGGTCATCTTATTTATAGCATCTTGTAAAAAGTACATGCTATCGCATAAAGAACAACTGGATTGTTTTCACTCTGGCAAATAATACTCGCGCCAAATGATTTAAACCCGAACAGAAAAATGTATGCGATGAACATTTTTTGCTGGATGTTTTTACTAGAAAAATGGGCGTATTGTAGGACGATTTTTAAGCAGGATAAAGGAGTGGGTACAAATGCTTGTACCACTCGTCTTACAACACCCGGCAGAGCCGTGTGTTTATTGCGTTTGCGGGTTTTGATAGGTAGGCATATTCTTGGGTATAAAAATGCAAAAAGCAGAAAAACTTGGGTATAAAAGTCTCGCAAGGCCTGTAAACAATGGGTTTGGCGTGGGTACAAACTCCAAAAACTTACACACCCATATATGAAATCGTAGCTTCGGGCTTTTGCTATAATCGCAATATCTGGTAACTGAACACGATTTCGGGAGAGAAAACATGACCAAATAGACAGAGCATTTATTGTTAATCTCGCTGTTTGCACCACCGCAGATGCTTTTTTTGACCGAAAAGAACCAGGCAGTGGTACTTTTTGACTCCTGGAAGAGTGAAAATTGATCCATCGAAGAAGCTCGTTCCTTCAATTTTCCGATGATTCTTTCATCGATTTTCCTTTCCGATAGCCATGATTGCTTGTATAAATAGGGCAGTGTCGCAGGAAAAAACTCAATCTGTTTGTTGGTACAATGCTTAAAAGCGATAGTAATTTGACCCAATTTACAATCACGATACGGACCGCAGCTGCAGTATTACCTTTGAATTTGATATTATTGATGGAATCGATAGTACTCTTTTAGGTAACAATTCTCTTGTAAAGCCTAATACAAACAGGCGATCTGGATGGATATTTCAACAAGCCTATCCTTTCCCTATAGGGACTAGTCCCAAAGGTAAGGACTTGTATACAATTAAAGTAGTTATAAATGAATTTGGTGATGTTATTACTGCATATCCAGTAAAATAGGGAGAGTAGTTATGAATTTTTATATTGGTGATTCTATTAATGCCATTAACCCAAATGATAAAAACGTTGGAATTAGTGATGATTTATTAGAATTCTTGTACGACAACAGACACATATTCAGCAATGGGTATTTCTTTTTACAAGAAATAGATCCTTTTGATGATGTCGTTATTGGCAAAACACAAATAGCTTTATTACTAGAAATGTGCAATACAATTATCCGAAGCAAATTATTAAATGATTATGCTGATGAAGAAGAGGCCAATAGTATTACTGAATTGAAAGATTTGGTACAAGAAGCGATTAAGCAAAACAAAAGTATGGTCTCTATAGGAGAATAAATGGTTAAGAATAAGATTAAATGGTGTCCAATATGCAATCAAGGTTGGATTTGTATAGTTGCTGACAATTTAACTGGTCAGTTGTTTTGTTGTTGTGACGAATGCGAAAACGAATGGGATGATCCCAGTTGTGTTGAAGTAACTACTTGTAATTCTCCTAGAAAGTATGGACAGTATCATGAAGCATATGACTATGAAATAGAAGATGCGGGCTGGCTAAAATTCTTAATATAGGGTTTGGACTTATGAAAGAGGCACACCACATGTCGACTGAAGAATTAGAGAGATGTATTAAACAGGCGTTTCAGGAAAAATCGCTAATTGTTTCATGGAAAAACCTTTACTTCGAAATGGTTACTCCAAACAGTAAAGAGGGAACATATATCTACTATAGTGAGAATTGTTATATTATTTCTAGCAATGAAAAAGGTAGAATTAGTGAAATTGTTAAGACTAAAGATTTCGAAGATATCCTATGGCATGTTATAGATATAGTGTCTTTTCCAATTGCTATGGATTATGCAAAGAAAAACTATAGTCCTAATCTAGACTTTCGGAGAGAATACTTCAAAAAACAAGTAGCTGTATTTTCAATGTTTGGAGACAAATTTAAGCAAAGAAAGATTGATGAAATAAGAAGAACAGTTAATCAATACCCTTTTTTGGATTTTGAGTGCTAATAGTTCAGGCCCCCCAAAAAAGGTGCTATATTCAATGGGACAATCGAGGAAATGGAACAGTAATTACTTTGGGTAACACGGATGTCCATGTCATTCCTTATTTGGACTGCGGTGGAAAAGGTATAGTCGCTTATAATGCCATATGCATCTGACCAACTTTTGACCACAATTTGACCAACAATATAATTATAGAAAAACAGAAAAAGTGGGATGACCAGTAATAATTAGCTGTTTTCTATATCAAAAGCAGCTGTTTTTGATGTGTTTGACTTAAAAGTTTCTTTCGAACCAAATTCGAATCTCTCCTTCTCCGCCATTTAAGAATTGGGCGTCGCAAAGAGTCAATAGACACAAGGTGTGTAGGGATTCAGGTGGTTCAAAAGAACGCAACTTACCACTAATTTACCACTAAATGCGACAAACGCTGAAGATGTGCCCAAAGTATAAAGACCGGACAGATGTCCGGTCTTTTTCTTTTGGTTTTTAATAGTAAGGAATATTCCTGATTGTCTTTACTTCTTTTGCTCATGAATCTAGTTTATCAATTCACTGCTCAATTATCTCGCCGCCCCACTCGACCAGAACGAACCCGTCGCGGTCTTCAAGGGAAGAATTCATATCTTCGAGAACCTGCGGTTCAATATCTACAAAGTCGTCAGATGAGTACCAAAGCATGTTCACTCTCACCACGACATCAGGCTCAGGGGTAACATCCAGTTTGGCAGCATCGGTGTATGCTGTAGTCTGGAACGTGATTACATTGTATGGGTTATCCGCCATCAGCGGCAGCCAATACGCCTCGAAATCTTCCATCTCAGTCTCATTCAGTCCCAGCTCAGGCAGGACTTCATCTAGGAACTCTTCAGTATCACTGCCCTTTACACAGAAACCTTTGCTGAGGTCATAGTCCATATTGAGTTCTGCTTCCCAGAAAAGGAACGGATACTCTTCTCCCTGTGTGTCAGTTAATCTTCCGTCAGGAGCTGCACTCACTGTCCAGCCTTCTCCGGTTGGATAATCGGGGTATGTAACCGTGAGTTCACCATCGAGGTCGAGCTTTACGTTGATCAACTCATCGCTGTCATTATAGAGATAGATGATTGGAGCGTGAGCTGTGATAGACGAGGCAGCAGCTTTCGCTGCCTTAAGGTACTGATCTATTCCAAAGCATACTATGGCTATGAGAATAACAATGATCACAGTAACAATGATCGCGGCGATTCTCGGCTTTTCCCAAACAGAATCAGAAGTGAACCAAAACAGGAAGAAAACAGCGCAAACGGCAATTATCACGCTTGGGAGAATCACAGAAAGGGCATAGGTGCGAACAACATCCAAATACCTGGACTGCGGAACCTCACCCTTGACCGCATATACGTAATCATAATCATCAACACCGTCTTTTGAGGAATACGCAATCGTTATATTCTTTCCCACTTCTATGTTTGCAAGACCACGTTCGTCAGCTATGGAATCATATACATGTGATTGAGTGTTTGCAAAGAACCACTTCTCGCCGTTCTCTCCCGAGACTTTGATTATCGCTTCTTTAGGACTTATATAAGAACAACTTTGTCCAACTTCTACCGAAGATACACTCTCAAATTGAATCTCTTTGACGTCAGCATATTCATTACCATTATTATCGGCAACGCCAGCATATATCACTGCTATAACAGCATATGTTTCGCCATTATTATCATGAACCTCTAGACCTCTTGCTAATATCTCTTCGACTACGCCGCTATACTCCGGAAAGGAATCATAAAAACTGTCGTGAGAACTATTGTTTAAGTCTATCATCGGAGTATACACCATATGATAGAACAGCACGGCATCTATCGTGACCATACCGCAAACTACGATCCAGATGATAACAACCTTGCGCAAAGGTAGTTTCTTACGGGATGCTTTCTTGCCATTATTCTCGGTAGTCACGCTACTGTCTCCTTCAGGTGCATTTTTATGATTCCGTTATTATTACTCTACCACCGGTATGGGGTTGTTTGAACACACCACTGATAATGCTTGTATGGCTTTTTTTCTACCCGAAGTATAAAAAACAGCAACTCCACTTCTTAACAATGCAATAATCAGCATGTGTATTATCACAAAAAGGCCTGAGAGAACTCCTCCCAAGCCTAAATTACGAATATATTTAGTCGTGTTTGCTCTTTATTTTTCATACTACTTTTATTCAGCAATTACCTTAACAATCCACCATGAAATACACATTCGTATGTTTTATTGTCGCCTTGATAGATTTCTTCATATCCTTGAAACCAGGTAAAATCACCAGTGACCTTACATCTGTATGTGTATTCTCCGGATTGATATAATTCAGGCCCTCTATATGGCATATTCTTATCTGCTGCTCTAAGTGCTTCTTTTAAGAAGTTTCCACTAAAACCGTCAGATAATACTCTGCCCATATAATTCATCGCATAGACAGCCTGCCCATCATTCCATATTGCTTCTTCTCCGGCAAATTCTTCTCCACCAACATATGTATCGTGATACATATACTTGCCGTTCTCATACCTGAAGTCATGAGATGCCGGTCTGGTGGAATCAATCTCATTCATAAATGCGGCGTATGTATTTACATTTGCTTCCAGTCTGAAAGATATCAATTCATCAAGCTCTGTATTTGGCTGTGATTTGACATTAAGTGCGCAATCCTGATCCTTGACCAGATAGTCAACGCTAACATTCATAAGTTCGCTTATTTGAATGAGATTGGAAATGTCTGGGTAAATTTGTCCTGATTCCCATTTTGCGACAGCCTGCCTGGAGACACCAAGCTTATCTGCAAGTGTCTCTTGTGTGTAGCCTTTGTTTTTCCTGAGCAGCTGCAGTTTTTCTGAAAAGATCATTTATCATCACCTCCGCTGTCAGTTTACAAAACAGCGGAGATTATCTCCATGAATCACCAGTTGCTATTTTGCTACTTCTATTATACAAATGCTTCATAATGGCGGATATATATGTATTACGATATTCTCTACGCAGTTTATCTACTATCGAATTACCGAACAAATAATCAATACGCCTATCATCTGTGCAGGAGGTGCAAACAATCAGTAATATCAGGCCGTTCTGATGCTTAAGCAACAGGGTTCAGACAAAGTGTTGCTTAACACAAAAAAGCCCTGGATTTCTCCAAGAGGAAACACGATACAAAGGAAGAAGAACTGCTCATTTTTGCTGTTACACAAAGATGGAAGTCATTATCCTATCGAAGCAGTCTCGCGTCTTTTTGCCAAAGTCTTCTCGAACATCTCATCTGCAGTGTCGGGAAAGCCGTCATATATCACGCGTGATCCCACTTCCGTTATACCGCCTTTGGTCGCCACTCTGGATACCACATCTTCAAAGCTCATATCCTTTTTGAGCATTAATTCACCTGTTGAACAAAGCGTGTTCAGGACCATACTGATTATCTGCTCTTCAGGTATCGATGTGTGCGGCTTGGCTGATTTGCAGATAACATCGAACATTGATGCAATGAATCCCGGCATACAGCTTACGAGTTCGGAGCCCATACCCATCTCATTCTCAGGCAATTCGATGACATTACCGATACAAGTAAGAAGTGTCTTTAACGTCTCTTTATCCTGATCGTCTGCAAGCCTGTTGTAAGTGACCAGTGTCTGCGATCTGTTGATCTCGGCAGTCACACTGGGGATCACCTTCGCATACTTTAGGACCTTTACCTTCTCCAATGAATCGAAAGTGATACTTCCGTTAAGTGAGATTACAAGCGCACCTTCTCCTACTACATCGGAGATCTCCTGCAGCACGGAGAGAATATCCCGGGGACGGGTACATATAAAGATGATATCTGATGCCCTTGCAAGCTCGGCATTCGAACTGCATACGGTATACCTGCCGGGCGCTTCTTCTATCTTCAATCTTGTTCTGTTGGATATGAACAACCCATCGTTTTCTACTTTGCCTGATTCACTGAATTTTGTAAGCAGCATCTTACCCATGCTGCCGTAACCTATGATCCCTATTCTGTTCATTTGAGTTGCTCCTTCTCTATTTTTGCAACGGTATCTTCGAGGATCGCTTTGCGGAGCTCTGTCAGCCAGTCTGAGAACGAGACTGTATCGAAAGCATAAGTCTTATTCAGCTCGTACTCATTTTCCGACCATGTGCTTAAAGGAGACTCGTTGTGCTGGATCAAAGCCTCGAGTTTATCCAAGGCCTTGTACACCTTGGCTTCGGCCGTCTCCTGTGCATTCATCTCGTCGTATAGAGCAGCAATGTCGGCGGACAGTTCATCAGGGAGAGACTTTACCCACTGATCTAACAGTGCATCTTCCGCAGCTCTGTCCGCATCGGTCTTAACAAAGGTAGGAATGTCTCCGGTAAAGCACTCACCGAGATCGTGTATAAGACACATGTTTACGACCTTATCCATGTCGAGATCAGGGAACTCGTGTCTAAGAAGTGAAGCCATAAGCGACATTCTCCAGCTGTGTTCTGCCACGCTCTCCGTTCTTCCCTTGGTGGTCGTACAATGCCTGGGAGTATCTTTGAGCCTCTCGGCTACATGTAATATCTCAAGGTATTCTCTCGTGTTCATAGTCTTACGCTCCTCATTCTTCTCTTGTAACTTTGCGTTCCATTACAAGACCGCCTTGATCCTTCGGAGAGCTTCCTTGAGTACACTTCTCGGACAGGCGATGTTGAGTCTTATGAAGTTACCGCAGTCTGCTCCGAAGAAGGTCCCTTCGGATACGCGGACATGCGCCTGGGTGAGGAGCTTACGGGAGAGATCGCCGTATGAAGAACAGTCGATCCAGACCAGGTATGTCCCTTCCGGTTCCATCATCTTAAGTCCGGTGTCCTTTAATTCCTCGCGGAGAAGATCGATGTTGCTTTCGAGATATGAGATCAGCTCGTTAAGCCAGGGCTCGCCGTATGTGTAGGCGGCACGCGTGGCACTGATCCCTATCTTGCCCAGGCCGTAAGCTCCGGTCGTAACAGCTTCCCTGTCTATCCTTCGGAGGATGTCGCGGTTCGATGAGATGATATTGGCAGCCTGGATGCCTGCGATATTGAATGTCTTGGTCGGGGCAGTCAGGACAACACAGCCGTCGCCTGCGATCTTTGCCATAGGTATGTGTTTGTGACCATACAGAGTAAGGTCTGCGTGTATCTCATCGCTGACTATGAAGACGCCGTGTCTCTTACAGATATCTGCGACAGTCCTGAGTTCATCTTCGGTCCAGACCCTGCCGCCGGGATTGTGCGGTGAACACCACACCAGGAGCTTGACGTCGTCTTCGATGATCCTTGATTCCATCTCGTCAAAATCTATCTCGTAATGACCGCCGTTGTTCTTCAGCTGTACTGCCGTGAGGAGCCTGCCGCTTCCTTTAACGCAGCGCCTGAAGGGACCGTAGACAGGCTCGAAGATCATGACGTGGTCATTATTCTCTGTTAGAACGCGGATGGCATAGGAGATAGCCAGAACGACTCCGGGGAGCTTCAGGATCTGATCGCTCGTCACTTCCCAGTCGTGGCGTCTGCGCATCCAGCCAATGACGGCATCATCGTATGTCTTGTCTGCTTCCGAATAACCGTAGATGCCTTCTGATGCCGTGCGGATCAGTGCGTCTGTCACCTCGGGCGGACTTCTGAAATCCATGTCGGCCACCCACATCGGGATGAGGTCGTCGATGCCTTCTACCTTCTCATACTTGATATCGTCAGGAGTATTCCTGTTAACTATGCTGTCAAAGTCGTACATAAGATCACTTCTCTCTTCTGAAGACCGTGTGGCGGCCCTTCCTGACAATTACCGGTATGGCGGCTATGACCGCTCCGAGAGATTCGATCATAAGGTCATGCATCGTGTCGATAAGACCGATATCCAGATAACCGCCTACTCCGAGTGAACGTCCGCCGACGATCACATCATTGATGTTTGTGACAGGCTCCGCTATTCCGGCATCGCGGCCCAGCGTAGCGGATACTATCGTATGTATTACAGTGTCGGTCTGAGTGTCCAGTCCGAGCCACAAGTCCAGTCCGTATTCCACAAATTCCCAGGCGACCGACAGCGCCATCGAACAGCACAGTCCGAAGATCGCCAGGAGCAGATAGCTGGAATCGATGTCTCTGCCACGGAAGAGCTTCCTGGCAAGTTCGATCCCCAACAGGGCGAAAATAACACCCGCAGACATGTGCAGCATCTTATCCCACCAGGGCAGGATCGTGTAGAGGTTATATGCGTGCCCGAGCATGGGTCCTATGGAATAAGCAACGCCTATCCCGAAAGAAAGTAAAGTCAATTTCTTCTTGAACAGATACTCAACGCAGAGGGGGAGGGGTACAAACAGCAGCGTGACCGCCGTAAGCGCGATGCGTGTCCACTCACCGTCCATAATGACTGCGACAAGAGATGCAGCGGTAAAGAGCTCTGCCATCATGAGCAGAATTATCTTGGGTGTGTCGATCCTGTCAGTTTTCAATCCCTTACCCATAATGCCTCATCTGTCCAGTATGCTCTTTGCCGCGAGATATGCTTCGCTCATGCAGGCCTGAAGGTTATACCCGCCGCTTATGCCGTCGATGTCAAGAGCTTCTCCGATTATATACATTCCGGGCACGATCTTGGACTCCATCGTCTTGCGGTCAACTTCACGAAGAGATACTCCGCCTCTAGTAACGTATGCCCTGTCGATATCGGGCGCTCTGTCTATGCCGATCTTAAGGTGCTTCATCTCCCGGCAGATCTTCCTGCGGTTTTCTCTGGTGAACCCTTGCGCATACAGATCTTCCGTGCCTGTTCTCGATGTGATCCCGGCTGCAACGGAAGAAGGAATGAACCTTGACAGAAGATTTGACATCTTGGTATCCGCATGTTCGTCTATCAGTGTCTGCAAATGTCTGTCGAATTCTTCATCACTTTCGGACGGTACAAGATCGAGCTCGAGATAAGCATTATGTATGTCTGACGGTATCTCTCTGGAGATCTCCATCACTGCAGGACCTGTCAGGCCGAACTCTGCAAAAAGAACCTCGCCTTCATATGATGCCGTCTTCCTGCCTTCATGCCAGACTGATACTCCCGCGCTCACCGATACGCCGCTTAAGTCCCTGCACAGAACGGCTGAAGAACTGTCAGCCCTTACCGGTGCAAGTGCTGCCTTCACGGGTTCGATCGTGTGTCCGAGACTTCCTGCCAGGGTATAGGAGTCTCCCGTCGAACCGGTCTTTGCGAAAGAACTTCCTCCGCAGGATAAGATGATGCGGTCGAAGCCATAACGGCCTTTGTCGGTCAGGACCTCGAAGCCTGATGCGCTGCCAATGGCAGAGACCTTTGTATCGGTGATGATTCTCGCTCTGTCTGAGATATAGGATAAGAGAGTATCCCTGACAGTAACAGCACTGTCGCAGACAGGGAAGATCCTGTTGTTGTCTTCTTCCTTGAGAGGAAGCCCGAGCTCATTTTCGAAGAAACGCATCGTGTCTTCAGGACCGAACTGCCTGAGAGCGGGGTACAGGAAGTTACCTGCTTCGTGGTATCCGTTCTTAAGCTCGGAGGCATCTTTGGCGTTGGTGATGTTGCATCTGCCGTGACCCGTGAGAGTGAGCTTCATGCCGGGGACGGTGTTCTTCTCGATGACGGTAACGTCGATATCTCTGCCTCTTGCAAGGCGCTTGAACTGGCAGGCCGCAAATAGACCTGCTGCACCGCCTCCGATTATTCCGATCCTGATGCTCATAATACCTGCCTGGTCCGATTATATCATTGATAGAGAGCCTTCTCTAATGGTCCTTATGAATGCTTCAGTCTCAGGTAGAACTGTCTCTTAACTTCGAATACTGCCGGATCTCGTCTGCGATCTGGGAGTTAATGGACTGGATCATTTCTTTGGCAGGCATTGCCACATAATAACCCTGCAGGAGATCGACTCCGAGCATGACGACCGTCTTCAGTTCCTCGGACGTCTCGACTCCTTCCGCAAGTGCGACTATGCCGTTGCTGTGCGCGAACTCGATAACGTCCTTCACGAAATGCTGTTTCTGAGGACTGTCCTGAATACCCGACAGAAGGGCGCGGTCGATCTTCACATAATCCGGGGTATACCTTAAGAGGTTGGATACATTTGAATAGCCGGTACCGTAATCGTCGACGGCGGTCTCGATGCCCATCCTGTTATAAGTCTCCTTCATGTGCTCAAGCTCGCCGTCTGATATCTCAGACTGCTCCGTGAGCTCTACAACGACAGAGTCGGGCATTGAAGCGATCAGGTCTTCGAGCACGCTGATATCCTTGTCCGAGAGCATGTGGCCGGGGATGGAATTGATGAAGATCTTCTTGCCGTCAGACAGGATGGCTCTATGCTTCTTCATCTCATCGATGACATTGGAGAAGGTCAGTCTCTCGACATCGTCCAGCTTGTCATAGAAATCAGAATATCTGAGGATTACCGGAGGCGGAAGATACGGATCGGAATCAGCTCTCATGAGCGCTTCGTATGAATATATCTTCGCGGTCCTGGCATCGACGATCGGCTGGAAATGATACGATATCCTGTTCTCGGTGATGATCTGCAACACTTCGCGGGCTTCCTTCTGCTCTTCTTCCGTAAGATTCTCACGGGAGAGCCTGAGACGTTCGATCTTGCTCGCATTCTTGCGGCCGATCGCCACGTTGACCAGTTTCTCCACATCTTCAGTCGTCTCGGGACTTCCGAAGTCGGTGCCATAATATAGCTCGACATTGTATTCGTGCGCTTCGTTGGAATTCGATATCATGTCAAGGAGCTTGTCTCTTTCCTCTAGAAGTTCGCGGTCATCAGGATCTCTGGTTATGCGCAGAGCTACGAGCTCGTCATTGGCAGGTCTGAAGCACAGGCAGTTACGTGAAGAGAAGACATTCTCCAGTACGCTTGCGACGTTTACTATAACATTGTCGCCTTCCTGACGACCGAAAGCATTGTTGATGGCAGACAGGTTCTTGACGTCTATCGCAAGCGCTCCCATGTATCCGCCGTTGTTGTGCATCATGTGCAGGAATGTCTCGGCCTGCTCCAGGAAGCCCTTGTAAGTCAGCAATCCGGTCAGGTTATCGGTGGTGATGCCTCTTCTGGCGATCTTGGAACTGCTTATGATGTTGTCGCTTCGTCTGAAGCACTCGAATCCTCTGCAGATAGCTCTGAGCCAAGCGCGGTATTCCGCCGATATAACGACGGGCCTGTTGTCGAATCTGACTGCCGCATATCCGAAGACACTGGAGTCGAAGAAGATCGGCATGAAGTAATATACCGAAGGCTTCCCGCGTGCTTCGAAGAGTTCCGGAAGCATGACCGCGCTGTCGATCATAGTATCCGTCATGATCTTGTCATTATTCTCATGTTCGGCACCGCATTTGATGACGTGCATCATTCTGTTCTCGAATGCATCGCCCGAATCTCCTAATGACGGATTAACGCAGAGGTTGAAGCTGTCGAAGCCCCTGATCAGATGAATGGAACTGAAGATCGTTCCGATGAGACCTGAGAAAGAGGTCTGTCCCATCAGGTCTTCATCCAGGTGATTGAATGGCGAGAATAAAGATGACAGGGACAATTCCGTATCCCAGGAATCTCTCTTGTAGTAAGTCGGCCTGGCGCTGTCGCAGTCACATCCGCATGTGCCGCCAATGAACATCTCGGGAGGGACCTTGGCTGTCTCTGCTTCGGTACCGGTTATAAAAGCGTGCGCCATAAGAGCCGCGTTGATGCCGAGTTCGGTCGATGATAACGGGATCGAGGTCAGAGGTACGGGCGCATGTCTTCCGTCCTCGTTGGAATCGAATCCCACCACAACGATATCTTCCGGTATCGAATAACCGTTGGCGGTCATGACTTTCGCGAAGCCCAGAGCCATGCAGTCATTAGCGCAGGCAAGTGCCTCGGGAAGTTTCTCTCCGCTCTTGAGCCAGCTGTCGGCAAGACTCTCGCCGCTCGTGTACCAGAAGTCGCCGTAGAATACCCGGTTCTCGTTGAACTCTATGCCGTGCTCTGACAGAGAATCCTTATAAGCATTGAGTCTTATTATCGAATGCGGATGCCAGGACTTGCCCGTAAGGAATGCGATGTCCTTTAATCCGTGCTTCTCTATAAGGTGGTCTATGACCATCTTCTCCGGAGTGTAGTTGTCTATGTGGATGGAAGGAAAGTATTTGCTGTCCTTGTCGACAAAGATGACCTTGCCTTTGTATCTGCCGTGAAGGTCTTCTTCGATCTGCTCGGACAGGCCCTTGGTCTGAATGGTATCTGCCAGGACCACGATGCAGTCAAAATGCTTGTAGTTGATAAGCTTGTAGATGGAGGAATCACCGAGTGCGCGTCCCTGTGTATTCTGGTATTTGATGTACATGGCGAAGACGGCCACATCGTAATCGCGCCTGAACGCTTCCTCAAGAAAACCCTTAAGGAACAGAGACTGAGTGAACTCCTCAGGCTGCGCGATAAGTACTGCTATCTTCTTACGGCCTTTCTCCATCATACTTACATATTATGCACGGAGATTTTAATTCGCAATTAGAATTGAGCAAAGACATTGTAAATTGTGTCAGGTTTAAGAGTTATATATCAGCAATTCAATCTTTAATTCCGACAGCCTTGGTAGCGATCACATCTGTTCCGGTTCCGCCCGCATTCCGGACGATGACATCGCCGATCTTTACCGGGGCCGTTACCGATGCTGACCTGATGTCTCTCATCACGTCGAAAATGCTGTCTTTGGGAACGTCTCCAGCCGTCTTAACTGACACGACCGGGATCTGACCGCCGGTTACGGGGACCGTGGATGTGACGGTCCTTACGGGAGCTGTCACTTCCTGTCTTCCGTAGTCAGCACCGCGCGGACAGGTATTGCCTGTGACGGTGACTTCATCTCCTGCGACAGAGACACTGAGTGCGCATCCCATGGGGCATCTTATGCATGTTAGGTTATATTCTTCCATTACTTCAGTCCTCCAGACAGATCCTGATCGTATCTGTCCCGGATGCCGATCCGAGATCCTTCTTAAGCAGTACGACCTGTTCCATCTCGCCGGGCTTGACGATGTTCTTACGCTGTTCTCTCAGTCTGGTCGTCCCGAGGTAAACGCAAAGCTTCCTGTCACGGTAGACCTTGTCGACCCTGAACCTGACCGTAATGCTGTCCTCCATCTCCTTGGGGGAGACATACTGCGGGACGGAATAGCGGATGCCGCCTGATGTCTCCACCTTAAGATATGACAGATGATCGCGCTTCCTGCCTGATACGAACTCTGATGCCATCTGCCCGGCACGCGATGCTTCCTGCGATACATAATCCACAAGGTCATGCACATGAAGCACATTGCCGCATGCAAAGATGCCTTCCGCCGATGTCTCGAGATCATCTCTTACATCAGGACCGCCGGTAACACGGTCTATGCTGATGCCTGCCTGTCTCGTCAGTTCGTTCTCAGGCAGCAGACCGCAGGAAAGCAGCAG
>Ga0326513_10000838_pt1 | contig 25838 bp, 29 predicted proteins | sample 2_2465_0518_D_FD_203654 | JGI IMG/M metagenome (GOLD analysis project Ga0326513, IMG submission 203654) | Bovine rumen microbial communities from UC Davis, California, United States - 2_2465_0518 | ecosystem: Host-associated > Mammals > Digestive system > Stomach > Rumen | place: USA... | reverse complement strand
CAAAATGAGCAGCCAGCAGAAGTACGCGGCTGAATACGCATTGATGATGCTGCAGAACGGGCAGATGCCGAGCGACGACATGCTGAACGCGGCCGGACTGACGGCGGAGGATGCGGAGAAACTGAAAGCAAAGGCGCAGACCGGCGGAGGCACAGGCGGAGGGAAAACCTATTACCTGGACACCAACGGCAACCCCTATACGATCAGTAACGGAAAGTATGTATATGTAGATCCTTCCACGATAAACACCAACGCACGCTTTGACAAGAGCAAAGCATACGACATTAACACACAGAACGCCATGTATGCGGGAGCTGCGGCGGCGGCCGGAGTAAAAACCGGAGAAAAGACGACGGACTGGGACAAGGTGCTTGGAAAGAAAAAGGACTAAAAGCAGCGGAGGATAAAAAGCCATGGCTAAAAAGAAAAGCAATATCCTGAGTTACAGCCAGTACCAGAAAGAATACGGAAAAGTAGGCAATGGCAATACCATAACATACGACCAATGGCAGGAAGAGAACGCACAGCGGCAGCGGCAGACGCAGATTAACGAAGCGGTAAACAAAAAGAACGCGGAACTGCGGAAAAGACAGCAGATGGCACTTTCCAGCGCGATCACAGAAGCAACGCGGAAAAAGGCGCAGGAACTGAAGTACAGCCCGACGGGCGACCAGAGCCATTTAGTGTATGCTGCAAAAGCCATGGCAAACACACCGGGCGCCATGGAACGGGAGCGGGAGCGCGAACGGCAGGCGAACCAGAAACAGACCGAAGTATGGAAAAACACGGCGAAGGACGCAAAATACAGCAAGGACGGCGTGGACAGGAGCTACCAGGCATACGCGGCAAAGCAGATCAACGACAGCCGGGGCAGCCGGGCGGATAAAGCAAAACAGCTGAGTGATTTCTTCAGCAACCTGCCGGAGAACAAGAAAAAGCAGCGGGCGGAAAGCGTGCTGACAGGCGACGTTGAACACAGCGCATGGCTTGGCAGCATGCCGGAAGAAACAAGGCAGATGCTGAAGGGAAAGACGTCGCATGAAATCATCAGGGACATGGACGAACTGCGCAAAAGCGGATACTGGGACAACACCGACGATGTGAACATGTGGACCAGCGAAAAGCGGACGGCGCAGCGTGCAGCATGGAACGCGGAGGCGGAGGGATACCGGCAGCAGATTGAAAACCTGAACAGGCAGATAGAAGACAGCGAGGCCGGCGGGAACCGGTGGGATGCGCTGCTTGACCTGTACACCAGCCCGGAAGTGGAAAACGAGCGGGCCATTATATACAACGAAGGATATACCGATGCGCAGAAACAGAAAGCGCGGGATACGCTGAACATACTGCTGAACAAAAACGCGGGAATCGGTTCACAATCCGCGACGGAGCGGGCGCAGAACTTCCTGCGGTACAATATAGACAACATGACGACCAGGCGCGACATGATGGACATGGACAACATGCGGCGCATGGCCTATGACGCGATGAACGGCGACGGCGCGTATGAGCAGGCGACGGCCGGAATGGACCGGAAACAGAAACAGGCGCTGGATGACCGGATCAACGAAGCGCTGGACTATGTGGCGGACCCGAACGGAAAGCTGGGAGTGCAGAAGCGGACGGCGGAAATGCAGCTGAGCAATACGCAGGACGCGCTAAAGCGGCTGGACGCGGCGGAAAAGCGCGAAGCGGAGTATGATACATTCATGGCCGGGCGCGACTATGCCGACACTGAATACCATCCTGAGAACAATGTTTATCATCAAATCATTAACAGCGAAGATCAGACAGATGATTCATTCGGCGGAAAATCATATAACATAAGGCCGGTTGACATTATCTATTCTGTGCTTGGCGGAGAAAACGGCATTTCAAACTATGACATAACAGACAGCAATTACGGCAAAGCCGCGCTGATGGACGACGAGCCGGGCGTGAACGGATACAGCGAACAGGATATTTTCCTGTCCTATTACAACGCGGGACTGTACGACGAAGCGCTGGCTTTCTACAAAGGCTTGGAGCCTACATTGAACCAGCGGTACAGCTATTTTGAAAAGATCAAGCTGGAAGATCAGGCAACAAGACTGCCGGTGCTGTCCAGCATAGCGACTGCCGCGGCAACACCGCTGCAGACGGCGGAATTTATTATCAATCTTCCCGGACAGATCAAGGCGCTGCTGACCGGCGAGGACAACGGGACAACGGACCCCTTCAGCAATAACTATGCCATTACCAGATACAAGGGAATAACCCGCAACCGGATAGCGACAGCGCTGGGGAATGACTGGGGCTGGGCTTATCAGGGACTGATGAGCGGCATTGACAGCGGTATTAACGTCGCCATTGGTAAAGGAATCGGACTGACAGGGGACGCGCTGCAGTACGGCGTGCTGGGGCTGTTCGGTACGCAGGCGTTTGAAACCAGCCTGCAGAACAACATGGAAAGCGGCAGCAACAACTTTGCGTACGACTGGATGGAGGCATTTATAGACGCGGCCATCGAAACAGCAACGGAAGTATGGAGCGTGGAAAACTGGCTGGGCGACCCGACCAACCTGCTGAAATACGTTGCGAAAATCGGCATCAGCGAACCTTCCGAAGAAATCGTGGGCGCGATTGTGGAGCCTTACGTAAAGGAAATGCTGGGCCACAAGAACCAATGGCAGGAGCGGGCAAAGCAGATCCTGGGCGCCGGCGGATACCAGGACGGAAACGGAAAATGGGTAAAGGTAACGGACGCGGACAGCGCAACGCGGCAGGCCATGCGGGAATGGAACCATGAAATACGCATGAGCGCGCAGAGTGCGCTGCTGAGCGTAGGACCGGGTGCTGCATACGGTGCGGCGCAGATTGCGACACAGACCATGCAGACAGGCAACCAGATACAGCAGAACGCGGGCATGCAGCAGGTGCTGGAAGCGGCAATGGGGCTGGACGAAACCACAACGGCGAATCAGACCGCGCAGGGCATGATGCAGCGGGCGGAGGCCGGGAAGAGCAACAGCACGTACAAGATCGGCCAGCTGGCGCAGGACATTATGCGCGAAGGACAGGAGCAGGGCCAGCAGAAGGTACACGAAACGACGGTAAACTTTGTCAATGAGCAGCTGAAGGAACTGAACATTGACGACGAGGAAATGACCGGGATCATCGTCAAGGCCATTGAAGCGGAAAACGGCATAGACGGTCTGACGAAGGAAGAACGGCAGAAGCTGAACGGCAACCATGACGCCCTGAACCTTTACGCACAGCTGCGGTACGCGAGCCCGACCAGCAACGAGCTGCGCGGCAGGCAGAACGAGGCGACAGAGGGCGAAGTAAACGCCATAAAGAGCGTGGCGGACGTACTGACAAAGAAAAAGACCATGCCGAAGGGGGACGGTATCCACCTTGCGAGCATGGAGGACGTGAAGAACGCGAAAGGCCAGCAGGTGCAGGGCGCCCGCGGTCTGATTGTGGACGGGACGCATGGCAAGCTGGACGGCATCCGCATTGTAAAGGACGCGGAAGGAAAGTACAGCACGAAGATACTGGCGACGGTGGACGGAAAGCAGCAGGAGGTAAGCAGCAGCAGTATCCTGCCGACGGACTACCAGACGGCGCGCATCATCCAGGACGCGGTAAGCAACCCAGAATTTTACAGCGAGAAATACACCGGCGCGCTGATTGACGCACAGGAAAAGGGACAGATTAAAAACATAGACCAGGCGCTGAAAGAGGCAAGGCAGATCCGCATGTATGCCTATGCCGGCTTTGCTATGCCGGTAACGGGGCTGAACTATCAGCTGGCGCAGGGCATATACACAGACAGCGCGACGGAACACGCAGAGAACCGGAAAAACGACCTGGCCGGGAACAACAAGGCCGCGACCGGCAAAGCAACCTATAAGGGCGCAGAGTACGGCACCGAGGGCTGGAATACCATCATTAAGAACCTGGACAAGAACCTGCGGAACAAAATGGACGCGATAGCCGCCATTGCGCACAAGGCAGGTATTGAGGTTGACTTTACAGAGCTGGACGACGACAAAACATACGGCTGGCAGCAGGGAAAGAAGATCGGCATAAACATTGAGGGCATGAACTATGGCCTGATTGACGGACAGAAAACGCAGGCCCGCCATGATATTATGGTGACGTTCGGCCATGAAATGACACACTGGCTGCAGTCTAACAGCATGAAGGGATACAACCGGCTGGAAAGGTTCGTGATGCAGCAGTATGCGAAGGACAACGGCACCGATACCCTGATGAAGCGGCTGGACCACCATATGCAGGACAACGGGTACAACCTGGAAGGTGCCATCAGCGAAGTAGTGGCGGACAGCTGCGACCAGATCCTGAACAACGAAGAAGCGCAGCAGGAAATTGCACAGAACGACAAGGGACTGTACGGAGAAATCAAAATATTTGTCAAGGACCTGGTGGACAGGATCAGGAAGGCCACAATCGGCATGACCGAAAGTGCCAGCCGCGACGCCCGCGCCGTTGTAAAGGGCGTGAATGAAATATCCAGGCTTTGGCTGGGCGCCTACAACGAAGCGCTGAGCGGCCAGCTGCAGCAGGACGACGAACAGCAAAAACCGATACAGCCCGCCAGAATGAGCAAGGCGGAAATTACACAGATTGACAAAGAGTATATGGCCGCGGTGGAAAGCGGGAACACAGAAGAACAGCAGCGGCTGGTAGACCAGGCGGCGGAGGCTGCGGGATATGTGAAAGCCGGTTATCATGGAACGCTGAGCGGAGGCTTTACGATTTTCGATAAAGCAAAGGCAGGTATCGGCGGCAACAGCGGCGCTGGTTTCTATTTCAGCAGCAGCGAAGCGGACAGCGAATCAAACTATAGCGACGTTGAAGGAGCTGACAACTATTTCAAGTGGTCGGATCTTGCTGAGAAGATGCAAAATGCGCTGGAAGAAAGCGGAGAAGAAGAAATAGAATACGAAGGACACACCATAACGGAAGATATGTCATATGAAGAACTTCAGGAAATTGCGAAAGAAATACTGAACAAAAAGCCTGAAGTATATAATGTATATCTCAATCCGGGAAAGACTTATATCCGCGAATTTGAAGACAGCACAAACCTTGTTGAAGAAGCTATAGACGGATTCGACGAAAGCCTGGTAGACCGGGACGACTATGAGGACGACGACGATTACGAGGAAGCGCTTTATCAGGCAAAAGATGAAGAACTATACGAGGCAATCAACAAGGCGGTATATGGTGCCATATACGACATTGAAAGCAGCTATGAGCTGTATTCAAATGTAGACCAGGAAGAAATAATAGGTGAACTCATACAAATTGCTGCAGATTATGGAAAACTTACATGGGACGACTTAATTAAAGTGCTGCAGGAAAAGTATATAGACATAGGCACGCTGGACGGGACGGCCGTTACAGACGGTTCCCATGAAATAGCGCGGGCCATTGTTGAAAACTTTGGATATGACAGCATAGAGGACCGGGAAGTAAGCAAAAAGTTTAACCAGCTCAAAAAAATGTACAACACAGAAGATGCTGTGCATTATATCATGTTCAAACCTGAACAGATTAAACTTGCAGATCCGATTACATACGACAACGACGGCAACGTAATACCTCTGTCCGAACGTTTCAAGGAAACAAACCGGGATATACGTTACAGCCGCGCAGACGCAGAAACAATACAGGCGCTGCGGAATAAGGCGCCGGAGCATATCCGCACAAACATTGAGGCCAGGAACAGGATATACAGCCATTACGACATAAAGGAAAATGACATCCTGTTTGGCATAGAGTTTAACGAGGACGGAACGGTAAATTACGACAAACAGGACAAGCAGGAAGCGGAACTGATTAAAAAGATCAGCAAAGCAGACCTGAAGCTGCTGAAAGAACTGCAGGACGATACCGAAAAATGGCGGAGGGTATGGAAAGAAGATGCAGAGATAGACACAGAAGATTACTACAAAAACGCGGAGGAACTGGACAGAGAAGCGGAACGCAGGAAAAAGAACCCGGAGGACGCGCTTTTCAGCCGGGATTATGTAAGACCGCAGGAAAAGTATGCTGCGCCGGTTAAAATGTACGGCGACTATGCCACAATAAATTATAGGCCGCTTGACATGGATTACGAGTATGAGGCAGCTGTGCGCAACGGCGACATGAAGAAAGCCGAGCAGATGCTTATGGAGAAGTACATCGTAAAAACCATGACCGGATCAGACCTTACAGGATACCGGGCGCCGTTCATTTACAACGGGGAACATGCGAACATTGCAAAGCTGATAAAGAGCGGCGACCCGTATATAGTGCGGAAAGTGGCGGCAGAAATGGCGCCGCAGGTACCGGATAACGCTGTGCTTATTCCTATTCCGCCACACACCGGAACCGTGACGGATGATACCGATACGATGATACTGGCAAAGGCTATCGGAGAGATAACAGGACGGCCGGTTGTCAATGCGCTGGAAAGTGACGAGCATATCAGCCGCAACGTTGCAAAGAAGGAAGGAATACGCGGAGTAAACGCAGACGCATTGAAAATGCGCCAGATAGAAGTACTGCCGAAAGGGACCTTCCCGATATTCATAGACAACGTTGTAGGCGGAGGGGCGACGGCAGAAGCTGCGAAGAACGCTATCGGTTACGGCGTTACGCTGGCATACGCACAGAGCAGCAGGTCAAAGAGCAAGGGCGTAAAGCTGGTTGCTGTTACCTATGACAACGACGGTAAACTTATTCCGCTGAGCGAGCGCATGAACCCGGACAATCCGAGCTGGAAATACAGCAAGATTGACGAAACCTCCATAGACGCGGGGATCTGGCTTGCCAACCAGACGCCATCCTCTTTCATAACAAAGGACGAAGAAGCACTGTGGCAGGAATACCGGGGGCTGCGCATCAGCATGAGCCTGAACCTGAAAAAGATGCTGGATTACCGGAACAGGATCAAGCAGCTGGAAAACAAAGAGGCGCTGACTGAGGAAGAGCTTACCGAGCTTATCAACAACCGGGAGCGGCTGGAACGGGAGCAGGAGAAGCAGACCGAACTGGAAAACAAAATGCACCAGGTTACCAGCAGCGACGGGTACGCGGGGCTCATGTACCGGATGAGCAGCGTGCTGAAAGAGTTTGCGCAGGGCAAGACCAGCGACCAGGTAAAGGCGACCGTGGAAAACATGCTGGAAGAAGTGAAAGCGGCGCAGGCGGAAATAGCACAGCGGGCGGAGGAACTGAAGAAGCTGGAAGAAACGCAGGCAGTAAAAGCCATGAAATCCTTCCTGGGGAAAACCAGCCTGGACCAGCAGGCCGCCATGCTGCGGAAACAGTACAACAGCACCATGAACAAGCAGGAGATCCAGGACCGGCTGGCCGGTATGGCCCTGAAGCTCGCAACGGGCAAGGACATACAGGCAGAGGCGGAGGGACTGGCAGCGGACCTGGTAGCGAAGATCCGCGGCGAGAAGAACGAAAACCTGGAATACCTGCGCGGGATGACGTTCATTATCGGCAAGAACACGCTGAACGAGCTGAAAGCGGAGAACAGCAGCCTGAAGGAGCTGCGGGACAAGATTTTCGGCAGCGGCGTGAAGCTGAAGGTCAGCACGACGGACGGCAAGAGCAGGCTTGTTGAACAATGGAACGAGCTGCGGGATAAGAACCAGAGCCTGAAGGAAATAGACGGCAAGCAGGATATTGACGTACTGCATGCCATCGTGGACGAAATCAGCGACATGCTGGAAAGCAGCAGCGGTGCGCAGCAGTACGAAGTGAACATGGACGAGGCCGTGGCAATCTGTTACGGCGCGGCGGCCAGCGTGACGACCTATCTGGTGAAGGACCCGACGGCCAGGGCGCAGATCAAGGAGCTGATGGGCCAGATTAAGGACCTGAGCAGGCAGACAGGCAGCATAGCGGAAAGCCTGGAACGGCTGGACGAGCGGATGCAGCAGGTTGTCAGCGCCGGATACAGGGCGTCCGACTGGGCCGGCATCCTGAAGCACGACGTCAGCAGCGCGATTGATTATTACAACAAGGTAGCGCGGCTGGCAGCACAGGAAGAGCGGACCAGGGTAAAGAAGGACATAATCAACCAGCTGAAGAGCGAAAACACAAAGAAACTGCTGCAGCAGCGGGACGAATACGAGCAGCTGCTGAAGGACAACCGCGAAGCACGGGAAACCGAAGAAGAAAACCTGAAGCTGCGCAGGAAGATCAATACGAACATCAGCAGACTGAAAACCAAACTGACCGCGGAAACCGATATAAAGAATGTACCGGAAGAGGCGAAGGGACTGGCGCGGTTCCTGTGCGAAAAGCTGGTGGGCCATGACATGACGGACGGGCTGCGCAAGGTGCTGTTTGCGGATAAGAAGCAGCTGCAGGACTTCAAAGCAAGGCTGGACCGGATGAATAAACAATTCGGACGGTTCGACGCGGACAATGACCTGAACTGGTTGACGATCACCTATTACGACGGCAGCACGGACACCGAAATGAAGGACCGCGTGATAGACGACCTGCGGAAGATCGACAACGGCCTGCTGATGTACTGGACGGCGGAGGGAAACAAGCTCAATACCCTGAAGGACAGACGGGCAGCGCTGGACGAAATCAGCAAGGCGGTAAGCGAGATAACCAACGTCATAAACGCCCGCGGGAAAGCCTTTATCCTCGGCAAGCGGTACGAGATAGCCGAACTGGCGGAGAACATGGAAAGCGAAATGAGCAAGAGCCGGTTCAAGGGCGAGCGGGTAGGATTCGGCAGCAAAGCCCGGACCGGGATTATAAACGCCATCGGATACGGCAACCTGACGCCGGAATACTTCTTCAAAATGCTGCGCAACAGCACGCTGAATACGCTGCACAACGGATTCCATGACGCGGAAAACCGCAGCGGCCTGCTGGCGGCGGAGGCACAGAAGAAGATAGCGCAGATTGCGGGCGAAACAGGATACGGCACCTGGAACGGAAAGGAAAAGCACCAGGTACAGGTAAACGGCGGAACGGTGGACATGACAACGGAACAGATCATGGCGCTGCGGGCGGTATGGATGCGTGAAAAGAACGCGCTGCGGCCGGAAGAAACAGCCCACCTGCTGCGCGGAGGCTTTGTGCTGGCGCTGGACGACGAAACAAAGGGCAAGCCGGGACGGGTGAAACGCGAACAGCGGCCGGTGCGGATGACAAAAGAACTGCTGGAAAACCTGGACAGCTACCTGACGCCGGAACAGATCCGGTACGCGGACAGTATCGTAGGATACATGAGCGACGAAATAGCGGACATAGGCAACCAAACCAGCATGGAGAATTTCGGCATTAAGAAATTTACCGAAGAATGGTATTTCCCGATCAAGAGCTGGGGCGGGGTGCTGAACCAGGCGAGCAACAAGGGCGTGAACAAGCAGAACGACAACCGGGCGGGGCGTCAAGCCTTCCTGAAGAGGGTAACGGCCGGCGCGCAGAACGCGGTGGAAATCAGCGACTTCACACCTACAGCCATGAAGCACATTGTCGGTATGATTACCTTCAATACAGTATTCCCGGCGGTAGAGAACCTGAACAAAGTGCTGAACTATCAGCTGGAATACGACAGCGACAACAAGGTATACGACGAAGAAGGAAACATACTGGAAGATAACAGCTACAAGCGCAGCGTGCGGGCGGCCTTCCAGGAGGCATACGGCAAGAGCGCGGCGGATTATCTGGCACAATTCATGGACGACATAAACGGCGGAACGGCGCAGGGTACCGGAAACACGGCATACGATAAACTGCTGAGCGCTTTCAAGAAAAACGCGGTGGCCGGCAGCCTTTCCGTGGCAGCGCAGCAGCCCCTGTCCATCATCCGCGCCTCCATGATGATTAACCCGAAGTATCTGGCGCAGGGCATGACGAGCGGATACCTGAAGGGCGCATATGAGGAACTGAAAAAGTATTCCGGCGTCGCTGTGCTGAAGGATATGGGTAAATTCGACATGAACTATGGCCGCAGCATGATTGACTACATTACGCCGGAAACGAAGGAAGGAAAGGCAAAGGAAGCGTATGACTGGGTAAGCGACAAGGCAACGATACTGCCGCAGAAAATGGACGCCTGGGCCTGGACGCGCATGTGGGTAGCGGTAAAGGCTGAGCAGCACGCCATGCACAAGGATATGGACGTGAACAGCGAAGAGTTTCTGCAGAAATGCGCGGACCGGTTTAACGACGTCATGCGCCGGACGCAGGTCTATGACAGCGTGCTGGTAAAGAGCCAGAACATGCGCAGCAACCATTGGTACATGAAAACCATTACTTCCTTCATGGCTGAGCCCACCTTGTCCCTGAACGTACTGGCGGACGCGATGCGGAACATAAAGGAAAAGGGCGGAAAGAAGAACGCGGCAAAGGCGCTGGCAACGTTCGTACTGAGCGCGGCGGCGCAGGCAGCGGCAAAGGCCCTGTTCAGCACCGGCCGGTCCCCGGACAAGAAAAAGACGGAAGAAGAAAATTACCTGTACCGGCTGAGCTATAACCTGATCGGTGAACTGAACCCGCTGGGACTGATTCCCGGATATTCGCAGCTGATTGATACCCTGCAGAATGGCGAACTGACGGACAACAGCATGAGCGTGATTGCCAAAGCAAAGGACGCTTTCAACAACCTGGCAGGACTGTTCACCAACACGACGGACAAGAACTGGTACCGGAAAACGGAGGACAGCATAGGGCAGCTGCTGCAGCTGGCGACGGACATACCGGCGAAAAACTTTATGAGGGACTTCCGGGCCATGGTAAATCTGTTCAGCGGCGGACGGGCGCAGGGACTGACCGGCGGGACATACGCACAGCGCGGCACCAGCGGAGCGGTGCTGAAGTATCAGCTGAAGGACCTGGTAGCGACGGAGGACATAATCGGACTGATTAACGCGGAACTGGGCGCGGCAGGATATGAAACCAGCACAGCGGCTTATGTGCAGCGGATCTATCAAGCTAACAAGGCAGGCAAAAAGGGACTGGCGCAGGAAATGACCGATTATCTGACGCTGGGTAAGGGAAAGAGCGAAAAGAGCCTGAACACAGACCTGAACAAGCTGACGAAAGAGGACGACAGCCTGAGCAGCGAAAAGAAAAAGGAAATGCTGACAGAACATGGATACGGCAGCATGAGCAGCTGGGTGCTGGACGAGTTCCGAAACGGCAAGGTAAACAGGACGACCGCGGAAAAGATGTACCGGGAAGAGCGACCGGACGCGACGGACAAGCAGATCGCGGAGGCGCTGGACAAAATTGAATATGAAAAGAAAACCGGAAAGAAGGTGGACAATTATTCAAACTATACCCCACTGTATGACGCCATGGACGCGAACAAGAGCGACGACATAAAGGCCGCCGCAAAGAAAATGCTGGACATTGGGTACCAGGTGAAGGACATAAAGAGCCAGATAACGCAGAAATACAAGAGCCAGTACCTGAACGGCAGCACAGAGGATAAGCGCAGGATACTTGACGCCATTGAAAAGGCATACAAAGCGCTTGGCCTGACAGCAAAGGACGCGGACAAGATCGTGAACGGGTGGAAAGAAAAGAACGACAAGAAGAAATAACGACCGGCGGCGGGTGTGTATTCGGAAACCCGCCGCTTTTTATTACAATGAAAAAGGACGGGAGGTATTAAGATATGTATAAAATAGGCAGCATGCCGCACAGCATACCGATAGGATATACAGGAGAAACAAACTTCAGAAGCATTGAAATAGATATGACTGCCTGGATGGACAAAATGCCGGACGGTGTGCCGTCTATTGTCCATATCCGGCCGGGCGAAGAAAAAGAGGACGCCTATGTGGCCGTGACAGAGTTTGACCGGGAAACCGGCATACTTTCCTGGACCATTACAGCCGCCGATATAGGCACGCTGGAAGGTGAAGGGGAAATGCAGGTCTGGCTGGAAGAAACAGAAAACGACACCGTGAACAAGCGCGGAAAGTCGGTAATAGTAACGACCAAAGTTATTGAAGCGGCGAACGACCCGGACGAAAACGTACCAACCAGCCAGGAAGCATTTCTGGAACAGGTCACCAGCCTGAAAACGCAGACCGTCACAGCAAAGGAAGCGGCGGAGGATGCGCAGGCCGCAGCGGAGGACGCGCAGGAGGCAGCGGAGCAGGCGGCGGAGGACGCGGAGAATGTAAACCTGCATCCGGCATATATTGACGAAACCACAAAACACTGGATGGTTTATGACGCAAACAACCATCAGTACGTTGATACTCAGATCAAGGCGCAGGGAGAGGACGGCCAGGACGGCCAGGACGCGACGCCGACCCTGGTATGCCCGGCATATGCGGATCTCACCTTCCCGGTAACAAAAGACACACTGTGCTACAAAGACGGCACACTGTACAAGGCGAAGCAGGACATTTCCACCAGCGAAGCATGGACAGCCGCACACTGGGACGCGACTAACATGGCGACTGAGCAACGCCTGCTTAAGACAGCTATTCAAGGCATCAGCGTAACACCGAAAATGTTCGGTGCAAAAGGTGACGGTGTTACAGATGATAGTCGGGCTGTGCAGGAAGCTATTGATGCAGGATACAATGTTCGTTTTGACGATAACAAAACGTATTATCTTGCAAGTCAGGTAACAATTAACCACGATTGCCATCTGTTCGGTGGAGAAAACACAACCATTAAAACAAAAACACCGTCCGGTGGAATCGTTAATAATGCGTTTTGGATTGAAGGTACGCTGAAAAAAACCACAACTCTGACAACGAATTATTCTGCAACAGGATCGACAGACAATTCAAGGAATAAGTTTACGCTGTCCGACATGACGGACATCAATATAGGTGATTTGCTTATTATCAAAGCAACGGATCAGTATTATTCCTACGCAAGACAGTATTATTATCTTGGTGCAACACTTCTTGTGTCTGATGTTTACGATGGGCATATCTACACAAGCATCGGTATGCCGTGGGATATCACAAACACGGAAAACGTTACAGTAGAAGTTTATAGTGCGCCGGCAGCTATTATTGAAAATCTGAATTTTATTTCAGACCGTGATAGTCGTGGGAATTACAAATATTTTGTAACGTTTATCCATACAAAAAATTGTATTGTGAGAAACTGCAATATGACCGATATGGATAACGGAATCGAAACACGGTTCAGCTATAATACGCTGATTGACAGAGTGACGGTATCACATTCCAAGTATGATAATTCATTGGAAAATGACGGTTATGGAATTTGCGTGAGTTCATGCTCACATACCATTATTCAGAGGGTAAACGCTATCTGCGCTCAAGGGTGCGTTGATCTTGGCGGTACGATACCGTGTATTGATACGTTCATTTATAACTGTGATCTCAATTCGGAGTGCCGTGGTGTAGGCATTGATATGCACGAAAACAGTTATAATATCGTTGTTGAGGACAGTACACTTGGTGGTGCATCGTTCTACGGTACGGCAAAAATAAACAGATGCAGAATCAGTAGAAATTTAAGAGCTGGGGCATCAGATGGAGCGATAGTCCTTAGAGGAAATCACAATCCAAAGTGGGCAGATTTTACGATTACGAATTGTACTTTTGATGGAGATAACACAGGTGTTCAGATTGCAGCACCTATTCCGCAAGATCCGATCCAATCCTTTGAAAGCATTATCGGTAATATTGTAATTTCAAACTGCAAAAGCGGTTCGCTGGCGTACATTGTAGAATCAAGAACAGGTATTACTTCGAGCAAAGTAAACAGGATTGTGATTGACAACTGGGAAAAATGCAAAGAAATCTACCATATGCAAGGCGGTATTATCAAGTATTTAAAACTCGTTGATACGATTTTTGAAGAAAGATATGCCATCAACAAGCACTCTGGTGGAATGTACCTTGACGGCATTGATTACATTGATTATTTCAACACGAATCCGATGATCCACAAAGTATATGTCGGACGTCAGACGATGGGAGAAAAGTGTACCATGCCAGAGAACGTTCCGATTACACTTTCATCAAACAATAATTCTGCGAAGTTTGTTGTGTGTGGTTCAAACCTTGCTTCTGACGATGTGAATGATTATTTTATCGGATATGTGTCAGGTTCCGTTGGCGGTTCATTGACAAAGAATATTGCAACAGGATCAAACATTCCAGAGTTGTCAGTAAACTCAAACGGTGATTTAGTCTATACGCAGAAAAGCAATGTAAGCGAATATGGATTTGTTCCGGTTGGGATGTTCTATGTAAAAGAAAATTCATTGATAGAGATGTCTGCAACTTTAAAGAATACAGGGGGAACGGACGGAGCAAAGTTCTATCCGTACATTGCAGAGGTTGATTGCGATACAGGGTTTGTTCGTTTAAGAGTAAACGGGTCAAAAGTAGAAGCAACACAGCAAGGGGCTTCATTTACGTTTAGTTATGGATGCCCACCGAATCATGTTGCTATGTGCTATTTCTATTGCAGTAACCCCGTTGCATCGTCAAAAACAACGTTTGAGAATTTCACTGTGAAATGCAATCCGTACACGATTCCGTCATCAAACCCAAGCGAACCATATATTGCGAAAAGACTTACGGGTGATGGTACAGTTTTAAGCCTTGAAGGTGTCAATAACATCATGTGTTCAGAATTAAATTTCAAGGTGTCCTACAATGTAGACTACATTGAGAATCCTTTGGGCATTATTCCGAACGGATCGGGGGTGAGTTTCTGATGGCGAATTACAAGGTGTCTGATACTGACCTTACATCCGTTGCAAGTGCGATCCGTACAAAGGGTGGGACAAGCGCAAGTCTGTCCTTCCCTGACGGATTTATTTCGGCAATCGGAGATATCCCAACGGGGGGCGGTTCTACACTAATTACAAAATCAATAACGGAGAACGGAACGTATAACGCAAGTTCTGATAATGCAGATGGTTATTCTTCTGTGTCGGTAAGTGTGCCGGTTCTGTTTACAAAGGTTGCCTCGTATACTGTGCCGATATCGTGGGAAAGTGGACAGACAGGGACATCAATGCTCACCGCAGCGATGGAAGGTAATTATGTCCAAAACTCTATGGCATATGTGCTTATATTCACAAATAACGAAAGCACAAGCAGTTACAGATGCGATGCGATTATAGTGAGCAAATTATCTTCATCTTCTGATATTTCCGGTTCGTCAAGTTTTATGTACAGAAACCACTTTGGACACACAGCATCATTAGGATCTGACGGGAAAGCGACACAAGGGACAGTAATTGATATCTATGTTGCAACGATTCCAACTTAAACAAAGGGATTGACGGGCAAATCGGCATACCATGAAAAGGAGAAAAGAACATGGACACAAAAGAAAAAATCTTGAAAATCGTGTGGGATGTTCTCCATGAAGGTGGTTCATTAGATACTGTTGCGGATCAAACCCATGTATATGAACAAATACGGGATCGAGTAGAAAACGAGGAATGATCTTGCCGTGTATTGGACGCAATTCAAGGCATAAACAAGACTAACCAGGAAGGAGGCGGACCGTGAATACAGCAGCACAGGTAGACGAGCTGGTAACAAGCCTGAAAGCACAGATAGCAGCCGGGGGTATACCGTTATCAGCTGCAATGTGGCAGACCGCACTGGCCTGCGTGGGCTGGCCGTATGTGTACAGCGCATGGGGTGCTTTATGTACACCGTCAGAACGGCGGAAAAGGTACGGCATGCGGCCTGACAAAACGACAATAAAGACAAAATGCCAGGTAATACGGGACAATAACCCAAAGCCAGACTGTACCGGTTGTCAATGGTACCCTGGAAATCAGCGGACAAGGTGCGCGGACTGCCGCGGTTTTAAGGACTGGGTATACAAGCAGTACGGTTTTGATCTGTACGGCGACACCGTGGCCGCACAATGGAACCACAAAGAAAACTGGTGCATAAAGGGAACGATAGGCATAGATCCGATTCCGCAGAATGTACTGGTTGATGTGTTCATCAAAAAAGATGGGACATGGACACACACAGGATTTTACTATAACGGAGAAACATGCGAATGTTCGGTAAACGTCCAGCATTTTAACCCAATGAAAAAGGACCGTTGGACGCACTGGGCCATAGCAGCGTGCTTTAAGAGCGGCTGGACAATGCCGGGAAAGGAACCGGCAAAGGAGGAACCTGTGGAAACGGTAAAGACGCTGAAGAAGGGCAGCAAGGGCGCGGCAGTAAAAGAGCTGCAGCAGCGACTGCTGGACCTGGGATATAAGCTGCCGCGATACGGCGCTGACGGCGACTATGGAAACGAAACCGTAGCTGCGGTAAAGGCATTTCAAAAAGACTGGGGACTAAAGCAGGACGGAATAGCAGGACCGGAAACACAGAAAATGATGAACAGTGTACCGGGCCAGCAGAAAGAAAAAACATACAGGGTGATAGTCAGGGGACTGACTGAGGCACAGGGGAAGGAGCTTACCGGGAAATACCCCGGAAGTAATATGGAGGAGGAAAAATAAAATGAAGAAGATTCTGGAACTGTTGGCAGCTGCAGGCGGGGCCGTGGCGTCATTTTTCGTACAAATGCCGCCGCTGGTATGGATACTGCTTGCGGTAATGACGATCGACTACATTACCGGCCTGATCTGCGGTGCAATGGGGAAGAGCAGCAAAACCGGAAATGGTTACATTGCCAGTCATGTAGCATGGCAGGGCCTGATGAAAAAGGCGCTGATCCTTTTGGTTGTACTGCTGGCTGCGCTGCTGGACCAGGCAGTATCAAAAGGCGCCGGTATTCAGTTTGAGGCTGTGATGGGTGCAACCTGCTTATGGTTTATTGCATCCGAAGGGCTGAGTATCCTGGAAAATGTGGCGACAATGGGCGTGCCTGTACCGAAGATCCTGCTGAAACTGTTGGAGGTAATGCGGGCAAAGGGCGACGTCCAGGAGGCAAAAGCCGAAAAGCAGGAAGATAAAGAAGAAAAGTAATAAAAAAGAAAAACCCCGGAGGCTATCCGAGGTTTTTTTATCGGTCAATCGTGTGTTCTATGTAATGTGTCGGTTCATCTCCACTGTATGTGTGACAGGCGAGTATCACCTGATACGTAAAGTCTGTCACCAAAACCCTGTTTACTGTCGCCTGTATGCGGGCTTTCTGCTCGTCAGGCGGCAGTTTTCTTATGTCACCGGCAAGGCGGAGCAGGCGGACCGTTTCTTCCGCGTCATGCCGGCCGAGAGGACGGCGGAGGGACACAATGCGGGACCGTATCAGCTTTTCCTCTTTATCAAGGTCGGTAAGCTCCTGCATCATGGAGGCAGGGGGATTATCATTATTTTTGACAAAGGAAACAATCCTGGCATTTTGACGGGCAATTTCCTGCAGACGATCTTCCAGCGGGGCGACAGCCTGCTGGTTTTCTTTTTCGTCGGTATCAATAAAAGAATTGGAAATTTCACAAGCCTGCCGGATGACGGATTCATCAGAGGCGAAATATTCAAGGGCAGTAAAGACAGCATCCTGGACGTTTTCCAGCCGGGCAGGGCGGATGCACTTATTCTTACAGGAATAATATCTTTCTATTTCCCCGTTGCGGGCCTTGCCACCATGACGAACGGACATAATGCGGCCGCAGACGGCGCAGCGGACAAGACCGGAAAGCGGGTAAACGGTGCGGGCTCTGTACGTCGTTTTATAACCAGAGGCGTTTTCGTCACAGATCCGGCAGACGCGCTGCCATTCATCAGCGGACAGGATGGCCGGGACGCCGCCGGGTATGCGGATGGTTTCAGGCGACGTGATACGGTGCCGCGGATCAGCGCCCATATGGCGGAGGTACACACCAGAATATATTTCATTGCGGAGAAGAAAATATAATGATTGCTTTGTATATATAGTTGTTTTCCCGGTCAGGGGGAATATTTCCGGCGAATTAAGATAACCGAGGATGGCACCATAACCGCAGCGGGCCAGGTACAAATCAAAAACGCGGCGAACGATGGCAGCGCGGACAGGATCAAGCTGAAAGTGTTTATTTTCATCAACACGATAGCCGAGCGGAATATGGCCGCCGAGATACTGGCAATCCCGCGCCAAGTGTTTATGCGACATGACAACGCGGTCGCTGTCCTGTTCTCTTTCCAGCTGCGCGAAGGACGCCAGCAGATTCAGCATCATGCGGCCGGAAGGGGTGGAAGTATCAATGGATTCAGTAACGGACACAAGGGACGCGCCGGCGGGCTGGAAAATATCCTCAATCATGGTAAGGGTATCGCGGAGGGACCGGGACAGCCGGTCAAGTTTCCAGACAACGACGGCAGAAACGGAAGAAGCAGGCAGCTCAGCAAGCAGCCGGCGGAGGGCTGGCCGCTGGGTGTTCTTCCCGGAAAAGCCTGCATCTTCAAAAATCTTTATTTCTGATTGTGACATGGCGGCATATCCATTGAGAATATCGCGCTGCGCCTGAATTGAAATACCATGCGCAGCCTGCTCGTCAGAGGATACACGGCAATAACCGAAAATCATAGAATCATTTCCCCTTTACCATTCTCCGGGGTACAGTCTGTCATACATATTTTTGAAAGCCTGCTTTGCTTCAGCAAAAGAAGATTCATCCCAACCGAGAAAGAACGCTTTGACGGTGATTGAATCATCATAGCTGGCAGCTATGGCAACATCAAGATCAATGAATTTATCATAGGCTGAGTTATACTTTTCTTCCAGATCCGCATATTCAAGGGACCATTGTTCCTTCATTTCGTCAACGTCGTCAAGTGTATAGCGGTAAGCGCAGCCTGAAAGAAGAAGAAAGGAAAGAAGAAGCAAAAGGAAAAGCAACTTTTTCATAATAAGCTCCTTTACATAAACCAGCGGACGACACAGACAACGACAAAGAAAACGATTAAGTATAAACGGCGCTGCTCCTTTTTGAAGGAATAACAGAGAATAAATATAGCAGACAGAAACTGAACAAAGGGAATAAGGTAATTAACAAGCAGGGGCTGCATGGTTAATCACCTTCTTTAAAGCGGGGGTACATTGCGTAAATGATGTCAAGAATTTGCTGGCGCTGCGGTTTTTCAAGACGGTCCACAAGAGAAGCTATGATTTTAGCTTCTTCCGTTACGGCGTGGCCGTATGTTTCTTCCAGGATCGGAACACCAAGCATCAAATCAGAAGTAGTAAAAGAACGTACGCTTTCATCCATCAGGGTATCCAGGGTAGTTTCCAGTGCTTCAGCGAATTTATCGGCCATGACAATTTTAGGAGAGCGCTGGCCAAGCTCATAACGGGAAACCATTTGCTTTGAAGTGCCGACGCGGCGGGCCAGCTCTTCCTGCGTCAGACCAAGCTGTTTTCGTCGGTTGTAAATTGCATTGGCAAATTTCATGGTTAATGTTTTATCCATTGAAAATCAATCCTTTCAAGTGTTCCTCCATGCAAAATATAACGCAAAACGTCACCATTTGCAAGACGATATATAGTATATAAAAAAATATGTCACCAAATGCTTGACTTGTTGTACGTACTATGCTATTATACCGATGTAACCAAATGGTTGACTAAATACCTGGAAAGGGGGATGAATAAATGAGCAAGAAAGTTATTGAACTGAGCGAGATGATCCGCGGAAAGAATAAGTCAGAGGCGGCTTTTGCAAGGAGCATTGGCTGGTACAAGCAGCATCTGAACAAGATTGTAAACGGAACCAAGCAGCCTTCGCTGGAAGAAGTGCAAACCATTGCGGAAGGGCTGGCTGTTCCGTTCATGCAGGTCGCAAATATTTTTTTACGGCAAAAGTCACCAAATGGTTGAACATTTGTACGGATGATAGCAGACGGGAGGACAATATGACAGACGAGGAACACAGACTGATACAGGGAGTACTGAGGGACCATCCGACGAGGCCGTTTTATGACGGCCAGCGGAAAGAACACAAACTGCTGCCAGCCAGGGAAGCAATAAGGCTGCTGCAGGAAGCGGCAGAAGAAGAAAAAGGCAGGCAGCTGCAGATGCACGCGGACGGCACGATCTGGTAAGGACGAAAAGGAGTAAGGCGCATGATGTGCGGTATTGATGAAGCAATCAAGGAGATAAGAAAAGTATACAGCATGTACATGATGCCGGAGAATGCGGAACAAATCATAAACCGGTTGGAATACCACAGGGCGCAGGCGGAGGGCATGAAACCGAAATACCACCCCGGCGAGGTTCTGAAAGACTATTACACCTGCAGGAACTGCGGATACCATTTGAAGGTTGAATACGATTACTGCCCGCATTGCGGGTACATGATCCGGTGGGACAGCACGCGCTGCCTGACGGGTTTACCGTTGGTAGACATGGCGGAGAAGGAGGAAAAAACAAATGGGTGAGCTTTTCCACGGGAAAGGACAGGAAACGCCAGAACTACAGAAAGCTCATTACACAGAGGAAATACAAAGACGGGTGGAGGCGCTGAAGAAGGCGCAGGACGATTTTAAAGAGGACAAGGACAAGATCAAGGAAGAAATGGCACACATACACAAACTGATGATGGAACAGAACGGACCGGAAAACATACTGAGGCTGGCGGAGGCACAGAGGATCATTTTCAACATACTGCATCCGACATATGTATCAAACGACGGAAGAATAGAACGGACGATTTTATAAGGAGGCCGGCGGATGAACATAGACCTGAAAATGATAGAAGAAGAAACCATGAAAGAGGCGCGGTCACTTATACACATGGACCCGGAAGAAGCGGCAGCTTTCCAACAGACGAGACTATTTAAGCAGATGGTAGAAGCGAATGTGAAAGAGGCGGAAGTGAAAGCCGCGAAGGAAGAGCGGAACAAGGACCTGTACGAAACCGAAATAAGCCTGCACGAAAAAATCAGAATGGCAGCAGTCGGGGACGCGGAAAACATCAAAACCCTGATAGAAGGAATGAAGATCATAAAAGAATTGGAGGACCGGGAATGACAGAACAGCCTGCAAGACTGACAAGAACCACAACATGCCGGGGCTGTGGGAAACCGATTGCCTTTATCAAAACGAAGAACGGCAAGAGCATACCGGTAGATCCTGAGCCATTAACCTTTATCCCGGAACTGGACTATGACAAGTTTGTGCTGCCGGACGGCACCGTGCAGCGGGGACAGGCGGCGGAGGAAACCGTAAAGGCGGAAACACAGACCGGTTACAGGTCACACTGGGCCACCTGCCCGGCCGCGGACGACTTCCGCAGAAAGAAAACCAAGAGCGAAAGGACGAAAGAGAAATGAAACCGCATGTATTGACAATGGACAGCGAAGCGCTGGCAGATTTCCGGGAAAAGCTGGATCAGTGCCTGGCCCTGCTGGTATGCAGGATGAAGGAAAAAGAACTGACGGAAGGCACACTGACCGGAAAGCTGAAAGTGACGCTTACTAAAGCGCCGGACATGCTGGGCCAGCTGCACACCATGATGGAGCTGGAACCGGAAGTAAGCGTCAACATGAGCGCAAAGGGCAAGGTTGAGTGCGAGAAACAGGGCGGTATGTTCATGCAGCTGGACGAGGAAGGGCGGCCGGTAATCGGCAGCTGCCAGGTAGACATAGAAGAACTGCTGGAAGAAATGAGCAAGGAAGAATAAAGAGAAAGGAGGGGCTGGCCGTGAAAAAGGCACAGAACATCCCGGTCATTATTACGGTCAGCAGGGAAACGGGCCGGGTGATCGACGCGGAGCGGGCGGAGGTTGAAAGGGACAACTTCCGCAAGGCGTGCCAGGAACTAATAAAAATAAGCGGGAAGGAGCGGGGGAAGGAGGCAGACGAGTGAGCGAAGGGAAACGGGACGAAGAAGGATACAGGGCGTCAATAAGCATGCGCTGTCCGCTATTCAGGGCCTGCAGCTCAAACTGGATACGCTGCGAAAGCCATGTACCGGACAGCGAGATAGTGGAAATCAGGTACAAGCACGAAAGCAGGTGCATCAGACAGAAGCAGATATTCTGCGAAGGGTGCTATGAGCGCTGCGAGCATTACAGAAGCTGGTTACACATGAAATGGCAGGACGACGAAAAATGATAAGGAGGAAAGGACGATGACAGAGGAACAGCAGGCGAGCGGGTGGGTATTATTCCTGATCGGATTTTGTACGGGGCTGCCCCTGGGAATGATCGTAATAGCAATCTGTGCCGGGTGGTACGACGAAGTAATGAAACTGATTGAAAAGAAGAAAAAGAAAAGCCGCTGATGTTGCAGCATCAGCGACAGCGAAAGGAAACGATAACGTATGAATAAGAACCATAAGCATTATATCAAGCCAGAGAGAAAAGGTCAAATCATCTTCATTGTGTGCATCCTGCTTGCTGTCGTGATCGGGCTGGCCTGGGTGATGATTGAGGACGCGAACGATACGACAAAATGGCTGCCGGCAGCGGAGTATCCGATGACAAACGTAAACATCAGCTGGCTGCAGACACATCATGCGGGAGGATGGAACAATGCCGGGACCTGATAAACGGAATCCCTGCAAAGGCTGCCCGGACCGGAAAACCGGCGAGCGGGACAGCGACTGCCATACCGGACGTAAAGATTACGCGGATTACAGAAAGAACGTAACGGCAGAGAAAACCTTCCTGATGCAGAAGATGAACGGCCATATATGCCCGCCAACGGTGAAATACAAGAAGAGCAGCGGGGCATGGGTGCCGCCGAAAGGGATCAATCATAAAAAGGTAAGGTGAAAGCATGGACGGCGAAATAACGCGGAAAAGCGTACTGATTGAGTGCCTGCAGGTGATGCGGGAAGAACTGAACATTTGCAGCAAGAAATACAACGGGCTGGAACCGAAAGAAGGCATGGAAGAAGCCTGGCAGCAGGCGCGGCAGAAAGTGCAGATCCTGCAGGAGCTGATACAGGCATACGACAGCGAGCCGGTACGGGCAGCGCTGGCGAACTGGCAGCGGGAAGTGACGGAAAAGGGACCGAAACCGCTGAACATTGAGGATCTGATAATGCCGCGGCGGCCGCTGTTCAGCCAGAGGCAGGAGGCAAAGCAGAACGGATATACGACTGAAAACCTGCCTGGTGATACGGAAGAACGGCAGGTACCTTGTCGGGAAGATTTTATGGAGCCAGGACCTGAGGTGGAGCCAATACGTTTATGACGCATACCGGACAAGGAACATGGACAGGGCGAAAGAACTGGCGCGCAGGACGGGCGGAATAATGGTGCTGTTCAACAGCGTAACCGGGGAAACGCGGACGATAGGAGCGTAAACATGGACGCTTTCATCAGAAAAATACTGGAAAAGTATCTGATAGAAACGAACAGGACGGAATACGAAAAGAAAAGGACATACAACAGACGGGAATACATAGCAAAGCGGCTGCACTGGCTGTCTGTGAAGGATAGAGCGGATACCTACTGCCTGATATTCAGAAGAGGCGGAGGGAAAATGACAAACTATGTAAAAGCGCTGCAGCCATATTCAGAAAAACTTTTACGAGCCTGGAAATACGGCGAATGGGAGGAATACGAAAAATGGATAAAGAGAGAACGAAACCAGATCAGAAACTTTGCGACATGGTAAAGATGATGCTGGCAGGGAACGGCGCAAAGGTAAGCCAGGTGGTTGAACTGCTGGGGATCAGCACAGCGACAGTAAACAGAATCAGAAAAGCCGGGTACAGCCTGGAACAGTTTGAAAAGGACAAGAAAGACAGGAACGAGCGGAAGAAGGAACTGAAAGCACAGAAGGTAGGCAGCTATGGATGCGTATATACAGGAACATGCGAGCTGCCGCGGCCGGGAATTGAACTGACGCCGGAAGGGCCGATCAACAGGGAAACCATAGAAGCAGTCAGGGACGAACTGACAAAAGAAATACCGGGGCAGATCTGCATGGACCTGCAGCCGGCGGAGGAAAAGGAGGAAGAAGTCGTAACCTACCTGGCGGCAATTTATAACCAGCATACGCAGATTATAGTGAACCAGGGGAAAATTATAGAAAAATTGGACGCCATCTTTATAGGCATGGAAGGCATGCACAGATACAGGGCGGGAAAAACTGACCTGTTGATTAAAACACTGGGTTACATGATGGAAAAGATGGACCGGATGAACGACACCATGAGCCAGATATTAAGGAGGACAGACAAATGAAGATCGTATGTATTGTGCTGCTGATAATGGCGCTGATGGGCGGAGGCATGAAACCGGTAACGGGCGGAGCGGGTAAACCTGCTTCGCCTAGGACGACGGGCTGCGGGATCGGGACAGCCGCATACCATGAGCCGGAGTGCGGCATAGGGGAACCGGCATACCATGAGCCCGCGGGAAGTATAGGGGAGGCGGCATACCATGAATAAGAACAAGCAGGTTATGATTTACAGATTTAATCCGCTGCCTCCTATTGAAAAGCCATTATCAGAAGAAACGGTCATTACGCCGGAGGACTTTGACCTGACCGCACATATGAGGGAACTGGCGCAACATGAGACAGCGGGAAGTATAGGAGACACAGCGACGAACGAGCCGCGTTAATGACGAAATACACGGCATAAAGAAAGAGAGGAATTAGGAATGGATAAGATGGTAACAGATAACCCACAGAACAATACAGAAATGATGCTCAATCTGGCTTATGTAAAAGACAAGGAAACATGGATTCGTTGTGGGTCTGAAAAAGGCGAGGATTGTACGCTGATTGATTTTGTCAATAGAGCGTGTGCAGAGCATAAGTGCGAGCTTGCGAAAGACCTTAAAGAGCTTGGAAATGACTTCTTTAATGTTGGCGATATGCTCATGTGGTGTTCTGGCGATGGCTGTCCGATTGGAACTTTCTATTATGTGGCAGTACAGGCTGCAGAACTGCGTGAAGCATTAAGGAAGTATGAGGACGGTGAGCAGGAGTGAGTACCGAAATATGTGTGATTGTCTGTTTGGGAGTTGTTTGTGTCACATTCCTTATTTGGAAATGGATGGACGAAAAACTGTGAATTAGACAAATCAATACTGTGAATAGGCTGAAATCAATTTGACGATATTCATGGCATGAAGGAAAGTGGAAAGTTAGAGAGGATAAACGATGAATGTACTGATAGCGTGTGAAGAAACACAGGCAGTATGTAAAGAGTTCCGGAAGAGGGGACACAAAGCATATTCCTGTGATCTTGTGCCTTGCAGATTCACCGATCATCCGGAATGGCACATCATGTGCGATGCACTTGAAATAATTGACGGATATACGAATTTCTACACACAGGACGGAGAAATTCACGATGAAGTTGCTGCCGGCACATGGGATCTGATAATAGCACATCCACCTTGCACATTCTTAACCTGCACAGGGAACAGATGGTTCAAAGAAGAGTACGGATCAAAAGCGCAGTACAGAAAGGAAAGCAGGAAAGCAGCAATAGAGTTCTTCATGGAATTTACAAAGGCGAATTGCAAGAGGATGGCGATAGAAAACCCCGTGGGATGTATGTCAACACATTACAGAAAACCGGATCAGATTATCCAGCCTTATCAATTCGGCGATCCTTATAGAAAAACAACTTGTTTATGGTTGAAGAACCTTCCACCGCTTGAACCGACAAAGATCGTTGAACCGGATATTTACTATTACAAAGCAAAGAACGGAAGAATTAAGTCGGACAGCAAATGGAGAATGAAAGTGACCGAATGGAACAGATCAGAAATAAGGTCAAGGACATTCCCGGGGATCGCAAAAGCAATGGCTGAACAGTGGGGAAAGTTAGGCATATAAAATGCCGTGAATAGGCTGATTAAGGAGGCAAACATGAGCAAAGCGCACAGAGGGGCGCCGCTGTACAGGATTAAGAATCAGATAGAGCAGGACTTCCGGGCCTGGTGTGCGGAGTGGAAAGCGGAACAAACGACA
>Ga0326513_10000837_pt1 | contig 25934 bp, 39 predicted proteins | sample 2_2465_0518_D_FD_203654 | JGI IMG/M metagenome (GOLD analysis project Ga0326513, IMG submission 203654) | Bovine rumen microbial communities from UC Davis, California, United States - 2_2465_0518 | ecosystem: Host-associated > Mammals > Digestive system > Stomach > Rumen | place: USA... | reverse complement strand
GACAAAAAACTGACGCTTCCCGGCACGAAGAATTCTGAGAAAACTCCCGACAAGAATAATATTGCGCCCTGGGAAGGTCACTGTGTGGAATGGACCGGCAAGGGCACGACGCTTTGCTTTGACGAGTTCTCGGGAAGAATGTTCTACTCCTGCGAGGACGCCATCGATAAGGCAGTGGATCAACTGAACGACCGGTATATCGAAGGAGAATTTCTGACCCTGAACGACCTGTACCGGTATTTGGGCATATCTCAAACCGACTTTGGCGAGGGATATGGCTGGCCGAACGAAGGATTGGGCGGCAAGGACGACGTGATCGATATTCGTTGCATCAACACGACGATGGACAACCAGCACGCCATACTGGTGGTATTCTGCACGCCGCCTGTAGCAAGAGAGTTGAATTAGTGAGAGGAGTATTGAAAATGATTACGAACGGAGCCGTTGTGGTGATCAAGCGTGGGGATGCGGCAATCGCTGACATCATAGAGACCAATTTTGTCCACGAGGGCAAGCACGCCCAGAAGAAGACGGTCGAGGATATCAAGAACATGGAGCGGGACTATAACATTATGCGTGTGAGCCACAACGAGAAGATCAAGAAAGCCATGGCTGAGAGCAAAATCAAGTATCGCCGCAAGAAGAAGCCAACACCGAAGCCGCTGGAGATGTTGCAGGTGGGCTATGCGATGGCGGTCTGCGGGTTGGATGCCGTTGGCGTGAGGCTCGTTCGTATGCGCAAAAAGCTCGCGAAGAAAACAAGACGTATGATGAAGAACTTGGGAAGTTCTAATAATTCGAGAAAAAGGAGAGATCGATGATGGATACGAACAACACGAATCTGAATCAGAATCAGAATCCCAACGGAACGAACAACAACCAGGCGAATGGTAACAACGGAGGCAATGCCCCCACCCAGCAGAAGGATAACTTCATCGTGGCTGGCTTCAAGCGCGTGTGCGGCGCTGTGTCCAACGGATGGAAGGCCGTAAAGGCTTCCCCGTGGACGCATGCGATCGCCGCGTTTGGTGGCACGGTCGGCGGTGGCTATCTGGGCTACAAGCTGGCTGAGAGCATGCGACCCCCGATGCCTGAACCTGCACCCGTTCCGCAGATCACTGAACCTGAGAAGACGGACGATGAACAGACGAACTCCACCACGGTTGAGTACGTGGACATTCCCAAGGACGATCCTGTCACCGAGGAGCAGTAATTCCTCGGAAGATCGGGAGGGCTGACATTGAGCAGTCCTCCTCATTTTTTTCTTGCATCAGCTGACGATGAAAGGAGCATTATGTATGAAGATGCTCGAAAGATTGACCAACCGGGTAGCCAAGACCGCGTCCAGTGCCGTGAAGGAAGAGGTACAGGGCGCGGCATTTGACATATTGCCGACCTTGCTGGGCCTTGGCGGAATGATATTCGGCGCGATGCTGTTCAAGAAGCATACGGACAGCATGGCTGGCATGCCGAAAATTCCGGGACTGCCCAGCTGCTCGACGATCACCATCACGACCAACAACTATTACTTCGGAGAAGACTTCATGAAGCAAAATGAGGAGGAAAAGTAAATGAATAATGATATTCAGGAGAAGAAGACCAACGCTATCAAAGAGATCGTTGGAGGCCTGATCAAGTTTGCGGTAGGGGCGTTCTTTGGCGCGACGGCTGCCTACATCACCAAGGACTCCACAGCTCCGAAGATCGAGCGCTACAGCATCATCGCTGGCGGGGCCATGACGGGTCTGTACATCGGCGGTCAGTATTCCAATTGCGTGAACCTGCAGATCGACTCCATCGCCGAACGGATGCAGCGGATGCAGCAGGCCAATGAGGAGGCGAAATGATGAAAAAGATACCGACGCTGTTTGTCCGGGAGTTTGAGAACCATCGGGTAGTCAAAGTGCTGCCCGAGGTGACTCCCGGCTTCGAGTGGGTTCTCAAGGGCGAGGGCACGCCTACGGTAAAAATCGACGGGGCGTGCTGCGCGATCATTGACGGCAAATTCTACAAACGGTATGACGCCAAGAAAGACAAGCGTGGAAATATGAAGCTTCCGCCTAAGGGCGCTATTCCGTGCAGCGAGCCTGATCCGGTGACCGGGCATTGGCCGCACTGGGTTTTGGTGGACGAGAATGACCCGGCTGACAAATGGTTCGTCGAGGCGAGGAACAGCATGATTCGTGAACTCCCCGCAGGTTTGCATCTCCCGAACGGAACCTATGAAGCAATTGGAAAGCACTTTAATTCCAATCCGTATGGAATCAAGGAAGATATTTTGGTTCCTCATGGTCGGGAAATCATTGACAACCTGGACAGAAGCTTAGAAGGCATACGCGAATATCTGCGCGACCACTTGATCGAGGGCATCGTGTTCTGGAAGGACGGCGAACCCAAGTGCAAGATCAAGCGGTCTGACTTCGGCTTTGAATGGCCCATCAAGAATCGGGGTGATACTTGATGGCAGAGCGCAAGAAACTGGATATTTCCGAGGAGGACTTTCCCGGAAATAGCTATTCATCGATCAGGGCTCCGGGCAAGATGCGAAGGGTAAGCTCGTCCGGAGCTGTTGCCGATCCCGAACCTGAAAAGGTGCTGGACGGAGACATCAAGCCCGAGAAGAAGAACCTGATGAAGCGGATCGCCGACGCGTTCATTGCGGTGGACGCCAACGACATCAAGACCTACTTGATATTTGACGTGCTGATCCCAGGTCTCAAGCGAGGGGCCGAGGATCTTCTGCACATGGCGCTCTACAATGACAAGAAGAGTGACCGCGTAACCAGAAGCAGAGGCACGTCGTCCATACGCAGGCTGGAATACAGCAGCATACGACCGGCCAGAGACGGTGATGAGGCCGTGTTGAACCGCAACACCCTTGCCGGAAATACGGACCTGGTGTTTCCGACGCGGCAAAAGGCGGAAGAGGCCTTGGATATGGTCAGTGCGAGGATTCAGGCCTGCGGATTTGCCACGCTGAAATACTACTACACCATCACCCGGCAGCCGACAGAATGGCCTCAGGAGAAGTGGTGCTGGCGAAGTCTGGACGGCGTGACGATCGTTCAGAGCCAATCCGGAGGTTACGTACTGAAAATGCCGAAGTTGGAGGAAGTATGATATGTGCCACTATAGATATTCTATGATGACCGCTAATCTGGATTGCGGTGTTGAAGGTCATCCCCTAAAAGTTATGGCGAACCTGGGCTACAAGTGGACCAAATGCGAGCCGTTTCCTATTGCGGATTGTTGGATATTCCGCTTTGATGAAGAAATCCAAAACCCGCCGCCATACCTTATACGGATCGCTGACGACTTCAAGTTCAGCGGCGAAGTGTGAGACTGTAGGAGGTGTGAATGATATTTGGACTGAGCGTTTTTGAAATCGCCGTAAGCCTGGTTGCCTTCGTGGCGCTGGGCTTCGGCTATGTGGTCGCGTTGTCTGACGCGGATATGAAGAAGTACAGGAGGAAGTGGAGAGAATGACCATTAAGTCTAAGGAGTTCAAGTTCAAAGGAAGCCAAATAACATGCAGACCGCTTATGTACACCATTAACTGGGATAAGTATTCCGCGGATTCAGTCGTAACGATAGAGCGCCAGTCGCTAATCGATAGCGCGTACACAAACTATTTGCATCTCTCTGGAAAGGATATTACGAAGTTTATAAAAGAGCTCCAGACGCTTGTAGAATTCATGAAGAACGACGGGCTTCTGGTTGAGGATGAGGAGGAGAGCAAAGATGAAAATCGGTGAAGTTTTTGAAACGCTCAATGAAGCAATGAACACTTATGAGTATCTTGACGATATCACGAAGAACTGTGAAGGATTTGACTGCACCTTGCCCAAGCAGCGGGTTGACGATATTGCGATACTCGTTGGAAAACTCATTGTGATGGTTAAGAATCGCAAGATTTAGATAAGGAGGGAATATCGATGGAGAACAGGAAGATTTCGGATGCGGCGATCAACGCTGCGGCAGAGTGGTGGATGAACCGCATCTCCGGGCAGACGGTTCATGACAACGGCGATCCGACCTTCGGCAGTGTATTTGCCGGAATGCTGGCGGATCAGATGGTCAAGCCTGCGAGCGACGCCCAGCTGCAGAAGTTTAAGAACAGCCTGGTGATGCGCCTGTCAACGCTGGCCGGTCAGGGCCGGGATAGAATCTGGATGGATTGCGACTATTCTCCGGATACGACACTGTCTGCCGCTGCGGTGGACGCCGATATTTCGAGGGAAAACTTTCCATGGAAGGTCAGCATGCGCGTCGATTTCGAATGCGTGCAGGTCAGTGATGGATACGGAATGCCCTGGGTCAGGATCTGGCCCATTGCAGATAAGAAGAACGACGGAGAGGAGGGAGCGGCATGAAGAGGCGCATTATTGGCTGATGGCCTGAATGACTGAGCTGTGGGCGGGTCTGATGGTTGTCAAATAGACAAGTTATCCATAATGCAACGGACCCGCCTGCATGGTAATGAAACGAGCACAATCTACATAGATATTTTGAATAGGAGGGAATTGAATTGGCAGAAGACAGTAAGAAAGTTGGATGCATCGATGGCCCTGAACTGGTCAAAAAAGCTGCAGAAAAGTTAAAGAAGGCAATTCTTTGCCCTTCCGCGACTCAAAGCTTTGAGCAGATGGAGAAGAACCGAATTTTTGAAGAATTCCATGCATCAAGCAGAGTTTTGGGCAAGGTCGAAGACGTCCAGACGAACACTGACGGTATTAACTTTAAATGCCGTATGCGCGCTGTACCCTTAGATGCACCCTTCACCCCGCGACATTCCGGGAGGTATCCGTGGGCCGACATTCGCAATGGTAAGTCTCGCGAAGAGATTTACGACAGTGTGAGAAGCAAAAAGGGCTTGCCTTCTCCCGGATTTATATTCGCCAACAAGGACGCCATCAAGTTTAACACTCGTGTCAATTACAACATTGAGAATGATACCGTGGAGTACATCTTTCGCGATGATCGGCTCAAGATATGCAAGGCTGTTCGTGGAACCTATATGGACGATGAAACAGCAAAAGCATTTGAAGACAACATCATTTCAGAACTCGCCCGTGAATACGACAATATTATGATAAGGAAGGTATTGAATATGGATAGCACTCGTTTCAACAGATTCGTTTCTTTGCTCAACGCTGCCGGTGGTAACTTCGCGTACGATACTGCCGTGGGTGAGAAAACAATGGCCACCATCCAGATTCCCGCCAGCATGCTCGACCACCTGCACCTCGACGGGGATGGCTCCGTTCCGATCGACCCTGATGGACCGTTCAGCCGTTCGTCCGGCAGGATCCCCGCTATCCTCAAGATCCAGACATTCAACGACCGTGTGGTTCAGGTCACATTCATCGACGGCTCCCAGACCAAGTGCGTCTGCGGAAAGGACGAGGCCTTCGATCTGTACGAGGGCATTGCCTTCTGCCTGTTCAAGCGGTTCCTTGGTAAGGAGAAAGGGCACAAGCATTTCAACGACCTGATGCGCTATGCCTTCAAGAAGCTTGACAAGCAGGAAGAGAGCAAAAAGCGGGAGGCCGAGATAAAAGCAGAGAACAAGCGGCATGAGGAGAAAAAGAAGCTTCAGGCACAGCGGCGGAAGGCCAAGAAGCGCGAGGAGAAGATCGGTATTTTCGTCGAGGCACTGAAGCGCAACCGGCAGGCACTCATTAACGACATTCCCGCCTACTCCGTTCCGGAGCCTGCATTCAAACCTTACGAGAATCCGTATATTGCTCCCGGAGAGCCTGAACCGCCTGTCAAGCCGAATGCAAAAGCCATCGACGAAGGCAGCGAGCTGTTCTTCGATCCTCTGAGCGGAAAAACCTTCACCTCGAGTCGGGAAAAGATTCTTCTTGCCGTGATGACACTCAATAATCGAATACTCGCGCACGACTGGGTGTCCGTTAATGAGTGGTATGAAGAACTTGGTCTTGACAGCTCAGGCAATCTCGGAGAGATCATGGGCTGGAATATTGACCGCATGCTGAAGATCGACTTTGCTGATGACGTCACTCGTGATGGCCGGGAATGCTTGACCATCGTATATGTTGAGAAGCCTGTCAAATTCGAGGAGGGGAAGGCATGATATTCAAGATCGGGCGAGACAACTTTGCTCTGACGGTGATGGTGCCTTATGACTGTGGGAACAACTGCGCTTTCTGCACGGCGAAGGACATTTACCACAGTATAGACAAAGATATGAACACCCGCATCAACGATGTGAAATTCCAGATGGAGCGGACACTGCACGAGTTCAGCTATCCCATTAAGGACGTCGTGTTCACCGGCGGAGAACCCACTGCCGATCTGGATGTACTGCGGGAGCTGATTGATATTGTCCCCGCGGGCAAGAACGTCTACATCAACACAACGCTTCCGTCCAATGAATTTGACGAGTTCCACGATTTGGTGAATGACGAGCCGAAGATTAAGGGCATCAACGTATCGAGACATGCGCCGATAATCGACGAGGATTGCAAGTTGCTGTGTGGTATTGTCGGAGATAAGGCACTGAGGCTTATCAATAAGCCCATCCGGATCAACTGTGTGCTGACGGACGAGTACGAGCTGGACTGGAAAAAGATCGTCGACCGGTGGGTCTCGGTCAGGAAAGACGTGAATCCTAATATCAGCCTATGCTTCCGCGAGAATTTTGCGGCCCTGACGTTGGACGCCAAGGTGTTGCAGCGGGAAAACCTACACAATCCCTACACGCCGTTTCTGGTGGAGTTGGCCAAGGAGTATATGTTCGTCGACCATACCCAGTGCAACGTCTGCGATACGACGCGGTTCATGACTCCTGGAGGGCTGGTGGTGGCCTATCACCGTGGGCTTGAAAAGAGCTCGGTGCTGTCTCCGGATGGCGAGACGCTCGAGATCAACGACCTTGTGATATTTCCGAACGGTGAAATCGGGTATGACTGGAAGGAAATCTCGCTAAAGACGATGTACGAGTGCGGAATCTGGTTCAGCCACAGGAATGGGCTGCTGAAAGGGTTGTTTGATTTCAACGAAAGAAAGCCCGTGAATACGGCCTGGGGTGGAGGTTACGTTTGCGGAGGCGGAACAGCTTGCGGCGGTTCAATGGATGACAGGCACTCGTCATGCGGGTGCGGGGTTATTCATTGCGGTTAACTCAATCAACTCAATAATGATATTCAGGAGGGAATGACAATGTCTAAGCATAAGAATAGTTTCTTCGATAGCGCTCTGTGGATGGTCATTGGTGTGCTGCTGGTGATCATGGTCGTTTCATTCGTGGTGGATATTCTCAACCCGGAATACGGCTTCTTCTCGAAGGTTGACGCGGGTTATGTTGGTATCGTGACCCACTTCGGCAAGATCCAGGACAAGGTGTTGCCTGCGGGGTTCCATGTGACCGGTTTCTTTGAGCAGGTCCATCCGATCAACGTCCGCACCAAGATCGAGAAGGTGAAGATCGTCGGCTTCTCGTCGGATATTCAGCAGGTGACCATGCTGACCAGTGTCAACTACAACGTTACTCCTGAGGCTGCGAATAAGCTGTACCGGACCGTCAGCGGGGATTACTTCCAGACGCTGGTGGCCCCGAGAGTCAATGAGAACGTCAAGGTGGTGGTCAGCAACTACACGGCAGAATCGCTGATCGCCAACCGTGAAGCCCTGTCCGCAAATGTGCTGGAGCTGATGAACAAGGACCTGGAGGGTTACGGCATCACGGTTTCAAGCATCAGCATCGAAAATATTGACTTCACCGACGCCTTTGAGAACGCGGTCGAGGCCAAGCAGGTCGCCACTCAGGACGCCCAGAAGGCCAGGACCATTCAAGAGCAGCAGACCATGGAGACTCAGAAGGCGGCGGAACGCAGGAAAATCGAGGCGGACGCGGAGGCCTACGAGACAAAGGTGAAGGCGGAAGCGGAGGCCGAGGCGAACAGAAAGATCTCGGAATCGCTGACTCAGGAACTGATCGACTATATTCAGGCCGGTCGGTGGGACGGCAAGCTTCCTGGGACCTATGTGGGCTCTAACAGCGCCCTGCCGATCATCAACACCGAGCCTGACTACAGCGAGGAGGCCATGGGGTAATGATTACCGCAAAGATCGAATCGACGTTGCGGCTTAGGAGGTGAGCATTCTTGAAAACTCTGTTTGATATTGGTGACGAGATCAACGTGACCCTGAAAGGCAAGGTTATTGAATACTCGGCGTCCAAGAACGGAGACTGTTACACTATCGAGCTGACGCACCCCAGGAATCAGCGCTCGAGGGTCTATTTGAGCAGCTCCGATCTCTACGACGCAAAACGTATAACCGATGAGTTGAACGTTGGCGATGAGGCCATTGGGATGACCGTCCAGGAGCGTATCAAGGATATGTTCACTTATCTTGCGGTATGCAGACAGATGGAGATCATGCTTCCGGAAGATATCGAGATCCTTGAAATGGGGCTTAGAGCTCTGGAAGAGAAGATCGGGAACAGCCATGAGGAGGAGAAACGCGATGAAGGATGACAGCCTCGTAACGTATCGGGTTTCTGCCATCGGAAGCGGCTATCCAGTGAAAGCGGAACCCCATCAGAGCATGGACATCGTATGGGCGTCACAGATGTGCTGGTTCGCTCCGGGGCAGCGAGTGCTGATTGAGGACGATAAAGGCAATCACAAGATATTTGTGAGGGAGGAGACTTCCAAATGAAGCAGATCGATGAGAACTTCACGGTTCTTGAGGAGGGTGATCCGGGCTTTGAGGAGCTGATCGCCGTGGTGGAGGCCGTGCTCAACGATCCTGATACGGAGGTGTTTGAGTATTGATATTTGCCAAGATCGAGCACATGGACAACCTTCCTCTGTGCTGCAACGACTGCGATTTTGAGGAGGGCGGTGGATGGTGTAACATGCTACCTGCCGATAAGCAGAATTCGCCAGTCGTAGCAAATCCACTTCTTGTGGACCGTGCGATGTACAATGGAATCGATGGCAAAATGCACACTGACCCGTCTTGCTGTGGCCGAAGGAAGGACTGCCCGCTTAAAAGTACCTTTGAAGAATTCTACCAGGAGGTGGCACTCAAGGATGAAAACCGAATCCGGGAAGGTCTCGAAGCCCATACGGGACCTGATGGACAGTAAGAAGTATGGGCGGGTCATCTTCAAGGTCGGCGATTTCAAGCAGCAATTCAACACCCGGACGGCGGCTCTTGGCAACAGGAACCGCCACGGGTTTGATATTTACACCCAGAGCCGCGGGGAGTATGAGCTGCATGTGATCAAGCGTGGATGCGAGGACATGCCAGGAAAGATCGTCGATCTGCGGGGTGAGACGGCATGAAGAGACGCATGCGCAATCGTCAGCTGATGAAGGCCTATCATTGGTCAACAAAGGCAGGAGACATCATCTCTGTGATCATCCCTGCGCATGTGGACCTACAGACGGGCAATTGGAAGCCGCCGGAATACGTCGACGTGTACAAAGACGAGATTGATATTTACCGGCAGATCTACGGCAACCGGCTGATCGAGATCGTGGAGTGAGGAGGATCAGAATGAGTTGTAATAAGAAATACGAGCCATATGATCAATGGTTCTGCTACATGACAGGAAGACCTGTAACTCTGGTTCATCTGTCGATGCCCGGAGGAATTCTGGAGCCATGTCCTACATGCTTTGGCAGGAATTCCCGTCACAGACTGTTGGAACGGCTTGTATCCAATGACGCCTATTGGTGCTGAGGGAATTGATATTTGAAGGAGGGAGAAAGGACAATGATTACCGTGGAAGCAAGGACAATCGAACAGGTGCGCAACTTTGCCACGCTTGTGGGAAATGTATGCGACATGGCCGAGGTGAACCAGAAAGCTCAGAACAAAACCGCTCTGATCATCGGATACTGGAAGGCCAAGGCGATGAAGAAGAGCAAGCTGGTGGAGGTCATGGAGAGAGAGCTGATCAACGGCTCCAATACCAACGTCTACCGCAGCCTGGAGGATCTGGTGGAGGGTGACCTGATCACCGAGCAGGAGGCTGCGTTCTGCCGAAACTGGGCCGAAGAGCTGACAGCCATGCCCGCGAAGTAAACAGGGCGCTTAATGAACTTTATATTCAGAAAGGAGCGAACATTATGTTGAAACCGATTTCAGACGCGGAGTTCGAAAGGAAGTGTGCCAAAACACTCAGACGCTATGAGGCGGCTGGTTTCACGCCTGTTCAGTGTATGAGCGACATCACCGATTACAAGGCCAAGTGGGCATCAAGCGACGGATATGCGGACGGCGTCCTGGTGGGCGGCGTCTCGCTGCTCCTCGCTGGGGTGATCTGCAAGGTGCTTGCCGGAAAGGAGCGTAAGAGCATGAACAGAGAGATCAACGCCAAGCTAAATTACGCGATGAGCCTTCGGCCACTGACGGACTTCAACGTGCCTTCAGGAGAAGACGAAGATCGCGAGGAAAACAACGACTGATATGAAGGAAGAGGAGACGAAGCTCGTAATGAGTGGACTCTCCTATATTTTTTTCTTCAGGACATATGGGCATTCGAAAGGAGCGGAGAACCATGAGAGAACTGAAGCGGAACATTGCAAGGCACATGATGGAGGTCGCCGGTGTCAAGCAGAAGAACAAGCGCAACAAGGAAAACCCCATGAAGACCGACAAGTGGGGCGTACCGATGAAGACATCCTACTTCGCACTGCACTGGAAGGAATGGCTGGACCCCAAGTCATCCTTCCGCAAGAGCCTGGAGCGGGAACAGCTTGGACAGGCGGCGAGGCTGTATCGACGGGTCTATCAGCCCGTTCGCGCGGCGTGGCCCTGCTGCAATGTCGTCGGGCGATGAATAACCAAGAATGATATTCTCACAAGGAGGAAATGTAACATGAATCTGCCTTTCAAACTTGGTGGAAAGCTGGCAAAGGGATTGACCGTTCTGAAGGTCATTTCGCCTGAGCTGTGCGCCGCCGGAAGCATACTGTTCGGACTGGGATGTGTGATCACGTCCTGCATGGCCACGGTGAAGAGTGAACCGGCTGTGAAGGACTGCGTGGAGCGGGAAGAGGCCATTCGCAAGGTCTACGGAGAAGGCGATCAGGAGACGATGCGCCCCATGAAGGATCTGACCGTCAGCGAGCAGAAGGCCGTGTGGGACGTTCGCAAGGACATGGCGCTGGTGCTGGCCAAGAACTTCGCGGTTCCTGCGCTGCTGGGCATTGCGAGCGTTGCACTGAATCTGAAGGCGCTGGATATTCTCAGAAAGCGCTGGGTTGAGACGTCCGTGGCGCTGGCCGGTCTGAGCAAGACTTTTGACGAGTACCGGCAACGCGTCATCGAGGACCAGGGCAAGGAAAAGGACATGGAGTACATGCACGGCAAAGTGAAGGAGACCCATGTGGAGATCGACCCCGAGACTGGAGAGGTTGTCGGCGAAAAGACCGAGTACGTCCAGAAGTTTCCGGGGATCAGCAAATACGCCAGGGTGTTCGACGAAGGCGTGTGGGACGATGTCAACAAAAGATGGGAGTGGAAAAACCCAGTCTGGAAGGACGACAACATCGCCAATCAGGACACGCTGCGCTACATCGAGCGAGAGATGAACGGACGGCTGGTTCGGGATGGATATTTGTTCCTGAACGACGTATACAGGCGACTGGGCTTCCCCGCGACAACCGAGGGTCAGGTCGTCGGATGGCTGTACAATTCACAGACCGGAGACCATGCCGTTTCTTTTGGTGTGTTCACGGATGACCCGAGGCAGCTGCCCTGCAACCTGGTGTTCATCGACGGCGATTCCAATACACCACTGCTGGACTTCAATGTGGACGGTCCGATCATCAACGAGCTGGCCAGCATCTATACTGATGAGCATGTCCGCAAGATGATCGCTTACAACACATGAGTATGGACGAGCTGATCGCGGTACTAATATTCTTCGGGTTGTACATCTGTATGGTCATCGTATTCAGTAAGGAGTGAGCGGATATGATACCAGGGCAAATGTACTGGACAATCCGCTTTCTCCTTGCGGTCATTGAAAAAGTGAAAAGGAGTGGAATTATGGCAGGAGGGAATCTGATTTGCGGTGCGATCGGTTTCCTCCTTGGCGGTCTTCTGGGTGGATATTTCGCAGGGAGACACTTCGCCAAGGAATACCGGGACACGATCCGGTCGCTGCAGGATGAGAACGGGCAGTTGAGGGATCAGCTGCAGAAGAAGAACGAGAGGACCATGGCAGAGCGCGAGAAAGCCGTGGAGAAGGCTGAGAAGAAGGTCGATAAGAATCTCAGTAGCCTTCGGTACAAGGCTGCGGCGAGGGAGCTGGCAGAGCGGGACAAGATTGATATTCGCCCAGAAAAGCCTTCCACCGCTGAAATCGAGCGGCTTTCGGAAGAATACAGGTCGGATGCCTTCGACGCTCACTTTGCCGACCGGGTGGCCCCTGACGATTCGGACGATGTTGGCGAGGAGGACGACTCGGAGGCAGACCTAAAAGACGAGCTGACCCGTGAGGAGCGCCGGAAGCTTCGCAAGAATGGATATTTGATCCAGGGCAACGGCCGTACGATGATGACCAAGGCTTTTGCGGAGGCCTATGCCAAGGCGAGCAAGAACCCGATGGACTTCGACAGCCTTACCGGAGACGGGACGACCCCGTTCGATGATATTCTCGACGAGGCCAACGAGCAAAACCGGCAGGATCTGCACATTCGAATGATCGATAAGGAAACCTTCAAGAAGGACCTGGAGGTCCGGGACAGTGACACCTACACCTATTATCAGGAGGACGGTGTGCTGGTAAACGACATCACCCAGGAGATCGAGACGGATCAGGAGGGCGTGCTGGGCAAGGAGGCCATGGAGATCATCGAGGACACGGAGAAGGACGAGCTGTACATCGACAACGAGCCGGACGATATGCTCTACGACATCGTGGTGGACCACTCGATGAGCTACTATCGGGACGTTCTGGGAATGTAGAACGGGACGCTTTCGAATGAAAGAGGGACGTTCTGGGAATGTAACAGATCGTCAGCTGTCGATTGTTAAAGGCGCGTAAAGGCCTCTTTAAGTCGCTGGATATTTACCCTACCAGAGTATCGTCCGTAGGGCTAAAACGGCTGAGAGGGGCCTTTACGGGGCTCTGAGGGGCATTGTAGAGGCATGACTTTGAAAAGGAGCGGGAAAATGGCGATCATTCACAAATGTGACCGGTGCGGAAAGGTCATTCCGAGGGATTTGGGAATAGCCAGGAGCTTTACCCATCGCGCTGTCATTCGTGGAAGCATCTTCTTTGACCTGTTTATCGGCACCGATCTGGATGAGTACGAACGCGACATTGAGCTGTGCAAAGAATGCAACGAGAGCTTCGTCGACTGGTTCAATGCCGGTGAGGGGGTCAGGAAGATCAGGAAAGGAGCGGGACATGAGAATCATCAAACAAGGAGACGTGAACAGGCTCAAGCAGATTAAACGATTCGAGTGCAAGTCGTGCGGATGCATATTTGAGGCCGACAACACCGAATACAAGCATGAGTACAGTCAGCGAGAGATGTGCGGCTGGTATTCCATTCAGTGCCCGACGTGCAATAAGTACGTGACTGTAGACGACAATAAGATTTAGAAAGGATCAAAGGAAGGGCTGGGGTTGTAATGAATCCGTTGAAGTTTCAGGTAGACGTGGAGAAGGCAACACCTGCTTGCAGTGCCGATTGTCAGAATCTGAAGATTGATATTGTAGAACTGTGCGGCGTAACTGACTATCATGAAGGTTTGCGTATGCTCAGAAGGTTTCGATGTGTGAACGATGACTATTGCCGGAGACTTTACGCGGCTTTTGATAAGGAAAGGAGCAGCAAAGAATGACTAAAGTAGAAAGACACATGGCTATTTGCAAGGACCTAAACGGGGTGTATGAGCACAAGAACCATGACTACGGCGATTCCTTCCACGATACCTTTGTGGAGGAGGGCATGGCCATGGCACGAATCCGGCTGTCGGACAAGCTGAACCGGTTCAAGAAGCTCAGCCGTGAGGGCAGCGAGCAGAAGGTGAACGACGAGAGCATTCGGGACACGCTGCTGGACCTGGCGAACTATGCAATCATGACCGTCATGGAGATGGATATTCTGGAGGAGGAAGAAGCGAGGGCCAAACTCAAGACCGCAATCAGAGAGCACAGAAATAATCGGAACTTCATCACCAGCAGTGACCGCATCTGTCCAACGTGTGGAAACAAGTTGGGGTATAATCCGGAGATCGACAAGTACACCTGTGGTCAATGTGGTGCGATGTACAGCGTAAGTGCATCAAACGGAGCGCCTGAAATTGATGATTATCCGTGCGGTCGATGCTCTTATCCAGGTAAAGCAACATGCTTAGGCTGTAAAGATTGGGTGGAATGGAAAGCAAGGAAACGGAGTGATACAGATGCTTCTGAAGATGAGCAAGCTGACGGGCGATAAGCAGGACCGGCGCAGCTATATCAACACCCGGATGGTCGTTGCCGTTGGACCGGTTGCCGGAGATCCGGACAAAACACTCATACTCATGCTCGACCGATCGAGTGTCATCACCGAAAAACCGGTCGAAGAGGTCATCGAGACGTTGAAAGAGCACGATCAGGAGCTGGCTGTATAAGCTTCTCTTATGGGTCTATAAGCGCTTCTAATAATAGCCCTACCAAGGTATCGACAGAAGGGCTAAAACGGCTGAGAGGGGCCTTTACGGGGCTCTGAGAGGCATTGTAGAGGCATGTTTTATATTTGGATAGAAAGGAGCGAGATGACATGGGTGTAATTGAGGGAAAATACGGCGTATTCAAATACCTTTTGTATGAGCCGACGCATTTGGAAGGCAAGGACAAGTTCGGACTTCCGATGGTGGTCGTGCTGCATGGTTCGGGGGAGATCGGGTCATCGCTGAGCAAGCTCATGAAGCGTGAACCATTTCTGTCTTTGCGTAACGGCAAGTTCAAGCCGGACTGTTGGGTTCTGATGCCGCAGCTGCCGAAGAAGACCTGGAGTTACTACGCCCCAGACCTGATTGATCTGTGTAATCACGTGCAGGAAGCGGTCGGAGCAGATGCACAGATGGTGTCGCTGACCGGGCACAGTCTTGGTGGCATGGGCGTGATCGAGGTCATGCTGAAGTATCCCGCCTATTTCTCAGCGGGGGCTGCGCTGAGCTGCTGCAAGGACTACAGCAAGGACCTGCCGAAGCTTTCGCATATGCCGCTTTGGTTCATTCACGGATCGAAGGAGAGCAAATACGGAAAGTATGCAAAGGCCATGTACAAGACCATGAACGGGCTGAATACAGCGGCGAATTACTCGTCCATCCCGGGGTATGGCCATCCGATACAGTTTGTCTGGTGCTCCGAGAAATACGAGCTGTTCGAGTGGCTGACATCGTGGAAGATTGGGGACCTGAGAAATCCGACCTGGCAGTGGCTGCTTCGCGACCTGAACATACTGGATGAAAAGGGAAGATTTGATCTAAGTCTGCTGGACCATGAGATCGAGGATCCGGTGGCCAGGGCTTTTGCGCTGAAGAAGAGCAACATCTGGCCGCTTTGATATTTTTGGGGAAGGACAACCCACATCATTTTAAGGAGGAAACTGCTATGAACACTGGAAACTGGAAGATCGACGTGAATGTAAACGGCATGCCACAGAGGATCGCGACGGCCTTCGAGAAGCTGAAGGATACACTTGTTGGCGCGGACTATGAGTTCATCGCCTACCTGGGCAGCCAGGAGGTCAACGGCATCAACCATGCGGTGCTGGCGGAGCAGATTATCACCACCGGGCGCGACAGCAAGAACATCGTGGTATTGATATTCAACGAAAAGATGGCAGATCCGGAAACGTCGACGTGGGTCATCACACCGGTGGCAATCGAGCGGGTGCTGGAAAGCGGGGCTGTCCTGGGTGGGACGACCGTCCGCGTGGACAAGATCCTGGACCTCGAAGGACCGGAAATGATCAACTGGAATGAGGCCTTCAAGGGCCGCGTGGGCATTTCGATGCACCCCATCGCCTACCTGGGCAGCCATGTTACGAAGGACATCGAATATATCTACGCCGCCACCGCTGAGCCGATGAATCTGGAAGGACAGAAGCAGGCTGTGATCGTGTGGATCAACCCGTTCAAGCGAACCGTGCGCGTTGTGAACTTCCTGGTGGACCGGGGGACCGACGCGCTGAACTACGCGTTCAACTGGTAAGACCTTTGATATTTACCGATACCTGACGGTCTGAAAACATTCTTTTGAGGAAGGAGGTTATGAAGCAATGGGCATGAACTTTGATGTGAATCAGGATTATTTTCACTGGCTGTGCGAGCAAGTGAAAATTGAACAGGAGGACAGGGCTTACTGGCTGCTTGCGAAGGATCTGCATCGCATGCCGTTTTACAGCCTCGTTCCTCATGATGAGAATCGGGCCATGGACGGGATGACGCTGCGGGAGGACTATCTGAACGAGATCAACTGCCCGAAGTACGTGCGGCTGGACCTGGAGGAATGCACACTCTTGGAGATGCTGGTGGCCCTTGCGCAGCGCATGAATTATGAGACCGAGGACGCACACAGGGAGGTCGATCATACGGCAGAATGGTTCTGGGAGATGATGGACAACCTGGGTCTGAGCGAGTTCGACGATGACAATTACGTGCGCGACGGAGAGGGTCTTTTGCAGGTGGACGACATCCTGGAGAGGCTGGTTGAGCGCGGATATTCCCGCAACGGAGAGGGCGGTTTGTTCCCGCTGAGAAGGCCGGATTGTGACCAGCGAAAGGCTGAAATCTGGTACCAGATGAACGCCTATCTGATGGAGCGCGACGCGGGGTAAAATGTGACACTTTTTGTGACATTGTGACACTTTTTTTGAAAAAAGGCCAAAAAGTGAGTGAGTGAGCTCACGATAGCTATCGATAGCTCACTCATGTTAGTTAACATTAAAAAAGGCCGTTTTTGGGCGTTTTGTGACACTTTTTTGTCACACTGTGACACTTTTTTTGAGCAAGTGTCACACCCCAAAACCCTTGCGGCACAGGGGTTTTCAGCCTTTTTGTGACACTGTGACACTTTTTTATATAAATCGTTTAGAAAAAACGTGTAAATTGATTTTTTAAGATTAAAAATACATGTTTCTATAGGCGGAGTGAAAAAGTGTAAAAAAGTGTCACAAGTGTCACACCTGGGTATTTAGACGACAATGACGAGGTGTAGAAAGGATGGATTTTTATAGCATAGCAGAGAAGTATGTCATGAGTGGCCGAGGCAAGAACAAGGAGCTCGAATCCATAGAGATCATGCCGGCCTTTGACACCGAGGGCACGAAGGATCTGATGGTTCGGGGTGGCAAGTTCTACGCAGTCTGGAATGAAGAAAAGGGAATGTGGTCGCAGAACGAGCGAGACGTTCAGCGGATTGTCGATCTCGATCTGTACAAGCGTAAGGAAGATCTTCAGCGTAAGTATCCGGATAAGGCGATTGAAGTCAAGACCATGAAGAACTTCTCCTCCAACAGCTGGATGACCTATCGCAAGTTCGTATCGAGTCTTCCGGACAATTATATTCCACTGGACAGCAAGCTGACGTTTGTCGATACTGAAGTCAAACGTGAGGACTATGTCAGCAAGCGCCTGGATTATGCGCTGGAGGACGGAGACTATTCCGCGTGGGACAAGCTGATTGGAAGGCTGTATGATCCGCCTGAACGCCAGAAGCTGGAATGGGCTATCGGCGCTGTAGTCTCGGGAGACAGTCGGGACATTCAGAAGTTTCTCGTGCTGTACGGCTCGGGAGGCACAGGCAAGAGCACGGTCATTGATATCATCTGTAAACTCTTTGAGGGTTATCACGTGACGATCAATGCCAAGGCCATCGGCAGCGGCAACAACCGGTTCGCCCTGGATCCGCTTCGCCACAATCCGCTCGTTGCCGTCGAACCGGATTCCAAGCTCGACCAGATCGCGGACAATACGAGGCTCAACTCGGTCATATCCCACGAGGTTGTGATGATCGAGGAGAAGGGCAAAACAGCTTACCCCATGCGGGCAAACTGTTTTTTGTTTTTGGGATCGAACAGTCCGGTCAAGATCACCGAAGGGCGAAGCGGCCTGATAAGAAGGCTGATCGACGTCAATCCGACTGGAAAGCTGTTTCCACCGAGGGAGTACGACGCTCTGATGGCGCAGATCGACTTTCAGCTGGGCGCGATCGCAAAGCACTGCCTGGACGTGTACCGGGAGCTGGGCAAGCACTATTACAAGAATTACCGTCCACAGCAGATGATTTCCAAGACGAACGTGTTTTACAACTTCGTGGAGGAGAAGCAGGACGAGCTCAGTGTTCCGGAGGGCATATCCCTAACAAGGGCGCACGAGATATACAAGAAGTATTGCGAAGCAGCGCTGATCGACCATCCGATGCCGAGGCATGTCTTCAAGGACGAGCTCGAGGTGTACTTTCGGGAGTGCCAGCCGAGAGGACGCGTTAACGGCGAGCAGGTGCGAAACTTGTTCACCGGCTTCAAGAGTGAGATGCTGGAACCTCCGGTTCTGAAGAAGGAGGAAAAGCCCCTTCCGATGGCGCTGGACGACACCGAGAGCCTGTTTGATATTCTGCTGGCTGACTGTAAGGCGCAGTACGCGGTGGAGCGGGACGGTGAGCTGCTGCCCAAGGGCAACTGGCGAAGCTGTAAGACGGTTCTGAAGGACCTGGACACCACGAAGCCCCATTATATTCACGGCGGCGCGCTGACTGAGATGGGGATCGTGACGATCGACTTTGACCTGAAGGATGAGAGTGGCAACAAGAACATGCTTTTGAACCTGGAGGCCGCGAGCAAGTGGCCCAAGACCTACGCCGAGTTTTCCCAGGGCGGCAACGGAATCCACCTGGAGTATTACTACAAGGGGGATCTCAACGATCTGGACAGCCTGTACGCGCCTGGGATCGAGGTCAAGGTCTATCGCGGGGACGCGGCGCTGAGAAGGCGGCTTTCCAAGTGCAACAGCATTCCGCTGGCCACGCTGCCAGTGGGGAGCTTGCCGGTAAAGGAGAAAAAGATGTTGGACGTAAAGGAGCTTAAAGATGAGTTACACCTGAGGAATCTGATCAACAAGTCGCTGCGAAAGGAAGTGCACGGCTTTACGAAGCCTGAGATCGACTGGATCGACCATATTCTTAACGAGGCTTACGAGAGCGGCATACACTACAATGTGGACGACATGTACAAGGAGATACGGACCTTCGCACTTAACAGCCACAACAACGCCGACTATTGCTACAAGGTCGTGCAGGGTATGCGGTTCCATTCGAAGGACGTCGACGAGAACGAGAAGCATGTGGCAGAGGCTCCGAAGCTGAACCGCCAGGACGAGGCGCGCAGGCTGGAGGGCGACGAGACGAAGAGCGGCGGGAATGATATTCCCATCGTATTCTTCGACTGCGAGGTATTTCCGAACCTGTTCCTGATCAACTGGAAGTTCGAAGGCGAGGGCAAGCCGGTGATTCGCATGATCAACCCGTCTCCCGGCGACGTGGAGGCGCTGTTCAAGTACCGGCTGGTGGGCTTCAACTGCCGCAAGTACGACAACCACATGCTGTACGCCCGGTTCCTTGGAAAGAGCACGGAGGCGCTGTACGACCTGTCCCGGCGGATCATCGTCGAGGGCGCGCGGGAAGCGTTCTATCCCGAGGCCTATGATATTTCCTACACAGACATCTACGACTACGCCAAGACCAAGCAGAGCCTGAAGAAGTGGGAGATCCAGCTGAAGATCCACCACAAGGAGCTTGGGCTGCCCTGGGATCAGCCGGTGCCGGAGGAGCGGTGGACCGAAGTTGCGGAATACTGCGACAATGACGTGCTGGCCACCGAGGCCGTGTGGAACGCCACGAAGGCAGACTTCACCGCAAGGGAGATCCTGGCGGACGTGGCGGGGCTGAGCGTCAACGACACGACCAATGCGCTGACCACCCGAATCATATTCGGCAAGGAGCGCTTCCCCCAGAAGGAGTTCAACTACCGGTTCATGGGTGACCTGTCCGACGCATCGCCGATCTACGATGAACAGATCGAGGCGCTGGGCCTGGACCCCGAGTACACAAAGTTCGATTCCAAGGGACGGCCGCTGTTCCCCGGTTACACTTACAGCTTCGGCAAGAGCGTGTATCGGGGCGAGGAAGTTGGCGAAGGAGGATATGTCTTTGCGACCACAGGGATATTTACGGACGTGCCGGTCATCGACGTGGCGAGCATGCACCCCTCCAGCATCGTGGACGAGCAGCTGTTTGGGGAGCGTTACACGCAGCGGTTCCAGGATATTCTCGACGCCAGAATCGCCATTAAGCACAAGGACTACGAGCGCGCGGCGAGACTGCTGGACGGTAAGCTGGCAAAGTACCTCACCGACAAGGGCAGTGCCAAGGCATTGTCGGGGGCACTTAAGATCGCTATCAACAGCGTGTACGGACTCACCGCTGCCCGGTTTCCAAATCCATTCCGGGACGATCGGAATATTGACAACATCGTGGCCAAGCGTGGCGCGCTGTTCATGGTCAACCTGAAGCACGAGGTTCAGCGGCGCGGCTTTACGGTTGTGCACATCAAGACTGACTCGATCAAGATCGCCAACGCCACGCCCGAGATCATCGACTTCTGCGTGAAGTACGCCAAGCTGTACGGCTACAACTTCGAGCATGAATCGACCTACGACCGCATCTGCCTGGTGAACGACGCCGTGTACATCGCCCGCTATGCCGACAAGGAAAAGTGCGAGCGGCTGTACGGCTATATTCCCGAGAAGAATGGCGACGGCGAGCAGTACGTTGACGGGGTTCGGGTGCACGAGGGCTGGACCGCTACGGGAGCCCAGTTTCAGCAGCCATATGTGTTCAAGACGCTGTTCAGCGGAGAACCGCTGACCTTCGACGATCACTGCGAGACCAAGAGCGTGACAAGCTCCATCGTGTTGGACATGAACGAGGGCTACCCGGACGTGGGCGACTACGAGGAGGAGCTGGAGCGCAGGCAGTGGAACGAGGCGCACCCGGACAAGAAGCCGAGGAAGCTGAACGCAGACTATGCTTCGCTGAGTGACGATGATATTCGCGTCGAGATCGCCAAGGGGCACAACTACCAGTTCGTTGGAAGGACCGGCCTGTTCTATCCGATCCAGCCCGGAAGGCACGGTGGCGTCATGTACCGCGAGAAGGACGGCAAGTATTTTGCGGTCGGCGGCACGAAGGGCTATCGCTGGCTGGAGGCGGAGACGGTGCAGCAGCTGGGGCTTCAGGACGATCTGGACCCGAGGTATCACGATGCGCTGGCATCGGACGCCATCACGGCGATCAACCAGTACGGCAGCTTCGAAGCCTTTGTGTCGGACGGACCGCCGATCACGCCGGTATTGAATGATATTCTCGTACCCTGCGGCGACGGCAAGTACAACACCTGCTTTGACTGCCCGAGCTGCGTGGGCGACCAGTGCAGAAAGGGGTACAGCCTTGCAAGCTACATCAATCACTGAAAGGAGTGGACTTGACCGATGGCCGACGACAATGAACTTCGCCCGAGTGAGACGGAAGAAGTTTATATTTACGACCAGCAGACGGCCGAGCGGCAACAGCGGGCCAGGACCGCCGCGGCGAATTACCGGAAGCAGAAGAATCCGTCGGATTTCCAACCTGCGCCTTCAGCCCCGTCCGCGGATCCGGACCCGCCCTCTGAGGACGACGACGTTCCGCCAGGGCATTCGGTAAAGGTTGGATATTACGACGGCCTGTTGCCCAGTCATCGCGGAACGACCTCGACGGAAGTCACCCGGTTTGGCGAAGAGTTGAGCGACTACGCGGATTACTACAACAGTCATATCCGCAAGCAGGGCGATCCGGCCTATCAGATGCCGGTAAGCCAGGTTACGCCGCTGGACGTCACCGACGACGGTGCGGAGCGCCGCAGCGAATCCAATCTGGTCGGCGATTACGACGTGAAAACCAATGGATATTCCGGCATCTCGACCGGATCGACCGGAACGACTGGCAGCTATGGAGCGACGTACAGCCAGAAGATGGCTTCGGCCAATGCAAAGTTCGACGTTTTGCAATCGGAGACCGACGCAAACGGCATCGTAAAGAAGATCAAGAAGCTGAAGGATCGATTCGATGAGAAGTACGGACGTAACGACAGCACACAGACACAGCGAAGCAATATGAGCGTCGTCGAGGCCGGGCATAAGGAGATTACGACAATAAAGGGCGACATCAACACCAAGTTCAGGGACGCCGCACTTTATGCCGGCACCGACTCCAGCAATCCTGGAACGTCGTCTTCACCTGCGCAGAACACGGTCAATTGGCTTGGCCCGACTGTGCAGACGCGTGTTGGAGATATGGTCAACAACATCAAGAACAAGCTGATCACGATATCCGAGTTCAACACGTTGTGCAACGAGATGCTGACATACATCAACCAGAACAAGACCTTCAGCCAGTGGAAGAGCGCCCGCGGCAGCAATTACTCTGACAAGTTTTCAGAAGACCAGATGCAGGGATGCTGGAATTGTGCATTGACAAGAACTGAACTGTACAAGACAATGGCCAGGGAGATGCTGAAGTATATTCGGCAGAACTGGTCCTACAGTCAATGGAAGAGCGCCCGCGGCAGTAATTACTCTGGCAAGTTTTCAAACAGCATGATGCAAAAGTGCTGGAACGGCATGACAGACTATAACAATCAAACCTGAATAATCGAACGGAGGATTTCAATATGTCTAATTACACCTACAATGAGAACAATGGACGTTATCGTATCAAGGCCGCCGAGATCTGGTTCCCGAACTTCAGCGGCGCGGAGAGCCAGTACAACAAGCTGGGCAAGCGCAACTTCAAGGTGGCCATTTCCGAGGAGCTGGCCAGTGAGCTGGAGGACCAGGGCATTCGCGTCAGTGAGCTGAAGCGGAGGGACGACACCGAGCCCCAGCGCTACACCACGAAGATCGGCGTCTATCCCGACTCCAAGATCTACCTGGTGAACCCTGAGACCAAGCTGAGCAAGGAAGTCAAGGTCAGTGAGAGCGAGTGCATCGACCGGGAGTTCAAGAACGGCCTGATCCGCAACGGCCAGGTGGATGTGAAGTTCCACGTCTCCGCCGATACCCGCTATGATCCGCCGGTGCACTACCTGCGGCTGGACTCTGTCTATTTCCCGGTGGACATGGATGAGCAGGACAGCGATTACGCCGACTACCAGCAGGTGGACAATTTCTAAGCGGAGGTGAGGGCCATGGGCGCTGTCGTCTATAAGCCCCAGCAGAAGGCCGCGATCGAACGGCTGCGGTCGGGCTGCATACTGTGCGCGCCGGTTGGAACCGGCAAGTCGATTACCGCCCTTGGCTATTTCTTCGACGTGGTCTGCAAGGGGGTGGCGTGGTCCGACGGGGCTTCCCGAGGGCCGCTGATGTCCCCAAGGCCATTGTACATCATCACCACCGCCAGGAAGCGGGACACCCATGAATGGGACGCCGAGTTTGATCGATTCGGCTACGACGTGCCTCTGGTGATTGACTCGTGGAACAACATGCACAAGTACACGGGCGTCGCCGGGGCATTCTTTATATTCGACGAGCAGCGGCTGGTGGGCAGCGGGAAGTGGACGCGAGAGTTCTATAAGATCGCCTCGCGGAACCAGTGGATCCTGCTGTCCGCCACGCCGGGCGACACCTGGGAGGATTATATTCCGGTGTTCATCGCCAATGGGTTCTACAAGAACCGCAGCCAGTTTCTCTACCGGCACGCGGTGTTCAAGCCATTCTCAAAGTATCCGCAGGTGATGCGCTGGGAGGACGTGGGCCATCTTGAATCCTTGCGCAGAAGGATCACGGTGGTCATGACCCCAGAGAAGCACACGGAGCGGCACTACGAGGAGCTGATCACCGATTACGACCGGGACAAGTACGCCATAGTTACCAGGGATCGCTGGAATCCCTACACCCAGGAGCCGGTGCGTGATATTTCAGAGGCCTGCCGTTTGATGCGGCAGATCGTCAACAGCGACGGTTCGCGGCTCGAGGCCGTGGAGCAGCTGATGAAGGATCACGACCGGCTCATCATTTTCTACAACTTCGACTTCGAGCTCGAGGCCCTTCGGACGCTGGAGCAGATCGTTGAGATCGCCGAATGGAACGGGTATCGCCATCAGCCGATACCGAAGACGGATCGATGGTTGTACCTGGTTCAGTACAGCGCTGGGGCCGAGGGCTGGAATTGCGTAGAGACCAATGCGATCGTGTTTTACAGTCAGAGCTACAGCTACAAGCTGATGGAGCAGGCGGCCGGGCGCATCGACCGGATGAACACGCCGTACACCGATCTGTATTACTACACGCTGAGGTCTCGCGCGAGCATTGACGTGGCGATTGCACGTGCACTGAAAAGCAAGCGCTCGTTCAATGAGAAAAACTTCGCCAAAGTTACCAGTCTCCTTTGCTGATACAAAAGAACAGCCTTGTCTTCTTTGCGGGGAAACCATGGCCTCGCGACGAAAACAAGGTTGTAAATGAGGAGAGGGTTTGCCTTTTTCGGGACGACAGTTGCGCATTTGAAGTTCGTCCCGACTGGAACCCTCTCCTAAATTTTTCTATTCGGTTCATGTACACATGCGCACGGCGTTTCGTGTCGACGATTCCCTCCGCTTCTGTTCGGGGGTCGCGTCGGTTTGGGCCACCGGTGCGATTCCCACTTCTTCATCGATGTTCCCCTCCTGAAATAAAACTGACCCGGGACGCGGTGCGCAGCTGTACATGAATCGAACGGACGGTGATATTCATGAAAAGAGAGAGCGGATTCCAGCACGGGCTGATCCAGACGATACGAAACCGGTGGCCTGGATCGGTGGTGCTGAAGAACGACGCCAACTACACCCAGGGCATACCTGACCTGCTGGTGCTGTACGAGAACCAGTGGGCAATGCTGGAGTGCAAGCGTTCGGCGAACGAAGCCCATCAGCCGAACCAGGACTATTACGTGTCCAAGCTGAACGGCATGGCTTTTGCACGGTTTATATTTCCCGAGAACAAGGATGAGGTGCTGGACGAGATGGACCGGCATTTCAGAGGCGATTGCCTGATTTGAATGGTTATGGCGGCTGGGAGCCGCCGCTACGGGCGTGACAAGCTGATATGACGGTCTCGCGGCCAATGAAACCGGCTTTTTATTTTTCTTTGGAGGGATGCACATGGAGTGGAACAGACACCCTGAACTGGTGAACCGGCACACCTTTCTGAGCCCCAGCAAGTACGCGTTCCTGCGCAAGAGCGACGAGGAGCTGGTGAATTCCTATTACAGCTCCTTTGCCACCGACATCGGAACGGCGACCCACGCCTTTGCGGCGGACTGCATCAAGCTTCAGCACACGCTGGACGAAGAGGACTGGCGGCATCTGGAGTTCGAGCTGCTGCGAAAGAAGTTTCCCAAGGGATCGTTCGACATTGGGTTTATATTTCCGACGGTGCACCAGTACGTGAACGACAGCATCGCAAGGAACATGGATCCTGAGATCGGGCTTAAGTATTCGGAGCTCTGTGCTGGCACGGCGGACGCGATTGCGTTTCGCAGGAAGAAGCTTTTCATACACGATCTGAAGACCGGCGTGACCCCGGCCAAGATCGATCAACTGATGGGCTATGCGGCCCTTTTCTTTTTGGAATACGGCTTCAAGCCTGAATCAACCCACACGGAGCTGCGTATATATCAGGCAGGCGAGATATTCGTCTGCGAACCGAAGCCGGATGAAGTGCGGGAGGTGATGGAAGCGATCATTCATGCGGACGCGGTTCTGCAAAATCTGAAGGAGGAGTAGGCCCATGAGTAACTACAAAGACTGGTACCCGGAGGCGAGGGACGAGGCCGAGGCATATTCGCTTTGGCACGCGGATCTGCTGGA
>Ga0326513_10000835_pt1 | contig 25981 bp, 16 predicted proteins | sample 2_2465_0518_D_FD_203654 | JGI IMG/M metagenome (GOLD analysis project Ga0326513, IMG submission 203654) | Bovine rumen microbial communities from UC Davis, California, United States - 2_2465_0518 | ecosystem: Host-associated > Mammals > Digestive system > Stomach > Rumen | place: USA... | reverse complement strand
ACGGGCTGATAACGGCGGAGAAGGTCACCAACTACCTTCGGCCCTTCGGCGACAAAAAGCCCTTCACGTTTCCGATATTTCTTCATTTCGAGTTGTCGGATGTACTTTATCTGGTTCTTGCTGATCATTTTTCTTCGTTTTGTTTGCAAAGATAGAAATAAATCTTTATCTTTGCAACTAATTTACGAGATAATTGATGACAATACGACGATTTTCCCATTTGTTGACGATTGCTGCGGTAGGATTTCTCCTGGGATCCTGTTCGGCAACGAAGGATATTCCCGAAGGCGAATTGATGCTGAACAATGTGAAAGTCTTGGCGGACGGGAAGTATCCCGACATCAGTACCTCGCAGTTGAAGAACTACGTCAGACAAAAGGGTAACTCCCGCTGGTTCTCGACGTTGAAGATCCCCTTAGGTGTCTATGCGATGGCGGGCAGCGACACATCGAAATGGGTAAACCGTACTTTGCGTGCGATGGGTGAGGCCCCTGTGGTCTATGATACCCTGTTGGCAGAGTCATCGTGTAAGGACCTTCAGATGGCCCTGCAGAATAAAGGCTATATGGACGGTCAGGTGGAGCTGTATACGGAAACTAAGGGCAGAAAGATCGACGCCATCTATATTCTCCATCCCGGTGAACCCTATCGGGTCAGGAATCTCAGATATGACATTCAGGATAGCTGTATCAGCAGGCTGTTGGAGCATCAGCACAAGTTGCATGAGGGAATGGTCCTGAATATTGAGGCGTTGAACGAGGAACGCTCGCGACTGACGAAATACTTGCAGAATAACGGCTATTATCGGTTTCACAAGGAATTTATCAGTTATCAGATCGATACGGTGCAGTCGGCGCGTCATGCTGACGTCACGCTGATCCTGCGTCGCTATCGTACGAACGATACGGCTGACACCCTTCATAGTCGGTTTAGTATCCGAAACGTGACTTTCGCCAGCGGTGACCCTCAGGATACGGTCATTCACCTACGCCAGCATGTCCTTCGGGAAAACACATTCCTGGAAGAGGGAGATGCTTACTCTGCCGATGCCTTGCAGAATACCTATACGCATTTTGGGCGACTGGGCGCCGTGAGGTATACGAACATCAGTTTTCAGACTGATCCCGACTCGGCTATGCTGGATGCTTTGGTACAGATACAGACTAATAAACCCTCGACGTTGAGTTTCGAGCCGGAGGGTACGAATACGGCTGGCGATCTGGGGGCAGCAGCCTCGCTGACCTATCAGAACCGCAACCTTTTCCGCGGGTCGGAAACCTTCAGCGTACAGCTGCGCGGTGCCTATGAGGCCATTAAGGGACTGGAGGGCTATTCGAATCAGGACTTCATCGAGTACAGCGTGGAGAGTCGTCTGAGCTTCCCGAGGTTCATCGCTCCTTTCCTGAATTATGAAGCCAGAAGGAATATGATCGCCACCAGTGAGGTGTCGTTGCTCTATGACACGCAGAACCGTCCGGAGTTTCACCGTCGTGTACTCTCTGCCGGCTGGACTTATAAATGGAAGCCGCAGAACCATCACGACCAGTATCAGTTTGATGTGCTGAACCTGAATTATATCTTCATGCCTTGGATCAGTGACACCTTCCAGGATGAGTATCTGAACAATACAAGCAACTATAATGCCATCCTGAGCTATAACTATGAGGACCTGTTTATCATGAAGATGGGTTTCCGCTATAGTTATAACAACGGTAGGACGGCCGTCAAGACCAATGTGGAAACAGCAGGTAACCTGTTGCGCGCCTTTAGTCGGATGCTCCACGCCCAACAAGTCGTCGACGGGCAGTATAGTGTGTTTAATATCATCTATGCCCAATATGCGAAGGGTGACATCGACTTTACCCATCAGCTGATATCGCGCTATAGCGACCAGTTGGTGTTCCATGTGGGTCTGGGTATCGCCTATCCCTATGGCAACAGTACGATCCTGCCTTTCGAGAAACGTTATTTCTCAGGTGGTGCCAACAGTGTTCGCGGTTGGAGTGTGAGAAGTCTGGGCCCAGGCAGGTATAAGGATGATGACGGCAATATCAACTTCATTACACAGACGGGTGATATGAAACTTGACCTAAACCTGGAGTACCGTACGGCACTCTTCTGGAAGTTCGGTGGGGCTTTGTTCGTCGATGCAGGAAACATCTGGACCATTCGCGAATATACCGCACAACCTGGCGGTCAGTTTAAGTTCTCCAGACTGCTGAAGGATCTGGCGGTGAGCTACGGTCTGGGTCTGCGACTGAACTTCGACTATTTCATTCTCCGTTTTGACTTAGGTATGAAAGCTGTGAATCCGGCATACGAGAACAATGATGAAAAGCATTTCCCTCTTGTCCATCCGCGTCTGAGTCGAGATTTGGCCTTTCATTTCGCCGTTGGCCTTCCTTTCTGACGGCCGTCAAAAAAGTGTTTTATTGTTTAAAATATTAAAAAAGACAGCCTAAGTTGTCGCTTTTCTTTGGTTATCCACTCTTTTTTGCGTACTTTTGCAGAAAATAATAACCAAAATGCTGAAATTTATATCGTTTGGGAGCGGTAGCAGCGGTAATTGTTATTATCTCAGCACTGCAACCGACGGCTTGTTGATAGATATTGGAGTAGGAATAAGAACGCTCAAAAAGCATGCAAAGGAATATGGCATCAACCTCGCGTCGGTGCACCATATCCTTATTACGCATGACCATGCGGACCATATCAAGTCGGTGGGAGCGTTCAGTCACGACTATCATGTGCCGGTCTATGCCACAGAGAAGGTTCATAATGGCATCGACCATAACTATTGTGTACAACGTAAGTTAACACCTGAGCAAAGGCGGCTGGTGGAAGATGGGACACCCCTTCAAATCGGCGACTTTCTGGTGACGCCATTCTTCGTGCCTCATGATGCAAGTGAGAATGTGGGCTATCAGATTGAGGCCGACGGTATCACCTTTGTCATTATCACCGATGCCGGCAGTTTTACGGAGGATATGAAAGAACGGATCGGTCAGGCCAACTATCTGGTGATAGAGGCTAACCACGATGTGGAGATGCTTCAGTGCGGACCTTATCCTCAGTATCTGAAAGACCGTATCATCAGTCCCAGCGGACATCTCTCGAACAAGGAATGCGGACAAATATTGGCGGAGAATATGACGGAACGGTTGAAGCACGTCTGGCTGTGTCACTTGAGCGAGGAGAACAATCATCCTGAGCTGGCGCGGAAGACGGTCGACGCTACTTTGCGTAGCTACGGTATCATTCCTGGTAAGGACATCCTGCTTGAAGTGCTGAAGCGAAAAGTGCCAAGTGAAGTCTATGAATTAGTGTAAAATGTGTGAATATGACACTTTTTTAGCAAAAAAACTTGCAAAATGTTTGTTGGTTTCACAGAAATGCTTTAACTTTGCACCCGATTTTAATAGAAAACGATAATATGAAGTGTTTGAATCTACTTAATGGCCTTATTATTATTCGACTGCAGGGCGCAGTCGGAAGTGACAAGGTGTATATATATTAAAAAGGTAGAAACGAACAAACGATATAGAGCCCTTCTCACTTCCGAGTGTGAAGGGCTTTTTTAGTGAATAGTGAAAAGTGAATAGTGAAAAGTGAATAGTGAAAAGTGAAATAGTAATATAGTAAAAAGATGAACGACAGACTTTACATTTTCGACACGACGCTCCGAGATGGAGAACAGGTGCCTGGTTGCCAGTTGAACACCGTCGAGAAGATTCAGGTGGCTAAGGCGCTGGAACAGTTGGGGGTGGACGTGATTGAAGCAGGATTTCCCATTTCCAGTCCAGGCGACTTCAACAGTGTGATTGAGATCTCCAAGGCAGTCACCTGGCCAGTGATCTGTGCGCTGACACGTGCTGTAGAACATGATATCGATGTGGCTTTCGAATCGTTGAAGTATGCCAAGCACAAGCGTATCCATACGGGTATCGGTACGAGCGACGAGCATATCCGTTATAAGTTCAACTCCACCCGCGAGGAAATACTGGAGAGGGCTGTGGCAGCGACGAAATACGCCAAGCGCTATGTGGATGATGTGGAGTTCTATTGTGAGGATGCAGGACGTACCGACAACGAATACCTGGCACAGGTTGTGGAAGCGGTCATCAAGGCTGGAGCCACAGTCGTCAACATCCCCGATACGACGGGTTACTGTCTGCCGCAGGAGTATTTCGAGAAAATCAAATATCTGAAGGAACATGTTGATGGCATCGATCGTGCCATCCTTTCTACCCATTGTCATAACGATCTGGGAATGGCTACGGCGAACTCTCTCAACGGTGTGTTGGCTGGTGCCCGACAAGTGGAAGTGACCGTCAACGGTATCGGCGAACGGGCAGGAAACACGTCGTTAGAGGAGATCGCGATGATCCTGAAGTGTCATAAGGGACTGGGTATTGATACGAACATCAACACGACGAAGATCTACCCAATCTCACGTATGGTCAGCTCGCTGATGAATATGCCTGTTCAGCCGAACAAGGCTGTGGTGGGACGTAATGCCTTTGCCCATTCCTCAGGTATCCATCAGGACGGTGTGTTGAAGAATGTGCATACCTACGAGATAATGGACCCGAAGGATGTGGGTATCGATGATAACAGTATCCTGTTGACAGCGCGTTCAGGACGTGCAGCTCTGAAGCATCGTCTGCACATGAACGGTGTGGATTTGGATGATAAGAAGTTGGATAAGATCTATGAGAAATTCCTGCAGTTGGCCGATCAGAAGAAGGAAGTGTCGGATGCCGACGTACTGATGTTGGCAGGTGCTGATACCGCAGATGCCCATGCCGTTCGTCTCGACTTCCTGCAGGTGACCACAGGTAAGGGCGTGAAGAGTGTGGCTTCTATCGGACTCGACATCTCCGGACAGAAGTTCGAGGCTGCGGCCTCTGGCAACGGTCCTGTGGATGCTGCCATCAAGGCGCTGAAGAAGATCATCATGAAACAGATGACGCTGAAGGAGTTCACCATCCAGGCCATCTCGAAGGGCTCGGACGATGTGGGTAAGGTGCACATGCAGGTAGAATACGACGGTTCGCTCTATTACGGCTTCGGTGCGGATACGGATATCGTGACTGCATCAGTAGAAGCCTATATCGACTGTATCAATAAATTCAAGAGAGAGGAAGAATGAATACTTTATTTGATAAGATCTGGGACAAACACGTCGTGCAACAAGTGGCGGACGGCCCTACGCAGTTGTATATTGACCGTCTGTACTGTCATGAGGTGACTTCGCCTCAGGCTTTCGACGGGTTGCGGACTCGTGGTCTTAAGTGTTTCCGTCCCGAGAAAATTTACTGTATGCCCGATCACAACACACCTACACACGATCAGGATAAGCCGATTGTCGATCCCGTCAGCAGGGCTCAGGTGGATGCTCTCGCGAGGAATGCCGCAGAGTTCGGATTGACCCATTATGGGATGATGTCGAAGGATAACGGTATCATTCATGTCGTAGGTCCGGAGAAGGGTTTGAGTCTGCCGGGAATGACTATCGTCTGTGGCGATTCCCATACCTCTACACACGGTGCGATGGGTGCCGTGGCTTTCGGCATCGGTACTTCGGAGGTGGAGATGGTATTAGCTTCACAGTGTATCCTGCAACAGAAACCGAAGTCGATGCGGATAACCATCAATGGGGCATTAGGCAAAGACGTTACGGCCAAGGATGTAGCGCTCTATCTGATGGCTCAGATCACGACATCCGGGGCTACGGGCTATTTTGTAGAGTATGCCGGCGAGGTGGTGAGGGCTATGTCAATGGAAGGTCGTCTGACACTCTGTAACCTCTCTATAGAGATGGGCGCCCGAGGTGGATTCATCGCTCCCGACGAGACGACCTTTGCTTATCTGAAGGGTCGGGAGTTTGCGCCGAAGGGTGAGGCGTGGGAGGAGGCTGTCGCCTATTGGAAGACGTTGAAGAGTGGCGATGATGCCGTTTTCGATCGAGAACTGTCCTTCGATGCTGCCGATATAGAACCCCGTATCACCTACGGCACGAATCCAGGTATGGGTATCGGTATCACGGAGGCGATTCCTGTAGAGGGTGGGGTAGGCTTTGCAAAAGCGCTCGACTATATGGGTTTCGAGGCCGGACAGAAACTGCTCGGTACGAAGGTCGACTATGTCTTCTTGGGCGCATGCACCAATGGACGCATCGAGGACTTCCGGGCTTTTGCCTCTATCGTGAAGGGCCGTCAGAAATCTCCTGATGTCGTTGCCTGGCTGGTACCTGGTTCGTGGGCTGTGGATCAGCAGATTCGCGAAGAAGGTCTCGACAGGATTCTCGCTGAGGCTGGTTTCGAGATTCGTCAGCCGGGATGTTCCGCTTGTCTGGCCATGAATGATGATAAGATTCCGGCCGGCAAACTCTCGGTATCCACTTCTAATCGAAATTTTGAGGGCCGTCAGGGACCTGGTTCACGTACCATCCTTGCATCCCCGCTCACCGCTGCCGCTGCAGCAGTCACAGGCGTAATCACCGATCCAAGAGAATTCATATGAAACAAAAATTTGATATTATAACCAGTACCTGTGTGCCGTTGCCGATGGAGAATGTCGACACCGACCAGATCATCCCCGCCCGTTTTCTCAAGGCGACGACCCGCGAGGAGAAATTCTTTGGCGACAATCTGTTCCGTGATTGGCGCTATAACGCTGATGGCACACCGAATAAGAACTTCGTACTCAACGATCCGACCTACTCAGGATGCATCCTCGTGGCAGGCAAGAACTTCGGTTCAGGTTCCAGCCGTGAACATGCGGCTTGGGCTATCGCCGGCTACGGCTTCCGAGTGGTCATCAGCAGCTTCTTCGCTGATATCCATAAGAATAACGAACTCAACAACTTCGTATTGCCCGTTGTCGTCAGCGAGGACTTCCTCTCAGAGCTCTTTCAGAGTATCCAGCGTGATCCAGGTACTCAGGTGACCGTCGACCTTCCTCATCAGACGGTGACGAATCTGGCTACAGGCCGTAGTGAACATTTCGAGATCAACGGTTATAAGAAGCATTGTCTTCTCAATGGCCTCGACGATATCGACTTCCTGGTTCAGAATCAAGAAAAGGCACAGTTATGGGAACAGCAGAACAAGTAAGTAAATACCAGCATATCCAGCCCTTCGTGGAGATCATGGACTCCACCTTGCGTGATGGTGAGCAGACCAGTGGCGTATCGTTCCTACCGCACGAGAAACTCATGATTGCCCGTATGCTGTTGAACGATCTCAATGTAGACCGTATCGAAGTGGCTTCGGCCCGAGTCTCGGATGGTGAGAAGGAGGCTGTCAGTATGATCTGTCGTTATGCGGAGAAGATTGATAAGCTGGACAGTGTCGAGGTACTCGGATTTGTGGATGGCGGCGAGAGCATCGACTGGATTTCTGCCTGTGGCTGCCGTACGGTAAACCTCTTGGCAAAGGGTTCGCTGAAGCATTGCACGCATCAGCTTCATAAGACCCCCGAGGAACATATCGAGGATATCCGTCGCGAGGTGAAATATGCCCGTCAGAAGGGTATCACGGTGAACCTCTATCTCGAAGACTGGTCGGGTGGGATGAAGGAGTCGCCATCATACGTCTATCAGTTGATGGATGCCCTCTGTGACAGCGGTATTCGCAGGTTTATGCTGCCCGATACACTGGGCATCATGAATCCTCTGCAGTGTATTGAGTATTTCCGGAAGATGCTGAAGCGCTATACGGACATCCATTTTGATTTCCATGCTCATAACGACTACGATCTGGCCGTGTCTAATTCCCTTGCCGCCGTCCTCAGCGGTGCGAAAGGACTTCACGTGACGGTGAACGGGCTGGGTGAGCGTTGTGGAAATGCGCCGCTGTCGAGTGTACAGGTGATTCTGAAGGATCAGTTCAATGCCCGCACGAATATCCGTGAGGACAAGCTGAATGACATCTCGCGCCTGGTGGAGAGCTATAGTGGTATCGCAGTGGCGCCCAACCAGCCGATTATCGGGGATAATGTCTTTACGCAGGTCGCTGGTGTTCATGCTGATGGCGACAAGAAAGACAATCTGTATTGCAATGCCCTTGTGCCGGAGCGGTTCGGTCGGAAACGCGAATATGCCTTGGGCAAGAACAGCGGTAGGGCGAATATCGCCAAGAACCTGGAGGAACTAGGTCTTGAACTGACTCCCGAGCAAACCCGTCGTGTGACCCAGCGTATTACTGAACTGGGTGACAAGAAAGAGATTGTGACGCAGGAAGATCTGCCCTTTATCGTCAGCGATGTACTCAAGCACGATGCCCCCGAGGATAAGGTGAAACTTGTCAGCTATGTAGTGTCTACGGCCTACGGCCTGAAGCCAGGTGCTAATATCAAGGTCGAGATCAATGGTCAGGAGTATGAGGCCAGTGCTACGGGCGACGGTCAGTACGACGCCTTCGTGAAGTCGTTGCGCTATATCTACAAGAAATACCTCGACCGCACGTTCCCCGCTCTTCAGAACTATGCCGTTACGATCCCTCCTGGCGGCCGTACGGATGCTTTGGTGCAGACCGTCATCACTTGGAATGATCATGGTAAGATTCTCCGTACGCGCGGCCTCGATGCCGACCAGACGGAAGCGGCCATCAAGGCTACATTCAAGATGTTGAACATTATAGAAAACGAACAAGATAAAGAATTATGAATCTAAAGATTGCGATTTTAGAGGGTGACGGTATCGGCCCCGAGATTATGACCCAAGCAGTGGCTGTGCTCGATGCGATAGCGGCGAAGTACGGACATCAGTTTGAATACGAGAAAGCCATCTGTGGCGCTCACGCCATCGATGAAGTAGGCGATCCTTATCCTGACAGTACCCATGAGGTGTGTATGCGTGCTGATGCAGTGCTCTTTGCAGCTGTCGGCGACTTGAAGTACGACCATGATCCAACGGCGAAGATCCGTCCGGAAGTGGGACTCCTGGCGATGCGAAAGAAACTCGGACTCTTCGCCAACGTTCGTCCTGTGGCTACTTTCGACTGTCTGTTGCATAAGTCGCCGCTGAAGGATGAACTCATCCGTGGTGCCGACTTCGTAGTGCTGCGCGAACTCACGGGTGGTATGTATTTCGGTGAGCGCTATCAGGATAATGACAAGGCTTATGATACCGACATCTACACCCGTCCGGAGATTGAGCGTATCGTCAAGCTCGGTTTTGAGATGGCGATGAAGCGCCGGAAGCACCTCACGGTGGTCGATAAGGCTAATATCCTGGCTTCCTCGCGTTTGTGGCGACAGATAGCCAAGGAGATAGAACCCCAGTATCCGGAGGTGAAGACCGACTACATGTTTATCGACAATGCCTCGATGCGTGTGCTGACGGAGCCCCGCTATTTCGATGTCATCGTCACTGAGAACACCTTCGGTGATATCCTGACTGATGAGACGGCATGTATCACGGGTTCTATGGGCCTTCAGCCCTCTGCCTCGCTGGGTGAGCATACGCCGCTCTTCGAACCTGTACACGGTTCCTGGCCGCAGGCCGCAGGTCAGAACCTGGCTAATCCTTTGGCACAGATCCTCTCTGCCGCTATGTTGCTCGAACACTTCGGACTGGAGCAGGAGGGTGCCCTCATCCGCGAGGCTGTCGATGCCTCGCTGGCAGCGAATGTCCGTACGCCTGAGATTCAGGTCGAGGGTGGCGCTCATTATGGCACACGCGAAGTAGGAGAGTGGATTGTGAATTATATTAATGAGAAATGAGAAATTTGGAATGAGAAATGAGGAATTGTGGTTACTTCTGTAGGCGGATGATGCAGCGTGAAGAATTTGGCTGTCGGCGGATGCGGTATATCATGATGAATGTCATGATGCAGGGCAGGCTCTGTGCTTGTCTGGTAATCATCATTTCTCATTTCTCATTCCTCATTCCTCATTCTGCGGCTTTGGCCCAGAGCCGCAGCCAGTGGCGCGACTCCCTTGAGGTACTGAATAAGAAGATCGGTCGCGATCCCAACAACCTCAACCTTCATCTGTTGAAGGCCGAGGCGAACATCAATCTCGAACAGTGGGATTACGCCCTTGCCGAATATGGGAAGATCCTGCATGTTGACGAGAAGAATCTGGCGGCGCTCTACTTCCGGGCCTTTGTGCATGTCAAACAGAATCATTACGACCTGGCTCGCGTGGACTATGAGGCATTCCTTCGTCTTCAGCCTACGCATTTCGAGGCACGAATGGGTTTGGCTCATGTCTTGCAGAAGATGGGGCGTAAATCCGATACCATCGATGAACTGAACCGTATCGTACAGATGTTTCCTGATTCTGCCGATGCTTATGCTGCCCGTGCAGTTTACGAGACCGAGTTGAAACAGTATGATGTGGCGCTTTATGACTGGGATGAGGCCATTCGTCGCAAACCTCTCAACGAAGGCTTTGTGGCTTCCAAGGCCGATATTCTCATTATGCTCTATCGCCTGGAAGAAGCCCGTCGCGAACTCCATGCAGCCATCGGGCGCGGCATTCCCCGCTACGCCCTTAAAGAGTGGTTGGATAAGTGTAAGTGATTATTCCTCGTCGTCGAAGATCTTGACGGGTTTGAAGTGGAAGTCGCTGTCATCAAGATGCTTGATGGCGTATCTCCCTGCATGCTTACCCGTGTAGTTCTTCATCAGTTTGGCGTATTTCTTCTCTGCCTTCTTGCGGTCCATACCAAACATGACTATACACGTGCGGTTGGGTTTATTCAGGGTGTTGGTGAAATAATTGCGCAACTGACTGGTATAAATGTTTCTGTTCAGGAGGAACTTTGATTTTTTGTCGAACCACACGCTGTCAACTTCCTGTATGTCTGTTACATATATAATGGAATCTGTGAAGTTGGCTACGAAGCCGAAGATATAGGCTTTGGGCAGCACAATGGATTTGGCGTTGGCTTGTGTGGGTAGGAGTGCCGTCATGATAACGGCTAATAAAGTGAGCTTCAGAAATTTCATTTAACCTAAATATGTCTTTAAAATATGATTCTTTGTGCAAGTGCGTAGCCTGCGGATGGCCTTTTCCCTGATCTGACGGACACGTTCACGCGTCAGACCAAACTTCGTACCGATTTCCTCGAGCGTCATCTCAGGACTGTTGATGCCGTAGAAGGCCTCGATGATGTTGCGTTCACGCTCGTTGAGCGTCTTCAGGGCGTTGTTGATCTCCGACTTCAACGACTCCACCACCAGCGTACGGTCGGCCATCGGGGCATCATCGTTGACGAGCACATCGAGCAGACTGTTGTCCTCTCCTTCTACGAATGGCGCATCTACCGATACGTGACGCCCGTTGATGCTCATGGCTTCGTCGATCTTGTCTTCCGGCAGGTCGATGGCTTCTGAGATTTCCTCCAGCGACGGCCTGCGTTCATTCTCCTGCTCAAACTTGTTGAGAATCTTGTTGATCTTGTTGACCGACCCTACCTGATTCAGGGGCAGACGGACGATACGGCTCTGTTCTGCAATAGCCTGGAGGATGCTCTGACGAATCCACCAGACGGCATAGGAGATGAACTTGAAACCACGTGTCTCGTCAAACTTCTCTGCGGCCTTGATCAGTCCCATGTTGCCTTCGTTGATGAGGTCGGGTAGGGAGAGTCCCTGGTTCTGGTATTGCTTGGCCACAGAAACCACAAAGCGGAGGTTGGCCTTTGTCAGGCGTTCCAGAGCCTTTGCGTCTCCTTTACGGATCCTTTGGGCAAGCTCCACTTCTTCCTCCACCGAGATCATCTCTTCCTTACCGATTTCCTGTAGGTATTTGTCAAGAGCTTCGCTTTCCCGGTTTGTGATCGACTTGGTGATTTTCAGTTGTCTCATCTCGGTTCGTTTTTAGCTAAGGTGCAAAGTTAAAGCAAATAATTGTAACGACCAAAAAAAACCGCAAATTTTTTACATTTGCGGCTTTTTTTCTCATTTTTCACTTTTCGCTATTCACTTTTCCCTTTTTTATTCCTCTTCGAGAGGTACAGTAAAGTAGCCCTTCTTACCTGTGGGATAAACACCTTCTATCCATAGCACAGGCTTAGACTTTGATGCATCCTTTACAATCTTCTGCAGATCTTCGATGGTCTTCACCGTCTGGTCGTTAACCTTCTGAATGATGAATCCCTGCGGTACACCTGCATCCTTCAGTTTACCGCCGTTCACCTTTAGCACCTGCAGGCCGTAGCCGATGTTCAGCTGTTCCTTCTGCGAGTCGCTGATGGGCTTGAACTGACCGCCGAGTATGTCGAGGTCGGCATCCTTCACCACCTTCGTGTTGCCCTTCTCGTTCTTCAGGGTAAGGGTAGCGCTCTGCTTCTTCTTGTTGTGCAGGTAGTTGATGGTGATCTTGTCACCGGGGCGCTTCTGGGCGATGATGTTCTGCAGCTCACCAAACTTCGACACCTTCTGTCCGTCGATGTGTGTGATCACGTCGCCTTCCTTCAGGCCGGCATCGGCAGCAGCACCGTCGTCGATGACCTTGGCGATGTAGATACCCTCCATCGTGCCGAGGTCCACCTCGTTGCCCTTCTCCTTTTCCTGATCCACATAGGCGTTCACGTCCGAACCCTGGATGCCGATCATGGCGCGCTGTACGGTACCGTACTTCTTGATGTCGTCCACCACCTTATTCATAATAGTCGTAGGGATGGCGAAGCCGTAGCCGATGTTCGAGCCGGTCTGTGAGTAGATCATCGCGTTGATACCGATCAGCGCACCGTTGGTGTTGACGAGCGCACCGCCCGAGTTCCCCTGGTTGATGGCGGCATCGGTCTGGATCATACTCGATACACCCTGACCCATCGAACGGGCCTTGGCTGATACGATACCAGCGGTTACGGTGTTGTTCAGTCCGAGGGGGTTACCTACGGCCAGCACCCATTCGCCGACCTTCACATCGTCCGAGTTGGCAATTACGATGGCGGGCAGGTTCTTGGCGTCGATCTTGATAAGGGCCAGGTCGGTGGTGGCGTCTGCACCGATGATGCGGGCAGAGTATTCCTTGTTGTCGTTGAGGGTCACCATCAGCTCGTCGGCACCGTCCACCACATGGTTGTTGGTCACGATATAGCCGTCGGCAGAGATAATCACGCCCGATCCGGCACCTACACGCTTCGGTGTCTGCACCTGACGCTGACGGCGTCCACCGTTGCCCTGTCCGCGGCCGAAGAAACCGCCGAAGGGGTCGGAGAAGAAGTCCTCGAAGGGGTCGGAGTACTCAACGGTCTGAACCTTTGAGTTCTGGGTGTTCTTGATGTAAACCACGCAGGGCAGAGCTTTCTCTGCTGCGAAGGTCAGGTCTACGGGTTGACCCGCTGGAGCTGCTGTCACAACGGGGGCTGGAGTGGTTGCCGCATTGGTCTTGTTGAAGGCGACAACAGACAGTACCAGTGCTACTGCGCATACGGCTGGAGTAGCTACGTTTACGATCTTTTTCATATTTGCGTTCATTTTTTTGAGATAATTTAAATTCAACATTTTTGTCACTGCTTAAGGCGAGTGCTCTGGAAATCGAGTGCAAATATAGGGTCATTTTTTCTGAAACTGACAAAATGTCGTAATATTTTGTCCCATTTTAACACTTCTGCCACCGATTTAAATGCTGTTTGCGTTTAACACTTCAAATCTTAAATGATTGATAATTTTAAGAGTTTGGTATATATTTAGTTGTAATATTGTAATTATGTTACGCAAACATTGTCGAGTCTCATACACTTAGAGATGTGTCTGCACTTGCTGTTGCACTTGTTGCAGTGTTGCAGTTCCAAAATAGATAATGAGATAGTCGAAATTAACTCTATATCTATATATATTTATATATATAAATATATATAGATATAGAAATATTGTTGGGGTATGTGAATAGCCTTTCGAGAACTGCAACACTGCAACAACTGCGTCAACTTATTCAGGAAAACGAAAATATAACTTGCAATGCATTCGTTGATTTCAATGAAATAATCGTACATATGAATCGTATAATTGAAGAAGTTGACGGGAGGTCTTGATAGATGTAAATTGCGAGGATTAAATCCAGGAATTGCGAGCATTAATGATAGCAATTGTTTTCCTTAACAGTGCCTCTGGGCAGCTGATTCAAGCGATTGTAATAGGATTGATAAAAATATTAACAACAACGAGCGTGAATACCCAGGTGATAAGGTGAAGTAAAGAAGTTTTTCACGAAGTGCAGAGGGCTGCGTAGGGACAGTGGCGGCAGCGCTGGCGGTCGGCGGTGGGCATAAAGACGCCGTCGGGGGCAAAGATGTCGGAGATGATGGCATCGATATGCGACATGAAGGGCTCTGCAATGACAGAAATGTCGTTGACGGGCTCTTTGGCGAGACAGAGGGTGGGGTCGTAGTCGTCACTCCCCGCGTGCTGTATGAAAAGCAGCGCAGGACTTATCTGGTAATCATCACTGCCTACTTTCAACTGCCCACTCTTGATAGACTGGCTGACGATATGACTGTAGAGGAAGGTTTGCAGATAATAGTCGCTATGGTCCTTCAGACTCTCCGGGTCGAATACGGCATCGACATCAGCGAGAGACTTCAGACGGCGGCTGCCTGTCTTGTAGTCGACGACGCGGATGCGCTGTCGGCCATCAAGGGTGGTGATCAGGTCGAGACGGTCGATGGTGCCACCGATGGTCAGCTTGTCGCCGGTGGATACCACGCGGTAAGGCATCTTGACGAGATATTCGAGCCCGAGGACGGTGAAGGGCGCCAGCCGGCGGTCGATCTCGAGGAGCTGATGGAGGTAACGGATGATGACCTCACGGTTGATGATCTGAAGACCGTTGAGTTCAAGGGTCTTCAGTTCTTCATGGATGGCATCGTCGACGGCACGGTGGATGTCGACTTCGCTGTCGAGGACACGGTTGATGGTCTCTTTCGTGATGACAGGTGACTGCTCAGCGAGACGGCTATACAGCAAATGGGCGGCGAGATGGAAGATGTTTCCGAAGGTGCGGTTGTCGACGATTTCGTCTTCGTTGACGTCGAGTTCCTCAAGTCCGCTGACATAATAATAGAAGAACATGCGCTGGCAACGCATGTAGCGGTTGATGGCGGAAGGGGTGAGGAGTTGCAGGCGGTCGCTGAGGATGGACATGACGGCAGGGGTCTTGGAAATGGGTGAAAGCCCCACGGTGGGTTGTTCGCCTGACGCCAAATGTCCCCCAAGGTGACGGAAGGTGATCTGCTGGCGGCTCTCGACCATCATCTGAAGCATGAAGCGCGACATTTCGCCTGTCTGGCCATTATTGGTGGCATTGTTATAGACGAGGGTGACGTCGCCGGCCCGCTGCAGCAGGCGGTGGAAATAATAGGCGTAAATGGCCACCTTATGGTCGGCAGAGGTCAGTCCGTAGGCCTTACGGATGTTGTAGGGAATGAACGACGTATCGTTGATGCCCTTGGGAATGTTACCCTCGTTGCACGAGAGCAGGAGGACGTGGTCGAAATCCAGATTGCGCGTCTCGAGTATGCCCATGACCTGAATGCCTTCGGCGGGTTCGCCATGGAAGGGGATTGAGGTGGTCGTGATGAGTTGTGTGATGAGCCGTTGCAGGGTGGAGGGTTCGACGAGGAGGTCGCCTGAGGTGATGAGGTCGGCGAGACGATTCAGAAGGGTGTACATGCGGAAGAGGGCCTCCTGATCGAGTGGAGAGTGAGGCGTGGGGAGTTGAGAACTGAGAACTGAGAACTGAGAGTTTGCTACCGCTCCGTTAGAGGGGAGTAGGTTGGCGGTGGCGATATGGCGGACGAGGGAGAGAAGCCATGCGAGGAGCTCTGCGTTGGTGGTGAGGTGGGTCGCAGCGAAGTCATCGGGCAGGAGGGAACCGTAAGGATGGTGCTGCACGAGGTTGAGGTAGCGCGGACGAAAGTCCTGGGTCTTCTCTGAGTAGCCGATGGTCTGGAGATTGATGAGCATGGTTACGAGCGATGCTACGGCAGTCTGGGCGAGGGGATAGCCTGTGGTGATGTTGACCTTTTCAGCCTCATCGGGCAGACAGTGTATGACCGTCTGCAGAAGCCGTTCGTCGGCGAGGACGATGGCTGTGCGCTTGCCGTCGGCGATACGCTGGGCATCGAGCCACGTGCTGATATATCTGGCCTGTATGTTCTCTGTTGTGGCGGAGATGAAGGTAACTTGCTTGGGACTGTTGAAATGGTCGTAGAGTGCCGCAGAGCTGCTGTCGAGCGCATTGGGGAAGCGATCGAGGTATTGGGCGATGAAGTGACCGGCCTCGTTCTTGCCGAGGTAGGCGTGGTCGAAGTCCCAATAGAAAAGCGCCTTATCCTGCTGCTTCAGACGGTGGAAAAGTGTCTGCTCAACCTGTTGCAGAAGATTGAAGCCCACGAAGACATAAGTGTCGTATTCAAAGGTGATGGATTCGTCGAGGGCGACCTGACGGTAGAGGGCGCCTTCGTAGGCGAGACCCTGTTGGGCGAGGACATCGTTATACTGCTGGTAGATGTCGCTGATATGGCTCCAGAGTTGCAGGAAGCGCTGCTTAAGCTCGGTGGGGTGGTCATCGGAGAAGTGGCTGAAGAACTTGCGGATGATGTCCTTCTGTTCAGGGGTGAGGAAGGAACTGTCGTCGAGCTCGTGGATGTCGCGTACGTTGGCGAAGACCCGATCGGCGGGCGCCATGTTCTTATCGACGTCGTCGAAGTCGCTCAGTAACAACTGGCCCCAACCATAGAAGTGGTCGAGCGTCTCGTCCATCCCAGTACACTTTACGAAACAGCGGTGGAGGTCGCAGACGAGTTTGATAGGATCGGCAACACTCAGGGCGGAATGGCTGCGGAAGAGATCGCTGATGGTGATATAGGCAGGACTCCACAGGGGCTGATGTGCGAGACGGGCCAGGTGTTCGTTGAGGAATAGTGAGGCACGCTTATTGGGGAAGACCACCGCCACCCGGGCGAGGTTGGTACCAAAACGGTTGAGGAGGTCAGCAGCGACGGCTTCGAGGAAACTGTTCATACTTCTTCGATTTGATTGGTGTAAACGAACCAGAGATAGCCGCGGATGTCGGCAGCGCCAGTCATCTTGCGGATAAGGTCCATGTATTCGCGGACCTGGTCGTGGTATTCGGGTTTGGGAGAACCGAACTTGAAGTCGACGACGATCCACTCATGACCGTCGGTCATCACACGGTCAGGGCGACGCTCGACGACGCGACCATCGTCGCAGGTCAGGATGGCACACTCGTTGAAGAGTGTCCAACGGTCAGAGAACCAGTCTGCAACCTTCGGATGTGAGAGACGGCGACGGAGCATCGTGGTAATCTTGTCGAGGGTGTTATGGTCATCGTAGAGGACGCCTTCCTGCTGGAGTTGTTGCAAGGCGCTGTCGACGTCGGCAGAGGTGCGGATAGTGGAAAAGACCTTATGGAGTACACTACCGGTATGGATATAATGGCGTGTGGCCTCTTCGTCGTCGTTGGCGACAAAGTCCTTGCTGCGGTTGCTCTGACGGAACTCGACCTTGTTGCTGAAGGTGGTGATGTGGATGGGTGTGGGGAGCACGGGTGCGAGGAAGGGGTTGTTCACAGGACTTGAGTGTCGGGGATGGCTGCCAGGGATAGCGCTGGCGCCATACTCGAAGGTCAGCATAGAAGATTCATTATCGACGCCTTCGAGCGTTGCAGAGTCAAGGGCCTCCGCAATGAGTGGGAGGGTTTGTTCGATGAGGGTGGAACGCGAATTCTTGGCACCTCGACGGCCGATGACGAAAAGGCTATGACAGGCACGGGTAAAGGCGACATAGAGCAGATTGAGGTTGTCGACGGTGTTCTGCAGGTGTTCACGATGGTAGTCGGACTCGTAAATAGTACCCAGCATCTGCTTCTGGCTGTAGTCGACGGGCACGATGGGCAGTTCGCTGAAGGGCTCTTCCTGCGGTTGGCACCAGAGTATGTTGCCAGAGGACTTTTCCAATTGCCAGTCGCAGAAAGGAATAATGACATGATCGAACTCCAGACCCTTCGACTTGTGGATAGAGATCAGGCGGATGCCGTCGATCTCGTCGCTTTGTATGGTCTTACTACAGAGGTCTTCGTCCCAAACGGTGAGGAAGGTATCGATGTCGGTGCTGTTCTCGCTGACATATTCGGAGAGGTGGTCGTAGAAGGTGCAGACGTAGGCACTCTGCGATTCCAGCCGCTCAAGGGCGAAGACGGCGTAAAGCTTCTCGACGAGTTCGAAGAGAGGCAGGGCGGAGAGCTCGGTCGTATGTTGGATGAAAGCCTCGGGCAACAAGTCGTCTGTAGATTTGCCTGTGAGTAGGCAGTCGTTGTCGCAAACATCGTTAAGACAAACTCTGCGCTGATAAGCCATAGCGAGAGCGGCCTTCGTGAGATCGTCCTGAGGATGGGCGATCAGGCGGAGGGCTTGGATGAGCATATTGACGGCCACAGAGGCATCGAGACGGAAAGCCTCGTCGGAGACGATACGTACTGTGGGCAGTTGCTGCATGAAATATTCAGCGATGACTGGGATGTAGGCGTTGCTGCGTACGAGGATGGCCATCTTGGCGGGTTGTATGCCTTTAGTGTGAAGGTCCTGTACGATGTCGACAATACCTTGGAGCACTTGGTCCTGATAATGTTCACCAGTCAACAGACGGATGCTGATGTGACCGCTGACTTCGCGTTTCTCTGGAATATCCTGACACACGTCTGCATAGGCTCGTTGCAACTGTTGGGTTTCAGACGAATCGCCTAGGGATATACATTCAAGTTCTGCTGCAGTTTTGAAGAATATATTATTGAAAGTGATGATGTTACGCTGAGAGCGATAGTTGGTGTCAAGCGTCCGAATGTCGAGCTGCTGCTCAGGATATGGAAACTGTGATTCGATGCCGTTAAGCAGTCGCCAGTCGCCAGAGCGCCAACGGTAGATACTTTGCTTGACATCACCCACTATGAGGTTCTCAGATCCTTCGTGACTCATCGACTCGGAGAGTAGGACTTTGAAGTTCTGCCACTGAACGGTAGATGTATCCTGGAACTCATCAATCATGATGTGTTCAAGTTGGGTTCCAATCTTTTCGAAGATGAAGGGTGAGTCGCTGCCTTCGATGAGGGCATGGAGTAAGTGCTGGGTGTCGCTGAGTAGGAATCGGTTGGCGCCTTCGTTAAGCTCGCGTATTTTCTTTTCAATATGACTCAGCAGACGCAACTGGTTTAGATGGCGCAGGGTTAGGTCGGCAGACTGGAAGCGTTTCCATTGGAGAGGACGCTCATCGAGTACCTGTCGTAACAAGCGGTCGAGGGTCGATTCGGCCAACATGAGGATATGCTCTCGATTTGGATCGTTTTTTTTGCACCATTTCTCAGGGTTCCCTACAGCATCGAGCACACGTTTAGAGGCAATGCTTTCGTCGAAGGGGGCACCGTCGCGGAGTTTCAGGAAGATGCTGCAGACACCGCCCTTGCCATAGGGGAAGTCTTCGACTGTCAGGTTTTCGGCATCGAGCGTCTCGAAGAAAATGCTGGAAAGTTCTTGCATGCGGTCTTTCGCTTCCTGACGGATTTCGCGTAGACGGGTGGTGTAACGCTCGAAGAACTTGGGTTCGGACATCCGTGTATTGAGGACTTCGCTCACTTTCTTATACTCATCTTTGAAGATGGTCTTGCCGAAACTCTTAATTTGGCCAATGACGTTCCAACTTTTGTCGTCTGAGATGTTCTCAATGATATACTTCATTAACCACTGCAACAAGAGGTCCTTTGTGCTCAAGTCACTAATCATCTGGTCGACAGCAAGTTCCTCTACCTGGGTGTCGTTGAGCCCGATACGGAGGTTGGCGGTGAGATCAAGTTCACGTGCCAGATTGCGGAGGACACTCTGGAAGAAGGTGTCGATGGTCATCACACGGAAGTAACTGTAATTATGGAGCAGCAGGTCGAGGGCGATGCCTGCACGTTCGCTGACGAAAGCTTCCGTTTGTCCCGTCTTCGCACAGAGCACCTTCGTGTAATCCATGGAAGCGGGTAACCCTTTCCATACACCATAGAGCTGACTGAGGATACGCATCTTCATCTCTTCAGTGGCCTTGTTGGTAAATGTGACCGCAAGAATATTGCGATAGCTCTGCGGATTAAGTATCAAGAGCTTAATATACTCAGTGGCTAACGTAAAAGTTTTTCCGCTACCAGCACTGGCTTTGTAGACTGTTAAGGGTTTTACCATCTTCTGAATAGTTCATATGAGAAATCAAAACCTATCTCCTTGAATTTGGTGCCATTGAACCCAGCAAACATCGCAATGGAGAGATAACGGTTCGTAAAACTGTAGCCTAGTTCGAAATAAGGTCTAGTGTCAGCAATGATGGCAGTACCGAGGTAGAAACGCTCGCGTTCAATGTATTTCCCAAGATAGGGTATCCAGCTGCCCACCATCATCGGAGAGTCGTAAGAGACATTAGCACGAAGGTAATAATTGGAGAGATTGTAGACCTCGCCACGAAGCAACTCAAAGTTTCCGCTCCAGTCGTCTTCCCAACCTTCAGGGAGATTATTGTCGCGGAAATTGGCATAATCGACAAAATAGTTCTGCTCTCTGTGACCATAGAAACCTGCACCTGCACGCATATTGATGACACGCAGTCCAGGCAGATTATATTTCCATGAACCATCAAACTCCCAACGTTCATATTTGATGTTTGACTTGTAAATGCCAGTAATGCCCCGTTCCCAGTCGATGGAGAAAATTGGGCCTTTCTTGAGCCACGGACTGATTTTCAGTGCAATCATGGGTGCAAAGCTGCGGTAGATTGTCGGCATGCCATATTGTCGCATAATGTGCTTGTTGATGGCACTCCTGCGGTGATAGACAAAACCAGACTCGATGTCGAGCCAGTCGAAGACCATGATGTTATTAAAGACCTGAAGTTGATTGTCGGTGAACTTGTCGATGTCGGTATCGTCTAAGTGTAGCGTGTCACCAAACTGATGCATGATGGCATCGGCCACCTGACCGTTGGAGATTCGATTACCATTGCCGTAGATGATTTCTGCATAACCGTTTCGCTTCGGGTTGTAGGTCATGCGCAAGGGCATCGTAAAGTAGAATTCCTTGAACCTGAAGTTGTAGCCGAAATTGGGATTGAAGGTCAGGTAGCGGTGAGGTGAGAAGGTGTACTGCGACCTAAGGTTGATTTTATAACGGAATCCACGACGGTCACTCCAACTGAGTTGCATGGGGTCGAGGAGTGGCGACAGACGGAAGGAGGCATGCTGCGACTCAGCCGCAATAGGAGTGATAAGGGTCTCACCTATGGTATCCCATAAGATTTTCTTCAAAAGGTTAGTCTTCTGAGGTACAGTATCAACGATGACAACCGTATCTTCGCGATGAACATTGTCGTAGTCGGCATAGATGCGTTTGTCTGTCTCGGAAAGGGGGACTGCACGCAGGGAGTCCATCATCTGACGGTCAGAGATGAAGCCAATGGTATCGGAAAGCGTTTTGTCGCAGTTGAAATAACTGTCGATGACGGCAGAAATCCTGTTACCTAAAAACTCGAATGAAGCCGCCGTGGTACTTCGTTTCGGTGTGGGTAGCGGCCAGTCTACATCGCTCTGATAGATTTCTGTACAGAAAGAGATCATGTCGAACTCACCATTCATCACAGTCCGGATGATGTGTCCAGACTCAGAGTCGACAATGGCATAGCCGTTGATGAGTTGAGTGTTGTAGAACTTCGGACGGAAGTCCAAACGCGTTGTGCCGTCACTCAGCAAGGTCTGTGAGAACTTATAATGACGACGGTTATGACGGTTGAAGGGCGAGAGAACATGTCCGTCGTAGAGGATGGCGTCATAGATGTTGGGAATCACCAGCTCCTTTAGCGTTGGCATAGCCCTGCGATTATGGCGGATGGTGCCAGAGAGCACTTGACTATTGATATCCATCTTGAGCTGATCCGTAAAGGTGATATGGTTGTAGGATTCACGAAGGTATTCGCGAGCGTCTTTTGCCATCACATACATTGTGGGGATGAGCCATAGCGTGGGGTTGCGACGCTCGACATTAAATCTCATCTTCGCATAGACATTATCTTCAACACTGTCAGGTAGCGTCGGGTGAGCATCCTTGAATGCATAGATACGATTGAGGATGAGAGAGTCTTTCTTCTCTCTACCAAAAACAATGCTGGGCATACCTGTGAGTATGCCCAGCATGATAAGTCCTATCAGCTCCTTGCATTTCACGAATGCAAAAGTACGAAATATTTTTGGAGTCGCAAACTTTTTAGCCTAAATATTTCATCAGAATCTTTGCATTACCGCTGTCACGCAGCTTGGCAATACTTTTTTCACGAATCTGACGAACACGTTCACGGGTCAGTCCCAGCTGATCACCGATTTCCTCAAGACCCTTTTCGTGACAACCAATACCGAAGCATTCGCGGATAATAGTAATCTCGCGCTCCTTCAGAACCTTATTCAGGACGGTATTGAGCTCCTGCGCCATCGACTCATGGTCAACATGCTTGTCTGTACGGCTGTCATCACCTGAGGCCATCACGTCAAGCATACAGTTATCCTCGCCATCCTGGAAAGGAGCATCAATACTTACATGGTGACCGTCAGCCATCATGGATTGACTGATTTTTTCCTCATCGAGGTTCGTTGCTTCGCTCAACTCAGAAACACTTGGATGACGCTGATGCTCCTGCTCGAACTTATTGATCTCATGACCAATCTTATTCAGTGAACCTACCTGATTCAGAGGCAAACGAACGATACGGCTCTGCTCAGCAATAGCTTGAAGAATGCTCTGACGAATCCACCAAACAGCGTAAGATATGAACTTAAAACCACGTGTCTCATCAAACTTCTGAGCGGCTTTAATCAGACCAATATTTCCTTCGTCAATGAGGTCTGTAAGTGTCAGACCCTGATGCTGATACTGCTTGGCTACGGATACAACGAAACGCAGGTTGGCAGTAACCAACTTATCCTTAGCACGTTCACCCTCAGGACCACCCTTACGGATTTTCTGTGCTAATTCAATTTCTTCATCAATGGAAATAAGTGGTGCTCTTCCTATCTCAACGAGGTATTTGTCGAGTGCCTCGCTAGAACGGTTGGTGATGCTCTTCTGAATCTTTAGTTGTCTCATCTTATACTCTTGGAAACGTTTCTAACTAACTGATTATCAATCTAATATCCTATATTTCTCTATTTTTGCGGATGCAAAGTTACAAAAAATATCGATACGTTGTTCAATTTTTAACAATTATTTTAGTTTTTCCTTCAAATATTGACCTGTGATGCTTTCTTTGCATTGGGCTACCTCCTCGGGTGTTCCTGCTTTCACGAGTGCTCCTCCTTTGTCTCCACCATCAGGTCCAAGGTCTATCACATGGTCGGCAAATTTGATAACTTCCATGTTGTGCTCTATCACCAAAATGGTATGACCACGTTCTATCAAAGCGTTAAAGGCGTTGAGCAGTTTTTGAATATCGTGGAAATGCAGACCTGTGGTCGGCTCGTCGAAGATGAAAAGTGTAGGCTCTTGTTGTTCTCGTCCGATGAAATATGCCAGTTTTACACGCTGGTTTTCACCACCGGAGAGTGATGAACTGTTCTGGCCCAGTTTAATATAGCCTAAACCAACATCCTGAAGAGTTTTCAGACGTTTGACGATGATATTTTCCCCATGTTCTGTGAAAAAATCCAAAGCTTCAGAGATGGTCATATTCAGGACATCATCGATGTTTTTATCATGGAATTTCACATCAAGGATATCATGTTTAAAGCGCTTTCCATGACAGACTTCACATTCCAGAACCAGGTCGGCCATAAACTGCATCTCTACTGTAATGACTCCTGCACCTTTACATTCGTCGCAACGTCCCCCGTCGGCGTTAAACGAGAAGTATTGCGATGTAAAGCCCATCTGTTTGGCTAATGGTTGGTCAGAATAGAGGTCGCGTATGGCATCGTAGGCCTTCACGTAAGTAGCAGGATTAGAACGGGTACTCTTGCCTATGGGGTTCTGATCAACGAACTCTACATGTTTTATAGCATCAATATCGCCTGCCAATCCGAGATATTCGCCAGGCGTATCGCATACGTCACCAAGGTGACGCTTAAGGGCGGGGTAGAGGATTCCCTTTATCAGACTCGACTTGCCAGAACCCGAAACTCCTGTCACCACTGTCATGACATTTAGAGGTATTTCTACATTGATGCCTCGCAGGTTGTTCATCCTTGCGCCTTTAATGTCTATGTGCCTGTTCCATGGTCTCCGACTCACTGGCACCGGTATTTTTTCCTCGTGGAGCAAATACTTCACCGTATAGCTATATGGATATTTCTTGAGAGCATCCTTCTTGATGTCTTTTGCATCACCATCAAAGACGATCTCACCTCCTAATCTTCCTGCGTCAGGACCGATGTCTATCAAATGGTCAGCAGCACGCATAATCTCTTCATCATGTTCTACAACCACCACAGTGTTACCCAATGACTGTAGTTCTTTTAACACATGAATCAGTCTCTCGGTGTCTCTGGAGTGAAGACCAATGCTGGGCTCGTCGAGGATGTAAAGTGATCCAACGAGCGAACTTCCTAATGATGTACAGAGATTGATACGCTGACTCTCACCACCAGAAAGTGTATTCGAGAGACGGTTGAGCATCAGATAGCCAAGTCCCACATCCAGAAGAAACTGCAGTCGGCTACGAATTTCGGTCAACAAACGTTTGGCAATCTCCTGCTCGTGTGGTTCAAGATCAAGGTGGTCGAACCATTCTTTAAGTCTTATAATAGGCATCTGCACCAGATCGGTGATACTTCGGCCACCTATTTTTACATAGTTAGCTTCAGGCTTCAGACGTGTACCGTGACATTTTGGACAAGTCGTCTTTCCTCTGTACCTAGCCATCATCACACGATACTGGATTTTGTATTGATTGTCTTTCACCATCTCAAAGAAAGTGTCGATACAAGGACGCTCCTTCTTTCCCTTATCAGAAGGGAGTCCATGCCAAAGCCAGTCCTTTTGTTGCTGACTCAGGTTCATATAGGGCTCAAAGATGGGAAAGTCATCTTTTGCTGCATGACGGATGAACCACTCTTGCCACTCTTTCATCTTATCACCATGCCAGCAGATCACACAACCGTCATAGAGAGACAGTGTGGTATTGGGAATCACCAGTTTCTCATCAATACCGATGATGCGTCCGAAACCTTGACATTCTGGACATGCTCCTGCTGGAGAGTTAAAAGAGAACATTTGGTCTGAGGGCTCCTCGAAAGTGATGCCGTCAGCCTCGAACTTCATCGAGAAATCGTAGAAGATAGTTGGTGGGAAGAGTATTCTACACTCACCATGTCCTTCATAGAAAGCGGTTTCAGTTGAGTCAACAAGACGTGCTATGACATCTTTGGAGTCATCAACGCTCATGCGATCGATGACAAGGTAGACATCGGAAAATTCTGGAGAATCAGGCTTTTCAGAGTACTCAGAGAGATAATCGTCGATCCGTAGGAAATCACCATTCACGTAGATACGAGCATAGCCTTCCAACAGATAGGCTTTCAGTTGCTGTTCCATCGTCCTGCCTTCTGACAGGTGGATAGGTGACATGACCACAAAACGCGTTCCTTTGGAATACTCTAAGACTTTTCTGACGATGTCATCTGTTGAGTGTTTCTTTACCTCACAGCCACTGTCGGGTGAATATGTACGCCCGATACGGGCAAAGAGTAATCTGAGATATTCGTAAATCTCTGTCGAAGTGCCTACTGTGGAACGCGGGTTTCTTGAGATGACCTTCTGTTCGATGGCGATAGCTGGTGGTATTCCACGGATGAAATCACACTCAGGTTTGTTCATCCTTCCAAGGAACTGACGGGCATAACTGGAAAGACTCTCCACATAACGGCGTTGTCCCTCGGCATAGAGTGTGTCGAAGGCCAAAGATGATTTGCCGGAGCCACTGACTCCGGCAATCACTAC